>Ga0247833_1003699_pt1 | contig 20008 bp, 22 predicted proteins | sample LaCruzMarch2015__7_FD_187117 | JGI IMG/M metagenome (GOLD analysis project Ga0247833, IMG submission 187117) | Freshwater microbial communities from meromictic Lake La Cruz, Castile-La Mancha, Spain - LaCruzMarch2015_8m | ecosystem: Environmental > Aquatic > Freshwater > Lake | place: Spain... | reverse complement strand
TCGAGCAGTGCTGATGGCACGTGAGCTCGGGGATTACGAACTCGCGTTGGACCGGGCGTCGGCAGGTGATCAGACCCTTATTGACGAAACCATGTGGGTCTCCCGACTTATGCAGGCGTCAGAGCCGCTTCCCAACTCGAACATGACTCTGACTGAGGCCGAGCAAGACCGACTCACGCGCCACACCACAGGCTCGCGCGCCAAGAAACAGCTCAATTCAACTACTGCATGAGCTGAAGCAAGTGATCAGTGGTCGACCAACAGAACGATTTGGCCATGTGATGGTTGACGAAGCTCAGGACTTCACGCCGGCGATGCTACATGTGATTCGGGGCAATGTCAGCGGACAGCAGATCACTTTGCTAGGTGACTTCAATCAACGAACACGAGCCGAATCGGTGCGGTCGTGGGATGAGATTCAGCAACTACTCGGACTTGAGAAGTTGTCGGTTGCTGCACTCACGAAGAGCTATCGCGTTCCCAAACAGACCCTCGACCTGGCGGCCAAGGTGCTCACGGCCGAGGAACGCAAACGGGCGCCTGAGGGGGTTCGGTCAGGGGAAGAACCCGAGTTTCATCGTGCTGATAGCAACGCAGTGGTAGGCAAGGTGGCGCGCTTGGTGGCAAAAGCCGATGAGGGTCAGATTCTTGTGATTGCGGATGTCGAGATGCGAGGGCAACTCTCGTTTGCAGACAATCGAGTGATAATGGTGGACCCAACAGAAGCAAATAGCCTAGAAGCAGGACTTGTAATCGTGGTAGAGCCTGGTGCTTGGACGGCGGCCAGTGATACGCTATCTCACCTGCATTATGTGGCGTTGACGAGGACAATGGGGCGCTTAGTAATCGTTCACTCGGGTGAGTTGCCCGAGGGACTGAGCTCGAAACAGGGTCGCAGGCGTGCACCCTCGGCATCCAAGCGATCACCCTCCAAGCGAACACAAGTCAAGTCAAAAAAGCCAGTGCAATCACTCCTTCGCCGTCTGCGCAAACGGTACAAATAACACGAGCAAGGGAGTTTGACATGTCGCACGCCACTGGACTCCTGGTTGGGGCGGCTATCGGTGATGCCTTGGGGGCACCGTTCGAGTTTCGGCCAGCAGGAACCTATAAGCACCGCTTTCCTTCACCAGTGCTCGGCGGCTCTGGAGAGTTGATCGGTGGTGGCGGGTTCAATTGGGCACCAGGGGAATTCACGGACGACACCCAGATGGCAATGGTGCTCGCCGAGAGCTTGATAGCGAATGATCTTCAACTCAATCCGGATCATTTGTTCTCCTCGTGGCGCGAATGGGCCGAGGATGCCGTAGACGTTGGCACCACGACCCGCCATGCGCTGAGTTTTGAGCGATGGCAAGATGTCATCCATCGCAACCCCGCTATGACGGCAGCAAACGGTGCGTTAATGCGTGTGTTTCCTCTTGCATTGCTTGACATTGACGCGGTAGCTCGACGTGAATGGACGCTGCAGCAGGCAGCACTGACCCACGCACACCCTGATGCCGGGTTCGGTGCGTGGCTCGGTGTGGCGATGATGCGAGCTGCGATCGAGGAAGAGGACCCATTCGCAGCGCTTGCTAAAGAGCTTGAACAACTTCCGGCCGAGTCTCGCAATAGGTTTGCTCCGCTTCTGTCAACAACATGGTCGCCGTCAACTGAGATGATCGGCAATGGGTCGGTCTGGGGTTGCCTCGCATCTGCTGTGTGGGCAGTGCGCGGTGCGACTACGTTCGAAGATGCTGTCGTTCGCGCCGTGAATCTCGGTGACGATGCCGACACGGTGGCGTGCGTAGCAGGGGCGATCGCGGGCGCGATGTTTACCGAGCAGGCGATACCAAGTCGCTGGCTCGCCTATGTGCACGGCACGGCGTTGGGTAATACCTATCGTCTCGAAGATTTAGAGAACGTCGCGCGGTCGCTCGCCGACAAGTCTCCACCGAGTCCACAAAAAGAGAGTGCCGTCGGACCGATTGAAGTTTTTCCCAGCCTCTATGCGGCGAATCGCGCAGGTGCAGAAGGGGTGCCAACGAATTGGGCGGTGGTCTCACTCTGTCGTACCGAGGGTTTCTTCGTCGGGCACGGCGTGCGGCGACAGTCCTACATTCTCGACAACTCCCATGGCAACCCGAAACTTGAGGACGCTGTGTCTGACGTCGTGAGTTCAATCGACGAGTTGCTCGGGGAGGGCCGGAAAGTGGTCGTGCACTGTGAAGGCGGACGAAGCCGAACCTGCCTAGCGCTGAAAGCTTGGTGGATGAAGACCACAGGTGGTTCTCATGCCGAGGCAAAGAGCTGGCTAAGCGAGCACTGGCATATGTGCTCCGACCACAATTCGTCATTCAGCGAGTTTCTAGATCGATACAAGCCCACCTGAGCCCGAGGCTGACGACGACGAGTAACTAGGCCTTCGAGTTCATCTGCACGTAGACCATCTGAATATTGGCCAGGGCGTCACGCATCGTTTCGATGTCGTCGCCGAGGCGATCACCCAGTTTGTATACCAAGGCAGCCAACGCATCGATAGCCAGCGAGGCGTCATCCAACTTGGGTGGCACTGCCGACAAGTGAATTGCCGCCAATTCATACAGACCCATCAAATGATTGACCACCACCACTTGGGCAGGTGCTTCGGCGATGCGCCGGCGGGCGTCTTCGAGCGCTTCTTGGGCGTCGGAGAGGGCAGTGGATTCGTCGAGATTGTCGGTGGAATCGTCGGTGGCATCGTTCGTGGTCATCGCCGCTACGCTATTGGAGGCGTTGCCACCGCTTCGGCGGCCAATGCCACGGCTAAGTGATCGGCTACGAAAGTGGCCTTTCCACCTCGCCACAAGATTCCAACGGATGTTCGTTTACGAGCAAGGGTTGGTGAGTGAGTGTGGGTCGAGTGCCAGCGGTGCATGTCGCCGCCTCTCGCCCCCTTGCGCACCTGCACTGCTTGCAGCGGGCCTCTAGTTATCCAACTAGCTATACCCACTACCCATTCCGACTACATAGGAGGCACAGCCGCTTGAACAGCAGTGACCAGTCATAGCACCGCCATCAAATGAACCCAGGTACAACGAACGCATTCGCGTAGCGAAAGTGCGTCTTGTTGACGCCGATGGTTCCCAGGTGGGGATCGTGCCAATCGAAGATGCGCTCGCTAGAGCGCGTGCAGCAGAACTCGACTTAGTCGAAGTTGCCGCACAGGCCGATCCGCCGGTGTGCCGAATCATGGACTACGGCAAATTCCGTTACGAAGAAGCCCAACGTCTCAAAGAATCTCGCAAGAAGACCATCCAAATCACGACCAAAGAAGTGAAGTTCCGACCCAAAATCGGCAAGGGTGACTTTGATACGAAGGTTCGGCACATGCTTGAGTTCCTCGAAGAGGGACACAAGGTAAAGGTGTCGTTGCAATTCCGAGGAAGAGAAATGGCTCACCCTGAATTGGGTAAGAAAGTTCTCGACGAGGTGCTGGAACAACTTGGCCCGATTGCCAAGGTGGATACCTCACCCCGTCTCGACGGACGCAGCATGACCATGGTGCTCTCGCCTGACAAAAAAGCAGCTGCTGCCAGTACTAAGAAGCCAGCCGCCACCAACGACGTTTCGAAAACCGCATAACACCACCACGACAGGAGACAGCAATGCCGAAGATGAAGACATCCAAGACAACCAAAAAGCGCTTCAAGAAATCGGGAAGTGGCAAGTTGCGCCGTCAGCAAGCCATGCGCCAGCACTTGTTCGAGGCCAAGCCCTCATCACGTACCCGTCGTCTTGATGGCACGGTTGACGTGCACAAAGGCGATGCCCGCAAGATCAAGCGTCTGCTCTGCGAGCGCTAGAACCCAACCGACCAATACCCACCCAAGTCATCCACAACATCACCTCAGTTACAGATAAGGAGCACACACCATGGCACGCGTAAAGCGCGGCGTTCACGCCAAAAAGAAGCACAAGGCAATCATGAAGAAAGCGAAGGGGTATTTCGGCGATCGCAGCCGGACCTTCCGCAGCGCCAACGAAGCGGTAATGCACGCCGGGCAATATGCCTTTCGTGACCGTCGCGCCAAGAAAGGCGAGTTCCGCAGTCTGTGGATTCAGCGCATCAACGCTGGTTGCCGAGTGCACGACATGTCATACAGCCGTTTCATCGACGGCCTGCACAAAGCGGGTGTCGAAGTTGATCGTAAAGTGCTCGCCGATCTGGCCATCACTGACGATGCAACTTTCAAGAAACTGGTCGACACTGCCAAGGCGGCACTCGCCTGAACGAAACGCTGGGGTTTTCTCACCAGCGTGTTCAACAACTGCGGCGCTTGCTCTCGCGTCGCTCGGCCCGACTTGACGAAGGTCTCTTCGTCGTTGAAGGTGCCGTGCTCATCGCTGAGGCCATTCGTGGTGGCTGGGATGTGTTGGCGCAGTTCGTTACGAGCAACGCAGCACCCGTCGATGGTGTCGATGCGCCCGTGTTTGTCTTTGGCGAAGGTGTGCTCGAGCGTGTGGCATCGACTGAATCTCCGCAGCCGAACATAGCTCTGGTGTCTCGGCGCGTGGCGTCGCTGGCCAAACTCGAAGTCGCAGCCACCGGCGTTGTCTCACCGTGGGTGATGTTTTTGGATGCCGTCAACGACCCGGGCAATCTGGGCACCATCGTGCGCAGCGCCGAGGCCATGGGGGCGTCTGGTGTGGTGCTGGGGTCGGGCTGTGTCGACGCATTCAACCCGAAAGTGGTGCGGGCGTCTGCCGGGGCTGTGTTTCATGTGCCGGTGGTCGAAGCCGTGCAACTCAGCGAAGTACAAGCGCTCGGCTATCGGGTGCTAGCAACGTCGTCACACGAACAGACGGACTCGATGACATTGGCTGATGCCGACCTCACAGGTGCTGTGTGTGTGGTGTTGGGCAGTGAAGCCCATGGCGTGAGCCAAGACAACTCTGCGTTGGTCGACGGATGGATTCGCATCGAGCACACCGGGCGAGCAGAGAGCCTGAACGTGGCCATGGCCTCCACTATCTTGAGTTACGAACTCGCAAGACGCCGCTCATGATGCCTGTACCAGCCACCCACTTCATTAACGGTGCTCCGCTCGTCGGGCCGTGGCCGGCAACGTGTGAAACGCTCGTAGTTGGCATGGGATGTTTTTGGGGTGCTGAGCGCAAGTTTTGGCAGGCACCGGGTGTGTATTCCACATCGGTGGGTTACGCCGGTGGCGCAACGTCGCACCCGTCGTATGAACAAGTGTGCAGTGGGCGCACTGGGCACACCGAAGTGGTGATGGTGGTGTTTGACACTGCTGCAACGTCGCTCGACGCCATGCTGCGAGTGTTTTGGGAAAACCACAATCCAACCCAGGGCAATCGCCAGGGCAACGACATCGGCACGCAGTATCGCAGTGCAATTTATTTTTCGAATGATGCCCAGCGTGCGGCAGCCGAGGCATCGCGCGAGTTGTTCCAGCGCGAACTTACTTCTGCGGGATTCGGTGCGATCACCACCGAAATTGCACCGCTAGAGGACTACTTCTACGCCGAGGAATATCACCAGCAGTATCTCGGCAAAAACCCCAACGGCTATTGCGGCATGGGTGGCACGGGTGTGTCATGCCCAGTTGGCTACGGAGAACACATTTACTAGTGTTTTTATCATGAAAGAACCATTCCAAACTGGCGATGAATTTACCGATTTCATTCTGCGAATCACGCACGAGATCTGGGAAGAAGGTCAGGTTCTTGCAATCAATGACTATTACGGCAAGGACGTTATTGTCCGATCGCCAAGTGGTGTTACGACCGGTTGTCAATCAGTCGTCGACTCCACCTATGCGACGCTGAAAGAGTTTCCTGACCGACAGCTGTTGGGCGAGGATGTCATCCACTGTGAGGGAAATGATTCTGAATGGTTGTCGTCCCATCGCATTTTCTCTACTGCGACTCATCTCGGCCAAGGGTATTTCGGTGACCCAACCGGGTGTGCGCTGCGGTATCGGGTTGTGGCTGATTGTGCTGTTCGGGATGGTGACATCTTCGATGAATGGTTGGTGAGGGACTTCGGCGCGATCGTCCGGCAAATGGGCAGCACACCCGAAGCCATGGCCAGCAGGATTGTCCAAAGCGCAGGGGGCTCGACGATCGAGAGCGATACGGCGTTTCGAACGGTTGCACCCCTGTACACCCACGGCGGCCAAGGCGGCTTGGTCGGACCCGTACTCGTGGATGTCATTTCTGGAGTCTTGAGGGGCAACGTTGACGCAGTTCGAGGGTATTTCGACCGAGCTGCTCAGTTTGATCTTCCTGGAGGGATGGTGGTCAACGGGCGAGATTTCGGACTCGGGGCACTTCGCGACCTGTTTGCGGCGTGGAGTTTGGAAGACATGACCGTTGACCATGTGATTGGCAGGACGGATTCATTGCGAGGGACAAGAGGCGCAGCTCGGGTCTCGTTTTCTGCGGCGCATTCTGCGCCTGGTCAGTTTGGTGAGCCCACTCGCAAGCGGGTCGAGGCGATGACCATCTGGCATGCCGAGTTCTCCGGCCGAAAGATCCAGCGACTCTTCCTCTTGATGGATGAAGTTGCGCTCTGGCGCCAAATCTTGTCTCGGTAGCTGTTTGCGGGATTGACTACGTATTCATAGACTGTCCGAGCGTGACGCGGAAAACTTCCAAATCCCCAGGACCGAGCGTGTCTGAGTCGGAAAAGATTGATCGGCCGATTGCAACCTCATTTGACGTTGCTCGGCGAGCAGGTGTGTCTCAATCAACGGTTGCGCGTGTATTCGGTCGTCCTTCGTTGGTGTCGGAGTCCACACGCGAGCGAGTTGCCGATGCTGCAGAGGCCCTCGGATATGTGCCGAGTGCAATTGCTGGAGGGATGCGAAAGCAGCGTTCTGGGCTCGTTGGGGTAGTCGTACCTTCCACTGGGGAATATTGGCAAGGAGTCATTTCAGAATTCGCACGCCAAGTTAGCGAGAGCTCTCGCCAGTTGTTGGTTACCACTTTCCAAGATGAGCAAGGCGCCGAGAGTGCAATCCGGTCCATCTCTCGCTATCGCCTCGATGGTGTGGTGTTGGCGTCTTCATCCATCAATCTCAAGCAGATTCTTCAATTGAGTCAGACCAACACCCCTGTTGTTGTGTTTAATCAGCCAGCCGCGTCTGGGCTCGTTGCGACGGTGAGCGTCGATAATCAAACCGGTTCGGCTCTGATTGCTGAACACCTGTTGCAACGCAGCGTAAAGAGCGTCGTATTCGTAGGTGGTAAATCTGAAGCGTCCACCGATCAGCTGCGCTATCGAGGTGCAGCCGAAACCTTCGGTGGTCGAGGAGTGAGTTGTCAATACGTGGAGGCTGGTGCATTTTCCTACGATGCGGGCTTCAAAATCGGTTCTAATGCTGGAATTGGTGAGCCGTTGCCTGATGCATTCATGGTGGCGGCAGACGAGATTGCGTTCGGAGTGCTGGACGGTCTGCGGAAGCGTGGAATACAAGTTCCACAAGATGTGTTCGTCACAGGGTTTGACGGTGTGCCACAAAGTTTTTGGGAGGGTTACGACTTGACGACCCTCGTGCAGCCCATCAAGTTACTGGTCTCCAATGCGCTGCATCTACTCGGCAATTCGCGGTCGCAAGATGCGGTGATCACCGAAGGTGAGCTCCGTTTGGGGAATTCAACGGCAGGAGGACATCATGGCTGAATACATCAAAAAGGCAACGCGGAAGGCAGCACACGGAGCTGATCCAGAGTTGACGCAACGCGTCAGCACGCTGCTCAAGGAAGTAGCCGACGGCGGGGAGGTAGCGATTCGTCGTATGTCCACTGAATTCGACAAGTGGAGTCCCGCGCAGTTCCAGTTGACGGATTCTGAGATTGATCAGATCATTGAGGGTGTTGACAAACAAACCGTCCGAGACATCGAATTTGCGCAAACCCAAATTCGCCGGTTTGCCCAAGCACAATTGGCATCACTGTTGCCAGTTGAGGTAGAGACACTCCCAGGAATTACTCTCGGCCACAAACTCATACCAGTGGATGCCGTTGGTGCATACGTTCCTGGTGGTCGGTATCCGATGGTTGCCTCTGCACATATGAGCGTGCTCACCGCAAAGGTTGCGGGCGTCAAACGGGTGGCTTCCTGTACTCCTCCGATCAATGGCGAAATCCCAGCGGAAACCGTGACAGCAATGGCGTTGGCTGGCGCAGACGAGATCTACCTGCTGGGCGGCGTTCAGGCCGTGGCTGCTTTGGCGCTCGGTGCTGAGTTCGTAGCGCCGGTGGACATGTTGGTCGGACCAGGCAATGCTTTGGTTGCCGAAGCAAAGCGGCAACTGTATGGCCGTGTGGGAATTGATCTCATGGCTGGCCCCACCGAGACTCTGATCGTCGCTGATGACACAGTTGATGGCGAGATCTGTGCGGTCGACTTACTCGGGCAGGCCGAACACGGGCCCACTTCGCCGGCGATTTTGGTGACCAACTCGCGCCGTTTGGCGCAGGAGACGATTCGGGAGGTCGAGCGCCAGCTGACTGTCCTCCCCACGGCTGATATCGCCGCAAAATCCTGGGCAGATTTCGGTCAAGTAATTCTCTGCGACGACCATGCTGAAATGTTGCAGGTAGCCAATGACCTTGCTTTTGAACACGTTCAGATCATGACATCCAACGACGATTACTTTCTGGAAAACATGACCAATTATGGTGCGTTGTTCCTTGGTCCGATGACGAACGTTTCCTACGGTGACAAGGTGATCGGCACGAACCATACGCTTCCCACCCAATCTGCTGCTCGCTATACGGGTGGTTTGTGGGTTGGAAAATTCATCAAGACAGTTACGTACCAGAAAATCACTAATCCAGCTTCGTCGGCAACCATCGGAGAGTACTGCTCGCGGCTGTGCGCGATCGAGCGGTTTTGGGGACACAAGGAGCAGGCGGACATTCGAGTCCGTCGCTATTCCGATGTCGCTAGAGCGTGACATGACGAGCGCAACAGGCCTCCGAGCCGAACTCGCACGGCGAATCATCGATCCTTCGCAGTTCATCGCTGACTCGTCGGCCTTCGTGGACGTGCACCTCCCTCGTTCTTCGGGTAAAACGAGTTACAGCTTTATCGGTGCAGGCGTGACGCAGAATGACGATGCTCCGACGAACCTCGTCGAGCCGCACGGTTTCTGTGTCGGGGCGGCTGGCCTCCAACCTGGAATGGTAAACAACGCTCATCTTCACTACACCGCAGAGGTTTTTGTTTGTCTTTCTGGACACTGGAAAATGATGATCGGCCTTGATGCAGAGCAGGTTTTGTCGATTGGACCCGGCGATGTGTTCTCCGTACCAACTTGGGTGTACCGAAGTTTCGAAAATGTGGGCTCTGATGAAGGCTTTCTCTTCACGTTTCTTGGTGGCGATGACCCAGGCGGCATTGTCTGGGCACCCGACGTGTTGTGTGCCGCGCGGGAGACGGGTTTCGTGCTCGACGAATCAGAAAAAGTCGTACGGCTTGATGACCTGCCGGGTGGGACAGGGACGCTTCTCGCGCTCCCGAGGGAGATTGCATCCCGCGTGGAGTACTACTCGGATGAAGAACTAGCGTCGCGAGTGATTCGCTTTGATAATCGAAAATGGCAACGAGAAGCACTTCTCGCGGACATGATTGGATCGAACGTCGTCGAGGTAGCCCCCGTAATAGGCACTGGGTTCAATCAGCATCGGCGCGCAAGCACCGAAGTGCTCTATCCCCACGGGTTCTCCGTGAACTGGGTTCGTCTCGCGAGTGGGTCTTCCTCGGGGATGCATCAGCTTGCCGTACCTGCTGCACTGCTCACGATGTTTTCTGAGGTGGAGATCGAATTCGGGGGGCAAGAATCGGTTCGCCAACGAGCTCGACCAGGATCCGTGGTTTCGCTACCGCCTGGTACCTGGAGAAACATCAGAACAGTGGGAGATGATCCGGCAGAGTTCGTCATCGCTGTGCTCGGTGATGGGAGGGTACCCATCGCATGGTCTGAGGGCGTTCGCGCCGAGGCACGTCAAAACGGCTTTACGGTCGATGCTGGCGGCTGTATTGCCGAGGTTGCCCTTGTGGATCGGCACTTTGGCTGAATCTGAGTAGGTCTTGCCCTGCGGCGGTACATCGGCTTGACAGCCTGAATACGTAGTCATATGATGTCGGCGTATGCACTTTGTCACAGGAGTGGATGCACAACATCACTAAACACCTCAAGGGGGACACATGAAAGTTGCGTTCAAGAAGAGAAAATTGGCGGCGGCAGTGGCAGCGGTCGCTTTGATACTCGGAGCCTGCGGCTCCGATGATGAGGCCGAGGTTACGGAGACTTCGGTCGAAGAAACCGTACCCGCGGTAACACTTGCTTCCGAGGAGTGCGCAATCCCAGTATCCGAAGATGCTGTCAGCATCGATGTCATGGGTTGGGAATTCCCGATTATCACCCAGTATGCGGCGGAATTGAAAGAGTGTGAGGCAGCCAATTACAGCTTCAACATTCAGTTCCTCGACTCTGCTGAGGCGCAAAACCAAATCAACCTCGACCTCGAGACTGGTACTCCTTCCTATGAGATGGTGCAAGGATCTAACCAATTCCTCCTAGAGCTTGCGCAAAAGGGATTGCTGCTTCCACTGAACGACCTCATCGACAAATATCGAGACCAGTTCGGGCTCGACAACATTCCCCAAGGAATGTGGGATTTGGTGAGCGTCGATGGAAAGATCTATTCGATTCCGATGGTGGCGAATACGCAACACGTGTTCTACAACGAGGAAATCCTTAACAAGCTCGGCCTATCCGTTCCCACGACGTATGACGAGGCGATTGCCATGTGTCCAGCGTTGATTGATGGTGGTTATGCCGGGTTCCAGATGATGCTGGCCGCCGATTGGGCATGGCAGATCGAATACGACAACGTGCTCGGATCGCTCGGTGTCAAGCCACTCGACAGTACGACTGGTCAGCCAAACTTCAATTCGGCTGAGGGTGTAAAAGCTGCGCAGATTCTTGCGGACATTGTCTCTAAGTGCGGTGGGAAGACCATTGGCACGTACAGCACCGATGACGTACAGAATGCCTTCCAGACTGGTGAGTACGCCATCGGACATCTGTGGGCTTCACGTGCAGCATCCATGGATGACACCGAGGCCACCACGGCAGAGGTTCTAGGCAAGATTCAGTTCGCACCAGCTCTTACTGGCGGATCGATCCTTGGCGCCCCTGCGTATGTGGACGGGTATGCGATTCCTGCAAATGGAACCGTGGATCCAGAGAAGGTGTTCCTGGCAATGCTTGGAGCCAGCGATGAAGAGTCGCAGACCGCGGCAGCCAAGTTTGGTGGAGTATCTCGCTCCGGAATCGTGAATCCGGAGGGACCACGAAACGGTGAGGCCCTGAACGTGTCGACGTCCAACGGTCGTGGTGCTGATCAGACCCATCCAGCAGCGGGCATTTACCGCGCCGAAATTGGTAAGGCCCTCATCAAGATTCTTGACGGTGCGTCTGCGGCGGATGCAATCGCTGAAGCTGAGGCTGCATACCTGAAGGAAGCAAAGGCTCAGAATCTTCTGAGCTAGTTACCTAAGTCGGGTCAGAGTGACGCGGCGGAGTGGAATCGAAGAGATTCTGCTCCGCCGCGTTTCCTAATGTTGGAGGAGGTCGAGCATATGAATCGCAAAAGTTTCGTCTCCTTCGTCCTTCCGAGTGTTTCTGTCATGACCTTTCTTATGGTGATTCCACTGGCGACCACCATCTGGCTCAGTTTGACAGATTTGATCCTGCGCGACATCGACTCTGCGCCATTCATTGGGCTGCAGAACTACCGAGAAGTCTTGTCGGATCCAGCATTCTGGTCGGCCGCACGTTTCACCGTGCTGTTCGTCGGTATCACCGTTCCTATACAGATGCTGCTTGGACTAGCCATCGCGCTCCTGCTTGACCGAGTGCATCGCTTCCGCTCCTTGTACCTCGCTGCGATTCTCCTGCCATTCATCGTTACTCCAGTCGTTGGTACGTTGCTATTCCGCAACCTTTTCTCACGAGGCGGTCTGCTCAGCTGGCTGATCGAACTATTCACGGGTAGTGCGTTCGTCGTGGATGCCTCAAACGTTCGCTTTCTCATCATTCTCCATGCGATTTGGCACGTGACTCCATTCGCCTTCGTGGCGATTTTTGCTGGTCTTCAAACGCTTCCACAGGAACGTCTCGAGGCAGCCGCAATGGATGGCGCAAGAACACTGCGCAGCTTCATGCACGTAACCTTGCCGCATCTCAAGAGCGTTCTTTTCTTCGTTGCAATAGTTTCAATTATGGATAGCTATCGCGTTTTCGACAGCGTTTTCGTTTTCGCCGGAAATCGATTTGACAACAGCCACTCTTTATCTGTCTACAACAACGTTGTTGCGTTAGACGCCAAGATCGGTCGTTTGGGTAAGGGTCACGCAATTGCGATTCTTACCATCATCGGAATCTTCGTGGCACTGACTCCGTTCCTCATTCGCAGTTACAAGGAACAGATTGCGGAGCGGACATGAAGCAATCCGCTTCATGGCTCCAGAGAGTTGGCGTACATGGAGCGCTACTCGTGATCGTCGCCTGGAGCATCCTGCCATTGTTGTGGACGTTTCAAACCTCAATCAAGTTCACGCGTGACGTTGCTGCCCGAGTCCCGGTTCTATGGGGCTACGACACCACTGCTGCTGCGTATCGTGCATATTGGTTTGACAATCAGAATACGAACATGTGGCATGTTTTGTTGGCCGTTCTTCTCTCCGTCGCTGTTACATCAACGATCGTGTTGGTAGGTAGACGATCTAAAAGGTCATGGGTGTTCAATATCGCTGCTACAGCGGTGGTCGCAGTAACGCTGTATGTCATCGGATCAGTGTGGGACACCAGCGACCAATACGAATTCCTGATTAACAGCATCGTCGTCACCGTTGCCACAATTGCCGTCTCAATTGGAATTGGTTTGCTCGGCGGTTATGGGCTTGCGCGGTATTCAGGAAAGTCGGGAGCAGCAATTCTGATTGCGGCATTGGCATTCCGTGCGCTACCGCGTTTTGCCTTCATTCTTCCCTTCTTCATTATTGCGAAATCACTCGGTCTATTAGATTCGCGAGCCGTCATCGTCCTCGCCTTGGTTGCAGTGAATCAGCCCTTCACCATCTGGATGCTGCGCACCTTTTTTCTTGAGGTACCAAAGGAACTCGAGGAGGCGGCGATGATGGATGGTGCTACCCGACTTCAAGCGTTCATCCGCGTGGTTATTCCGACAATGAAGCCAGGGATCATCGCCACCAGCCTCTTCACCCTGCTGCTTGCGTACAACGAGTTTCTATTCATTCGGGTATTGGCCCCGACCAACTGGACTCTGCCAGTCGGCATCGTGGCCTTGGCCGGAGGGGAGAGCTCAAAGGGAATCACAGAAGCTGCTGCTGCCGCTATTTCAATCACGCTGCCAATCGTTGTCGTCATCATTCTTTTTCAAAAGCACTTGGTAAAGGGGCTTGGCGCCGGGGCAGTAAAGGGATGAGCGTTCAAGAGGTATCAAGTGCAATACATTTCGATCCACGCGCCCTCTTTTCATCAGATCTACACGCATCCAACGGCTTGACTGAGTTGACCGAGTTTCGGGTGTCGGCGCCGTTCGACGACCTCGTCGGAGTGACGGAGTGGTCCGCAGTCGTGGCAACTCCACTGAATTTCGCTTTGTCGGACTCAATGTGGACGTCAGCGATGGTTCTGACCGGGCAAAACATGGCGGGCAACCTCCAAACTGCAGGTTGGGGACATCTCGAGGGAGTCTTGAATCAAGCCTGGTGTGGCATGGAATCCAATGGTGACAGGGTGGCACTTCGAGTTGGGTTCGTGTGTGATCATGAGTCAAACGTAGTTTCGCGTTGCACTGTCATGATTGATGTCGTTGATTTAGCTCAGCAGCTCAATCGTCAACTGACTCCACAATCGCTTGGAGAAGCAGGTCGCTGGCCAAATCCCCAGTCGCAGTGTGACAATGGCGAGGCGACTGAAACCTTGTCGGTAGTCAAGGCGATGCAATCCTCACTCCACGACAGCGCCACGACTCGCGAAGAAATGCTTGCGGCAGATCACTTGCGGTTCTGGGCTGAAAGCTTCGTTTGGGCAGGACCAGGCGGTATTGGTATTACTCACGGCAAGGAAGGTTTCGTAGACCACCATCAGCTCCCGTTTCGCACTGCGTTCCCCGACCGAGTCGGCGGGGGTGTGTCATCAACTACCTCAGCTGGGCCAAAATTCGGGCACTTCGTAAAGTTCTCTGAGGGTGGATGGGCAGTCACTGGCGGGTGGCCGAGTGTCGTTGCGACGCATAAAGGAGATGGCTGGTTGGGTGTAACAGCAAGCCAGCGTCCCATCACGCTGAGAGTGTTCGACTTCTATGAAGTTGTGGCGGGACGCATCTCCATGAATTGGGTGTTCATCGATATCGTCGATTTTCTTCGACAGATCGACCGGCTTCCTGAATCAATCAAGTCATATTCGAATCAGCAGAGAGGTATCCAAAAATGAAGGGTTCACGTCCCGAGCAGGCAGAGCTCACTCGAAACACAGACATGACAAAGACTGCCGATACGCAGCGGGTCATCGAGTCAATGGTGGATGGTCTCAATGACCATCGGATCAATGACATTGGTGAGTTCTTTGCAAGTGGCTTTCGCTGGATGGGAAATTTTGGATGTGGAACGAAGGGCAACTTGCGGGAATTTCAAGACAACTGGCAAAAACCATTTCAGGCTGCGTTCAGCGACAAGGTCTGTATCGATGAGGCACGAATCTTCATGGGAGAATGGGGGGCGGCGTTTGGAAGACAGGAGGCCGTTCATTCTGGTGAGTTCATGGGTGTGCCGGCGACTGGCAAGCGCGTGGAGATTCGTTACATGGATTTTTGGAAGGTGGTCGATGGCAAAATTGTCGACAATTACGTCTCCGTTGACTTTGCTTGGGTCTTGATGCAGTTGGGTGTCGACGTATTTCGTGGTGAGGGTTGGGAAGCATTTGATCGTGGTGAGCGAAAGCCTCCCAAACCGATGAGCGGCTCCTGATGTCATCACTAGAACTCATTGATCTCACCAAACGTTTCGGCGACGGCTTCGTTGCGCTTGATTCGTTGAATCTAAAACTTGACTCGGGGGAGTTCGTTGTTCTCGTTGGGCCATCGGGTTGCGGAAAGTCGACTGCACTTCGTTTGATAGCGGGACTTGAAGAACCATCCAGTGGGGAGGTGCGACTGGCTGGCAAGCCGATGAACGGCGTTGCACCACGTGAGAGAGACACATCAATGGTCTTTCAAAATTACGCCCTGTATCCACAAATGACGGTATTTCAGAACATTGAGTTTCCATTGCGGCTCCGCAAACTCTCCAAGTCGAAGCGAGAAGCAGAGGTGAGGCGTGTGGCGGACCTCCTTCAATTGAGTTCACAGCTCGATAAAAAGCCTGCACATTTGTCGGGTGGGCAGCGACAACGAGTTGCGATGGGACGTGCTCTAATCCGTCAGCCCCAATTGAGTTTGATGGATGAACCACTTTCCAACCTCGACGCCCAACTACGCGTACAGATGCGGGGTGACATCAGGTCCTTGCAAAGAGAATTTGGAACCACCACTGTTTACGTCACGCACGACCAGACCGAAGCAATGACGATGGGCGATCGAGTTGCGGTTCTCCGTGATGGTCGCCTTCAGCAAGTCGGCTCGCCTGACGAGGTTTTCGGGACCCCGGTCAATTTGTTCGTGGCTAGGTTCATTGGGTCGCCCTCGATGAATCTGATTTTCGGCAACGTTGTAGCTGAGGCTGGTTCGCTGGCTGTTCACATCGGTTCGCAGAGCCTCGACTTGAACGGATTGTCACCGGACCGTAGGTCGGTGCTCAGCGCCTACGGGGGGCGTCGTATCGTGCTCGGCGTTCGGCCTCATGCGTTGAAGGACCCGACCATTACGCCAGTCAAGGATGCGTGCAGAATCACGGGTATGGTGCGCCTGCGCGAGTCGCTCGGGACAGAGACGGTGCTGCACATGGTCGTTGACGCAGAGCGAGCGGACGTCATCCGGATCTCGGACTCCCAAGAAGCAGCGCTTGAACGAGAGACCCGAATCATTGCCTGCGTTGACCCGGCATCCACGATCCGCGAACAGCAGACCGTGGTCTTAGCAGTAGCCCCCGAAAAGCTGCATTTCTTCGACGCGGAAACAGAGCGGTCAATCACATGACTGGACTGATTGACAGAATCCTGACGACACATGTGGGGAGTCTGCCGCGTCCGCTTGATGTCACGACGAACATTTTTCGAATCGAAGCTGGAGAGCCGGTCGACTTGGTGGATCATGAGGTCGTTGTCAGGCGAGCCGTTGACGACGTAGTCAAGCGTCAAGTTGATTCGGGAGTCGATCTGGTCAGCGATGGAGAGATGGACAAGATTTCGTACGCGACCTACATCAAGTATCGGGTTTCTGGCTTCGACGGAGATAGTCCACGTACACCACCTGCTGACCTGGAAGATTTTCCGAGTTTCCTTGAGAGACAAGCACGCGTAGGGGGAACGCCGTCGTACAAGCGTCCCCAGTGCGTCGGGGAAGTGCGCCATGTAAACGACGGGCCAGTACGGCGAGAGTGCGCTATTTTCCAAGTGGCTGTGCGTGCTCACAAGCCGGTTGCTGCATTCTTGAACTCGGCTTCGCCGGGGGTTATTGCAATGTTTCAACCAAACGCGTTTTATCCATCCCATTGGACATACCTCGAGGCCGTTGCCGAAGCGATGCGAGTGGAATACGAGGCAATTGTTGCAGCCGGCTTTATCTTGCAGATCGACTCACCAGATCTCGGACTTGGTCGACACATGATGTTCAAGAGGCTGCCCGAGGAGGAATACCTCCAGCGTGTCAACGAGAACGTTGATGCGCTAAACCATGCACTGCGGAATATTCCTGCGGATCGAGTTCGAATGCATGTGTGTTGGGGTAATTACGAAGGTCCGCATACACATGATGCGCCTCTTGCGACGGTACTAAAAGTTGCACTTCGTGCCAAGCCTCAGGGACTCCTGTTTGAGGCCGCCAACCCTCGTCACGCTCACGAGTGGGAGGACTTGGCTGACCTCCCCATTCCAGAAGACAAGGTGCTCATTCCTGGTGTTGTCGACACCACGACGAACTTCGTTGAGCATCCGCGACTTATCGCACAACGCATCGTAAACGTGGCACGAGTGGTTGGTAGGGAGAGAGTGATTGCCGGCACCGATTGTGGCTTCTCGACCTTTGCCGGCTACCCAGGAATCGACACGGACATCGTCTATGCAAAGTTCCGTGCGATGAGAGAAGGCGCGGAGTTGGCAACACGAAAGTTGTGGGGATGAGCATGCAGGAATTAATGAATCGACTTCGTCTCGTGATGGAGGAGATGTCAGATTTTGAGTTGGGTGCGGCTCATTCAAGTCTGCGAAATCTCATGGCGCCAAACGCACGAATTCATTTCACGAATCCCTTTGAAACATTGCGAGACATTGACGAATTGTTCGAAGTCGTGTATCGGCCTCTCGTCTTTGCGATACCAGACCTCGAGCGCCGAATGACCATCGTGGTGAACGGCAGGACAGAGGGAGGAGCAGAGATGGTCGGGGTTTGTGGCTATTACACCGGCGCATTTCGACGTCCATGGCTGGGCATTCCCGCGAATGGTCAGCAAGTCACCATGCGCTTTCATGAGTTCTTTCGGATTGGTGAGAAAGGCATCGAAGAAGTTCAGGCTGTGTGGGATCTGCCAGAGCTCATGATGCAGACAGGCTCGTGGCCGATGGCGCCTGGGCTTCGTCGAGCATGGAATGTGCCCGTGCCGACTTCACAGGACGGATTGCATCGCCCAGTTGCTTCCGAGGAGGAATCCGCATTCTCGGCACGACTGGTCGCCGAGATGCTGGGGGAATTGGGGCGGCATCCCAAGGAGCCTGTGGAGGCCATGCGGTTGGAGGACTTCTGGCATCCACGAATGTCCTGGTACGGACCTGCCGCGATTGGAACCTGTCGGGGAGTCGAAGGATTCCGAAACGGGCATCAGATTCCTTTCCTGCGGGCGCTACCCGACAGGAGGGGTGATGTCGCTGGAGGCTTCTACTTTTCTGACGGCCCGTACGTTGCCTTCACCGGCTGGCCAGGAATGCAGATGACCGTATCGGGGGATGGCTGGTTGGGGATTAATCCCAACGGACAAAAGATCACGATGCGAAGCCTCGATTTTTGGAGAGTGGAACACGGGAAAATCAAGGAGAATTGGGTGCTCGTGGACATGCTCCACGTGTGGGCACAGTTGGGTGTGGATGTATTAGCGCGGGCAGCAGAACTCACTAGCCAAGGAGAGCGTGATGCGAACTATCGCTGATTTTGCGCGACGATTTCGAAATCGTGAATTGCTCATAGGTACGTTCGTGAAGACTCCCGATCCGGTTGTATTCGAAGTTCTTGCGCGGTCACTTCTCGATTTCGTGGTGCTTGACGCCGAGCACGCACCCTTCGACAGGCGTGATATCAACGACTGTGTGCTCGCTGCACGAGAAGGAGGCTTACCCGTGCTCGTTCGGGTGCCGAGCAGCGATGCAGTGTGGATTCAACAGGCGCTCGACGTAGCCGCGCAAGGTGTCGTGGTTCCCCACATTCGAACCCCGGAAGAAGCTGCCGCAGTTGTTCGTTCGGCACATTTCGGAAATCAGGGACGCGGCTATGCAGGCTCAACGCGGGCGGCGGAATACACCAAGAAAAGCATGGCAATGCATATGGAGTCGTCGGCTCAATCAACAGTCATAATTGCCCAAATCGAGGATGTCGAAGCACTTCCACACGCCCAAGCCATCGCCAACACCGAGGGCATCGACGGCGTCTTCATCGGACCGGTGGACCTCAGTATCTCCATGGGTGAGCCATCGCCTGGTGCTCCCGAAGTGCTGAAGGCGATGCAATCGGTAGCGAGTGCCGTCGAGTCCGCGGGGAAAGCGTCAGGCATCTTCATTGCAAGTGCCGCTGACCTGGACCGCTACGCAGGTATGAATCTTTGTTTTCTGCTGGTTCGCTCCGAGCAATCCTTCATGATGATGGGAGCTGATGTCGCTTGTACCGAAATTCGGAGTCGATCTTGAAATCTATTGAAGGACCACTCACCCTGAGGTGAAGTCAGGTGAGAATAATCGCTGGTAGCGAGCAGGCACCGCATCATCTGCCGCACGAGAATTTTCTGCTGTCATCTTGCACCCGAGTCGGCACAGGCTGGCATCTTGTGCCCAGTTACGCTGATTTCGTGATTCGTCAGGTTGCGATCGGTCGCGTTGCGGTGTTGGCCTGCGCGGCGTTGCTGGCTGTTGGTGCCGCGGGATGCTCGTCTACTACCGTTTCCGACGTGGCAGATGGTCAAGTTGACGCGTCGTTTGCCGATGCAATCATTATTGATGTGCGCACCCCTGAAGAGTTTGCCGCCGGCCATCTTGACGGAGCACTGCTCTACAACGTGCAAGACCCAGCATTTGAGGCCAATATCGCCGCGCTGGATGCCACCGCCACCTACGTGGTGTACTGCCGTTCGGGCAATCGCTCGGCGCAAGCCATCGAGCGCATGAAGGCAGTTGGCTTTACGACTCTGACAGACCTGGGCTCGCTGCAAAATGCATCTGACGAGACCGGCATTGCCATCGTGCAGGACTGATCAAGCCACCACGCAATCTCCAGTAATCTCGTGGTGATGTCGAGCGCAGGCGGTCAACCAGAACAGATCGCAGAAGCGCTGACTTCGGCCACCTCGGCGCTCGAGGCTGCAGGAGACGTTGACTCATTGCGTCGGGTGGCCAACGAACATACGGGCAAAGGCAGTGTGCTGGTTGGGCTCAAGTCGTCGTTGGGGTCAATCGCTGATGTCGAAGTTCGCAAAGCCACGGGACGAGCAATCAACGAGGCGATGCAGAATCTAGAAGCGTTGGTCGCTGAGCGCCTCGTTGCGCTTGAGCGAGCAGCAGCCGGA
>Ga0247833_1003692_pt1 | contig 20032 bp, 26 predicted proteins | sample LaCruzMarch2015__7_FD_187117 | JGI IMG/M metagenome (GOLD analysis project Ga0247833, IMG submission 187117) | Freshwater microbial communities from meromictic Lake La Cruz, Castile-La Mancha, Spain - LaCruzMarch2015_8m | ecosystem: Environmental > Aquatic > Freshwater > Lake | place: Spain... | reverse complement strand
CCTGATGGCGCCGGCGCACCCCTAAGCTCATCAGCGACGGGGCGTGGCGCAGCTTGGTAGCGCGGGTGCTTTGGGAGCACTAGGTCGCAGGTTCGAATCCTGTCGCCCCGATTGACTTTTCACCGATTGACCAAGGGAGCTGCGCACAAAATGCGCACAATCTCCTGAGTTCTCGCTTCTTCCGCGACGGAAGCGAGAGCTCTCTGAGCCTGCTGCGAGAGAGCAAAAAAAGGGCTCTGCGGAAGGCGAAAGGGGGGGCTTGGCTTGGACTTTGCCCGAGGGATCGCTTGGATCTGAGTTTTTTCCTGCCACCCCTGGTTTCGAGGATCCCCCAGGCTCCCCTTCCGGCCAGCCAGCACCGCCACGGGCCAGCGCATAATCATTTCCAGCACCACGACACCCCTGACAACCCCTGCAACGAGCGCAGCTGCAACTGCTACAGGCTCCTGCAGGCCTTGGAAGCCACCAGAGAAGCCCTTATGGCCGGCGGCTGATCTCGGGTGCTCGTCACACCCGAACAGCTGTCCTGGGGCCGGGCCAGGATGGAGCAGGCCACTCGCTAGTGCCTAGTGAAAGAAGCACGGCACCCGCCGGGGGTGCTGCTGGTGGAAGTTCCTGGATGTGCCCAAAGGCTTAACAAGAGAGCGCAGAGAAGGCTCCAGGCGTCGTCGGCTGTCCTGAACTTGCCACAGCTGCGCCGTGGCTGAGGTCAGACAGCCGCCGCCGCCCTCCGCCCCTTCCCTGGGGTGCGGGGATGGAGCGCATGGGGGGCATGCCCGCGGCTGCGGTGCCAGATATTCCAGAAGGCTGGCTGATGATTGAGATGTGAGCGAAAGCCCTGGGCTTTGGTTATGCCCGCCCGACTGGATTTTGGCCTGCGTCTGTCAGCAAAGATCCGTCAGATCGCTTGATGCAGCTGGCCTTGGCTGAGCCAATAATGCATTTGTACTGGTAGAATAAGGGCTGCGCCAAAGGCCCCAAGTCCATCGCCTGCGGCAGCCTCATCCCCTGGTCTCGCCATCACCGCTGCGTATCGCTGAGCGGTTGTGATGCCCCGATCAGTTGTCACTTACGGCAACTGAATCCATGGCTTTTCTTATTCCATCTAGGCCGGAGATCGTTCCGGCTCGGTCTCTGGTGATCGCAGCCGGTGGCGGCCGTGATCTGGCTTGGTCCCATCAGCGGATCGCCGCTGAGCTTCTGGCTCGCACTGGCGGCCGGCCGGTGCATCTGCTGCTCCACGGCGGCGCCCGCGGCGCTGATGCCGCCATCGGCCGGGCTGCCCAGCAGCTGGGCTGGTCAGCTCTGGTGATGCCAGCTCAATGGCAGCTCCATGGGCGGGCCGCTGGGCCAATCCGTAATCGGGAGCTACTCGAGCAGGCCATTACCCGGGCCGTCGCCCACAGCTCCCCGGGCTCGATTGCCTCAGTGCTGGTGGTGGCCTTCCCCGGTGGTGCTGGCACGGCCTCGCTGGTGCAGCAAGCCAGGCGCATGGCCTCGCGCTCTCCGGTGCCGATCTCCGTGGCTGAGGTCCGTGCATTGGCCGGGCCGCTGGCTATTCCCGCCGCCGCCCATTCCTGAAGCCTTCTGCGCCTGATGGCGCTCTCCGTCCCATTCATCCCCTCTCACCGTCATGGTCGTACTCACCCCCATTTCCGCCGCTGTCAGCGCTGTTTCAGCGGAAGCCCCCTCGGCTTCAGGCCCAGCCTGCAACCTTGAGCGCTCCGGCTCCCTCTGGCAGCTGGGCAGCGAGGCCCAGGAGCTCACCACCGCCATCGGCCAGCTGGCCGAGCAGCTGGAAGCTGATGATCCCGAGCAGCGGGCCCTGGCCCTCTCCGAGCTGGAGGCAGCCCTACTGGCAGAAGAAGGCAATAAAGCTGCCCTCGCCGCTAAGGCCGATGCCACCTGCTGGGCGATTGAGCACTTTCGCGGCCAGGCCGCCTACCGCAGCCAGCAGGCCAAGCGGCTCGCTGATCTGGCTCGCTCTGATGCCGGCCGGGCTGATGCGCTGGAGGAATCGCTGATCTTTGTCCTCACCCAACTGCAGCCGGCGGCTACGCGCTTCTCCTTTCCCGATCACGAGCTCACAAGCCGCAAATCCTCCGCCGTGGTGATCGACGACGAAGAGGCCCTCGATGCCGAGTGGCTCACCTTCTCCACCACCAGCAAGCCAGACAAGAACGCCATCAAGGAGGCCCTCAAGGCCGGCCGCCAGATCACCGGCGCCCAGCTCCTCTCCCGTCGCTCTTGGCGCATCCACTAAGGGGCTAGGGACCGGGGCCACAGGGCCCCTCGACATGGGTCTGCTGCAAGAGCGGGCCCAACTCATTTCATCACCACCGCACCGCAATCCATTTACCCGGTTCATCACCATGACCACCCAAGTCCTGTCCAGCGCACCTAGCGGTGTCTCTCCATCCAGCGCACCTCGCGGTTCGACCTTCTCCCCCGAGCAGCTCGCCGCCCTCTCTGCTCCGCTCGATCGCGCCAAGGTCAAGCAGCGCGAGCAGGGCCGCACCAAGGTTTCTTATCTAGAAGGTTGGCAAGCGATCGCAGAAGCCAACCGCATCTTTGGCTTTGACGGCTGGCAACGCGAAACCATTGCCGTGCAGTGCATCTCTGAGCGCGAGCGCACCCTCGGCAGCAGCAACCGTGCCGGCTGGGGCGTCACCTACACCGCCCGCGTTCGCATCAGCGTCGGCGAGGTGATCCGAGAAGGCAGCGGCGCCGGCCACGGCATCGACGCCGACCTGGGCCAGGCCCATGAATCCGCCCTCAAGGAGGCCGAAACCGACGCCATGAAGCGGGCACTGATGACTTTTGGCAATCCCTTTGGTCTGGCGCTCTACGACAAACAGCAGCGAGAGGTCACCAGCTCTGCAGCACCTACGCCGGTGCCAAACGCCAACCCCAGCAGCAGGCCAGCAGAAGTGGTGTCTAAGCTCGAGCTCCAATCCCCTGCTCAGCCTGAAGTAGATCCAAGCCTTGACCCGCTTGATCCAGGCACGATTCACCGGCTACACAGCACCATTCGCTCCCTACCTCGCCCGGCACTGGAAGGTCTCACCAAGGCCTTCCGCAAGCGCTTTCAGGTGCCGCCAGATGCACTCTCAATTGCTGATCGGATCTGCCAGCGCCGGCATCACGAATGGATTGAGGCCTTCCTTGTGCAACACCAGCAGCTAGTGGCCTGAGCCTCAGCGCTGCAGCAACCAGCGCAGCAGCGACAGACCAATGATCAGGCCGATGCCGGTGTTCCAGAGCCAAGACGGACGCTCGACCAACCGTTGCAGCCAGGGAGGCAGCTGCTCACGCCACTGCTCCATCGCCAGCACCGCCAGCAGCAGCAGGACCAGGGGGATGCCGATGGCTAGAACAAGCTCGCGCAACATCGGCCCTTATCCGCTGAGCGCACCGTATCGAGGGCGCAATGGGACGGCACCCAAGCCCCTTGAGCCGTGCTAGTACAAGCGTACGCATTAGCCATGATTCATGGGTGCCCCTCTCCCCCGGCCCGCAGCACTGAGTGCCCGGCTTGATACCCCGATCGAGGAGTGGCCCTACCTTGATGAGGCGGTGCTGCTCAAGACCCGGAGCCGCAAGGTCTGCATGACCTGCCATTGGATTCAGGCACCACGCCGGGGTGAACTGCATTCCGCTGCTCACCTGTCAGCTGCACCAGGGGTTAATCGCCCATGGCGAGCACCTCACCAGCCGCTGCCAGGGCTGGACCGACGACATGACCCGGCAGCAGGGCTGGGCGCCGGAGGTGGCCTGAGCAGCTCTCGATGAACGTCACGAAGAGTCCCGGCCGGCCGCCGCTGTCTCCGCAAGAGGGCTGGCTCAGCGATGGCCGCCAGGTGCTCCATTTCCAGCCATGCCGCTACGACCGCTGGAGCCAGGCGCTGGAGGTGACTTTTGGAGAGGTGATGCCCGGCGGGGAGCCACCGCTGCTGAAACATCGCAGGGAGCTGATGCGAAATGAGGCGATCAAGCTCTGGGCCCAGAAGCGCCAGCAGGGCTGGCAGGTCTGCGAGCCGCAGTGGAGCCCGCCAACGCCTCTGTCGCCGGGTTGATCAGAATCGGGGCCATGGAGCTTTATGCCGACCTCGGCCAGCGCGCGGTGCTCGACACCAACGCCCTGGCCTGGATGCCCTCCCCGATGGCGGGGGTGGAGCGGCGGATGCTCGATCGCCGTGGCGAGGAAGTGGCCAGAGCCACGTCGATCGTGCGCTACGCCCCGGGGAGTCGCTTTGAGCGCCACGTCCATGGCGGCGGCGAGGAAATCCTGGTGCTGGAAGGCACCTTCTCCGATGAGCACGGCGATTACCCAGCCGGCACCTACCTGCGAAATCCGGCCGGCAGCAAGCATGCTCCGTTCAGCGACCAGGGCTGCACGCTCCTGGTGAAGCTCCACCAGATGCACCCGGCCGATCAGCGGCGGCTGGTGATCGACACCACTAACGCAGCCTGGGTGCCAGGTCTGGTGCGCGGCCTGGAGGTGATGCCCCTGCACGCCTTTGGCTCGGAGCACGTCACCCTTGTGCGCTGGGCCCCATGCACGGTGTTTCAGCCCCACGGCCATCCCGGCGGCGAAGAGATCTTCGTGCTCGCGGGCGTGTTTCAGGACGAACACGGCAGCTATCCCGCCGGCAGCTGGCTGCGCAATCCGCCCGGCAGTGTGCACCGCCCCTGGAGTGAAGTGGGCTGCACCATCTGGGTCAAAACCGGCCATCTGCCCGCTACCCAGGGCCCCGACGGCTCAGAAGCGTGAGCCCGGCGTCTGCAGGAAGGCCAGCTCCGCTGCGCTCGACACCCGCCCCAAAGCGGCATTGCGATGGGGGAAACGGCCAAAGCGGACGATCACATCCCGGTGTCTGCTGGCGACATCAACGGTGCGGGAATCGGTGAACTGGTCAAACAGCGGCAGCGCCGCCTCCTGCACCGCCAGGTCTTCTGAGTGCATCAGCGGCATCAGCCAGAACTGCCGCCGCGGACGCTCCTGTTCCAGCTCCAGCCAGCCCAGCTCCACCGCCCGCAGGCTCAATGCCAGGGCCCGGGGATCGCCAGAAAAGGCCATGGCGCTATCGCGCCAGATCTGCCGCGGGAACTGATCGAGCAGCAGCACCAGCGCCAGGGCAAGGCTTGGCTCAGCACTCCAGGAGTCGAGTTCACCGGCGATCGCCTGCCGGGTCAGCCTGAGAAAGCGTTGCCGCAACAGGTCGTCAAAGGCTCGGTCCTTGGCGAACCACTGGTGCGGTCTGGTTTCGGCAAACCAGAACGCGAGAACCTCGCTGGCCTTGTCCTGGGGACCATCCATCAGAGCAGGGCCTGCACGCTGGCCACCTTGTCCTCCAGGGTCTGGTCTTTGTCCGTGCGGGTATTGATCTTGACGGTGGTGTAGACGCGGAGGCAGCCCATGGCGTGCACCGCCTGGTGGCAGGCCTCAATTGCCTGGAACACCGGCTGCCACCCCCCCTCGATCGCCGTGCCGTTGGGGTGCAGCTGGATCTTGAGGCCGGCTTCTTTCAGCACCTTCTCGCAGGCGGCGATGTATGGGGCCAGGTGCACGCCCACCCCGATCGGCACCACACACAGATCAACGATCACCTTCATGGTCACACCCGGCACATTGCACCCATCGTGGAGGCACCAGCAAAGAAGCTGCCGTGTCTGTTTTTCCGCTGCTGGTGATTGTTCATGCCCTGGCCGCCACGGTGTGGACCGGCGGCCATCTGGTGCTGGATCTGGGGGTGCTCCCCAGGGCCTTGCGAGCACAGAGCGCGGCCCAGGTCCGCGCCTTCGAGGAGGTCTTCGAGCCGCTGGGGCTCACGGCCCTGGCCATCCAGGTGCTCACCGGCCTGGGGATGGGTTGGATCTATCTCCCCGGCTTCCGGGGACTGTTCAGCACGACCAACCCGATCGGGATGCTGGTGGGCGTCAAGCTGTTGCTGCTGGCCGGCACCGCCGCCCTAGCCCTGCACGCCCGGTTGCGGCTGATCCCCAACCTCACCGACGCCAACCTGAGCGGCCTGGCCTGGCACATCCGCGGCATCACCGCTCTGGCGATCACCTTCGTGGTGGTGGGGGCCCTGATCCGGCTGGGCGGGCTGGACTGAACAGAGGAGCATGGAGAAGGGAGCTCCTATTGGGGTGTTGGTCCTGGCATCTCTGCAAGGCATCGGCCCTCCCTAACCCTCAGTTGATCGGCTTGCTCTCTTTCACCCCACCCATCAGCTGTTCCACCACCAGCTTCAGCAGCAGCGACACCAGACCAACTCCCCCCAGGATTAGGGCAGCGCCGTAGGCCAGTTCGGTGTCGTATTGCTTGTAGGCGTCTTCAATAAAAAGCGGCAGGGTTTGGGTTTGGCCGGCGATGTTGCCGCTAACTACGGCTACGGCGCCGAATTCACCTAGCGCACGGGCGGTAGTGAGGATCAGGCCATAAACCACGGCCCAGCGCACCGAGGGCAGGGTGACTTTCCAAAACACTTGCCAGTCGCTGGCACCAAGGGTGCGGGCAGCTTCCTCCTGATCCCAGCCCTCCTCCTCCAGCAACGGAATCACTTCGCGGGCCATGAAGGGGAAGGTGACGATGACCGTTGCCAATGCCATGCCTGGCCAGGAAAAGATGATTTGCCAGCCGAGGCTGCTCACAATTCCCCCAAAGAGGCCGTTGGTGGGGCTGTAGAGCAGCACCAGCATCAAGCCCACCACCACGGGCGAGATCGAGAAGGGCAGGTCGATCACGCTCAAAAGCAGCGCTTTGCCCGGAAACTGACGCCTGGCAATGGCGGTGGCAGCCGCTAGACCAAAGATGGTATTAGCCGGCACTGCAATCAAAGTGCAGCGCAGGGTTAGCAGCACGGCCGAGCGCAACTCCTCCGATTGAAAGTTCTCAATAAAAGGTTTCAGCCCCTTAGCAAAAGCTCCTGACACTACTTCTAAGGCTGGCAGCACAATAATCACACCCACATACAGGCAAGCGATCAGGGGAATCAGCACCGCCGCCGATGGGCGGGGCAGGGCTTTTGAGAAGGAGCGCAGCAGCGAACGCATGGATATTTTCGAAAAGAAGAGGAGTGGTGTTGATGTGGCGCAGTGAATTCAGCTCAAGCTCAATTCAGGCGCCCTGAGCCGGATTGGCTTCCCAGTTGCGTCCCCACACCTGCAGCCCGTTGATTACCAAAAGGCTCAGTAGTGAAAACATCAGCATCACCATGCCGATAACTGTCGCGGAAGCGAAGTCGTATTCCTCCAGCTTCTGGATGATCAGGGTGGGGGTAATCAGGTCGCGGAACGGCACGTTGGAGGAGATCATCACCACCGAGCCGTATTCGCCGACGGCCCGGCTGTAGCCCTGGGCTACGCCCGCCAAGATCGCCGGCATCAACTGGGGCAGCACCACCTTGATCAAGGTCTGACGCGGAGTGGCGCCGAGGCACCAGGCGGCTTCTTCCTGATCGTGCTCTAACGCCTCGAGCACCGGCTCCACGCTGCGAACTACAAAGGGCAGCGAGATAAAGACCATGGCGATGGCGACCCCCAGCCAGGTAAATGAAACTTTGATGCCGAAAAGGGCCGCAAGCGGTGCACCCAGCCAGCCGTTGGTGCTGTAGATCGCGGCCAGGGCTAGGCCCGCCACCGCCGTGGGCAGGGCAAAGGGCAGATCGATCAGCGAATCCAGCAGCCGCCGCCCAGGAAAGGAGCAGCGCACCAGCGCCCAAGCGATCACGAGGCCAAACACACCATTGAGCAAAGCGGCCACAAACGCCAATCCGAAACTGATTCGGTAAGTGGCCAGAGCCTCAGGGCTGGTGGCCAGCTGCCAGAACTGGGATGGGCCCACCGCGGCGGCCTTGAGGGCCAGGGCCCCGAGGGGCAGAAACAGCACCAAGGCCAGATACAACCAGGTGATCCGCCAGGACCAGCTCAGCTGCAGCCAGCCAGGCCAGGTGAATCCCCGGCGTCGGGCCGAGAGCGCAGGAGCCATGGAGGAATAACCGGAAGTGGGCGGACCGTATCACCGTTTGGCGATTTATTCAACGGTTTGCCGGTGGGGAATTAGATGTTTGATGTAGGGTTGCTGCCATCGTTCCGTTTCCTCCCCTGACATGGGCATCCGCGTTGCTGGTGTTTGCAAGGAATTCGGCTCCTTCCGGGCGGTCGACAACGTCAGCCTTGATGTCGATACCGGCTCCCTAGTGGCCCTGCTCGGACCATCCGGTTCCGGCAAAAGCACCCTGCTGCGGCTGATCGCCGGCCTGGAGGAGGCTGACGCCGGACGGGTCTGGATCACCGGCGAGGAGGCCACCACTCGCTCGGTGCAGGAGCGTCAGGTGGGCTTTGTGTTCCAGCACTTCGCCCTGTTTAAGCACCGCACCGTGCGCCAAAACGTCGGCTTTGGTTTGGAGCTGCGCGGCTGGAAGCACGAGGCGATCCGCCGGCGGGTCGATGAGCTGCTGGAGCTGGTGCAGCTGCAGGGCTTTGGCAACCGCTACCCCTCCCAGCTCTCCGGCGGCCAGCGCCAGCGGGTGGCCCTGGCTCGGGCCCTGGCTGTGCAGCCGCGGGTGCTGCTGCTCGATGAGCCCTTCAGTGCCCTCGACGCCAAGGTGCGCAAGGAACTGCGGGCCTGGCTGCGCAATCTCCACGACGAGATGCATGTCACCACCGTGATCGTCACCCACGACCAGGAAGAAGCCATGGAGGTGGCCGACAAGATCGTGGTGATGAACCAGGGGCGCGTTGAGCAGATAGGCACCCCCGCCGAGATCTACGACCAACCGGCCAGTCCGTTTGTGATGAGTTTCGTGGGGGCGGTGAATGTGCTGCCTTCCCATGTGGCCCTAGCGCCCCATCGGGAGCAGCCGGGCGATCTGTTCATTCGGCCCCACGACCTGGAGCTACATCGCCAGCCCCAAGAGGGCAGCGTGCCGGCGGTGCTGCGCCGCCTCACCCATCTGGGCCGTGACATCCAAGCCGAACTCACCCTTGCCAGCGGTGAGGTAGTGGTGGCCCAGCTGCCCCGAGAGAGGATTGATTACCGCGAGCTCCAGGCTGGCGATGCCCTGCACATCACCAGCCGCGATTCCCGCACCTTCGTGCCGGACTTTGTGATCTGAAGCTCAGGGCCTGGCACCAATCGGTAGGCCCTGGGCGTCAAACACGTTTTCAAAGAGAGCGGTGCTGAGATAGCGCTCGCCGGAATCCGGCAGCACCACCACAATCAACTTCCCCTGGAATCGCTCATCACGAGCTAGACGCAAAGCCACCGTTGCCGCCGCTCCGCAGGAGATGCCGGCCAGAATGCCTTCCTCTTTCATCAACCGCTGGGCCATGGCGATGGCATCGGCATCGCTCACAGTCTCGACCAGGTCAATCAGCGATAGATCCAGATTGCCCGGCACAAAGCCCGCCCCGATGCCCTGGATGCGGTGGGCTCCTGGCTGGGGCTCTTGCCCGGCCATGGTCTGGGTGATCACCGGACTGGACACCGGTTCAACCGCAACCGTGGTGAGCGGTTTGGCGAGGGATTGCTTGATGTAGCGGCTCACGCCGGTGATGGTGCCGCCGGTGCCTACTCCCGCCACCAACACATCCACTTGGCCAGCGGTGTCCTCCCAGATTTCCGGGCCAGTGGTGTCGTGGTGGATCTGGGGATTGGCGGGGTTGGCGAATTGTTGGAGCAGCACATAGCGATCGGGGTCGCTGCTGGCCATGGCTTGCGCGGTGGCGATGGCTCCCGCCATACCCAACTTGCCGTCGGTAAGCACCAGGCGAGCGCCATAGGCCGTGAGCAGCTTGCGCCGCTCCAGGCTCATGGTTTCCGGCATGGTGAGCGTGAGCGGGATGCCCTTGGCCGCTGCCACAAATGCCAGGGCGATGCCGGTGTTGCCACTGGTGGGTTCGATCAGTTCCTTGCCCCCAGTCAGCAATCCATCGCGTTCGGCCTGAGCCACCATCGCCGTGCCGATTCGGCACTTAACCGAATAGGCAGGGTTGCGGCCTTCAATTTTGGCCAGCACGCGTGCGCCGCAGCCGGATGTCACTCGGTTCAGCTGCACCAGGGGCGTGCGGCCAATGCTGAGGCTGTTGTCGGCGTAGATCGGGCTCATTGAACCAAGGATGAACAACGAAAAGCCCTCCTGGAGCAGACCAGGAGGGCAGAGATTCAGGGCAGGTAGAAGGATTGTTGGGGCACGGCCGATGGGCCACAGTCTGCAGTCCATTGCCTGGCCTGGGTGAGCATCAAGCGCGCCAGCCTGTTGTCTTCTAAGACGAGCGACTGGAGCAGATCCTGGCGATCGCTCTGGGCCAGTTCCCCGTCGCGGCCCCATTGAAGGCACCAAGGAGAGATGGGGTGACTCATGGCTGGCTGGGGATCAAGAGATCGCTGTCGCCAATCGCCACCAGCCGCCCTTCCGCGCGAAGACGGCTCAGCAGCTTGGTCACCGTGACCCGGGTCAGCCCGCAGATATCCGCCAGGGAACGGTGGGTGAGGTTGAGCTCACTGAGCGACAGGCGGCAGCCGTGGCTGTTCACCTGCCCGTGGGCCTGACCGATCCAGCTGAGCAGGGTCAACAGGCGCAGGTCCCCGGAGCGTATCCGCTGAATGGTTAACAGTTCCGCCAGCATTTGCCGCTCACGCAGCAGATGCTGGAGCTGCTCGCTTGCATCAAGCTCAATGTGCTCCACCACCACGGTGGTGAGGCACTGCAGTTCCAGCGGATTGAGCACGGGATCTTCTGAAGTGATCAGATCACCCGGGGCCCAGAGGCCAAGGGTGATGCTCTCCCCTTCCAGATCCCAGGTGGCCGAGCGCACGTAGCCCTCATGCAGCCGCCAACTCATGCCTTCTGGAAGCACGTCCTGAGGGTGGAGCGTGAGTTGCAAAGGGCGCTTGAGCAGAGATGAAGTCATGGCGTCGGCGAGCGATGGGGCGGGTAATGACTTGGGCCACGGAGGCGTGAATACAGAGGGGAGCAAGGCATTCGCAGACAGCAGGCCATAGCCGGAGCGCAACTGCTCAGGAGTATGTCTTATTTCCGATGGGTATACCGGTGTTTTCGGGCACACAGGTTGATTCGCGTGCGTCTCGACCTAGGGCTTCAGATGTAGAACATCGGCGTGGGCTGCCGCAGGCTGTCCCGCTCCAGCAGCAGATGGGCCAGCGTGGTGCCTTCGAGCACGGCCGTTCGGGCCTGGTGCGCCCGCTGGGCCAGCCCATCGAGAACGCGGAACTCAGCATTGCTTCGATCGCCCTGGCGCTCGGCTTGGGCGTCTCCTTCCAGGCAGTCCTCCACCTCGGAGACAGTGATCAGCTCTGGCGAACGGGTCAGTTGGTGGCCGCCCTTTGGCCCACGCACGCTGATGAGGAAGCCCCCTTTGCGCAGGGAGGTGAGCATCTGCTCCAGGTAGCGCTCTGGCATGCCATGCCGCCTGCTGATCTCGCCGGTCTGCTGGCGCTCGCCAGTTGGATAGACGGCGGCCAGATCGATCAGCGCAACCAGTCCGTACTCCGTCTTGGCACTGAAAACCATGGCTGGCCTTGGAACTTGTCCCATTCTGCCAGCTAAACAACGGTTTGCAGGTCGGGAATTGCGCAGACGGGGCGTGTGCCCTGAGCCACAACGCCACAAGCCTTCGCGCCGTAATTTTTCCTAGTTCCCGATCGACTTACCGTGAATACGACGCTCTTTTCTGCTCGGCCCAGTCGCCGCAAGCTGTTGCTTACCGGCATCGCCTGCCTACCTCTGGCTGTGACTGCTGCCAACACACTTAATGCTCCGTTGGCGCAGGCCCAGCAGCCGGCCAAACCCCAAACCCTCACCCTGGTCTCCTACGCGGTTACCAAAAACGCCTACGACCAGATCTTCCGGCTGTTCGCCGACGACTGGAAAAAGAAAACCGGCCAGACCGTCACCTTCAAGGGCAGCTATGGCGGCTCCGGTTCCCAGACCCGAGCCGTGATCGATGGCCTGAATGCCGACATCGTCAATCTGGCCATGGCCGCCGACGTGTCCCGGATCGAGCAGGCCGGGCTAATTAAGAAAGGCTGGGAAAGCCTTCTTCCGAACAAAGCCACGCCCATCCACTCCACGGTTGTGGCCTTTGTGCGCCCCGGCAATCCCAAGAAGATCAACAGCTGGAAAGACCTCGCCAAGCCGAATGTGGACGTGGTCACCGCCAACCCCAAGACCTCCGGTGGTGCCCGCTGGAACTTCGTCGCCCTTTGGGGCGCGGTGACCCAGGCCGGAGGCTCGGAAGCTCAAGCCCGGCAATTCATCCGCGACGTCTACAAAAACGTCGAGGTGCTGCCCAAGGATGCCCGCGAGGCCTCCGACTTCTTCATCAAGCGCAAGCAGGGTGACGTACTACTCAACTGGGAAACCGAGGCGATTCTGGCCAAACGCAAAGGCGAGTGGACCGCTGGCTACAAGACCTTCAGCCCCAACGTGCTTACGTCCCAGCCGGTTGCGGTGGTTGACAAGAACGTGGATCGCAATGGCAGCCGCAAGGTGGCCGAGGCCTTCACCAAGTTTCTCTTTACCCCGGCTGCCCAGAAGGTATTTGCGGATAACGGCTTCCGGCCTGCCACGGCCGAGGGCAAGGCCTACGCCCGCGGCAAGTTTCCCGTGGTGAAGACATACACGATCGAGGCCTTCGGTGGCTGGCCTGCCGTGACCAGCAAATTCTTCCGCGATGGGGCGATCTGGGACCAGATCTTCCGTGCCTCCCGCTGAGCGCAGCCCCCCCTCCACTCAGCATCCACACACGAACACCCCTCCAGCCCCGTGCCAGCCGGCCGGGGCTTTTTCTTGCCTAATTCCCGATGGGCAAACCGTGGTATTGTATCTGCATATTTCCTACCGGTTTACGTGACTATCCAATCGCGCTGCCTGGCGGCCCTCTTCACCACGGGCTCGCTCGTGTTCCTGGCCGGTTGCGGCGGTCCATCGGCAACACCCCAGGGCGGCAGCTCGGGTGAACGCCAGCGGCTGCTGCTGGTGAGCTACGCCGTCACCAAAGAGGCCTACGACCGGATCCTGCCCACCTTCGTGGAGCAGTGGAAGCAGAAAACCGGCCAGGAGCTGGAGATCAAGACCAGCTACGGCGGCTCGGGCACCCAGACCCGGGCGGTGATCGACGGGCTCGACGCCGATGTGGTCACCCTGGCCCTCTCCGCCGACGTGCTCAAGCTGGAGGAGTCGGGGTTGATTCAGCCCGGTTGGGAGCAGGAGCTGCCCAACAACGGCATCGTCACCAACTCGGCTGTGGCGTTCCTCACCAGAGCCGGCAATCCCAAGCAGATCACCACCTGGAAGGACCTGGTGAAGCCCGGCGTCACGGTGGTGACCGCCAACCCCAAAACCTCCGGCGGGGCCCGCTGGAATTTCCTGGGTCTTTGGGGTTCCATTACCCAGGCCGGCGGCACGCCCCAGCAGGCTGAGGCCTATGTCACCAGCGTCTACAAGAACGTCGACAACCTGCCCAAGGATGCGCGGGAAGCCTCAGATGTGTTCCTCAAGCGCGACCAGGGCGACGTGCTGCTCAACTACGAAAACGAGGCGATCCTGGCCACCAAAACTGGCGACCTCAAGGATCCCTTCGTGGTGCCGGAGCTGAACATCCGCATCGAAGGCCCCGTGGCGGTGGTCGACAAAAATGTGGACCGCAAGGGCACCCGCGAGGCCGCCGAGGCCCTGGCTGCCTATCTGTTTACCGATGAGGCGCAGCAGGTTTTTGCCGAGGAGGGTTTCCGGCCCACCAGCCCCACGGTTTGGGCGCGGGTGAAGGATCGCTTTGCGCCGGTGAAGACGTTCTTTTCGGTGAAAGACTTTGGCGGCTGGAGCCAGGTCAACAAGGAATTCTTTGGCAACGGCGGCATCTGGGATCGCCTATTCGCCAACACCCGCTAATACCGCACCTGCCACTCGTCCATGTGTGAACTGCTCGCCCTCAACGCCAATACCCCCACCGATATGGGCTTCTCCTTCCGGGGGCTCAGCCGGCGTGGTGGCGCCAGCGGCGAGCATGCCGATGGCTGGGGCCTGGCCAGCTTCACCCCCGATGGCCACCCGGATCGCCCCAGCCTCACCCTTTTGAGGGAAGAAGCCCCTGCGGCGTTCTCGGCTCTTGCCGACCAGCTGGCGGAGCGCTCACCCAAGGCCTTGGTGAGCATCGCCCACATCCGCAAGGCCACCCGCGGCTTGGTGGCGCTGGAGAACTGCCATCCCTTCTCTCGCCGCTGGGGCGGGCAGACCTGGGTATTTGCCCACAACGGCGACCTCCAAGGCGCCATTGCCTTGGGCGATCGCTACCTGCCCGATGGCAGTACCGACAGCGAAGCAGCGTTTTGCTGGATCCTGGAGCAGCTCGATCGAGCCCGCGTGGATCCGGCGGATTCCAGCGCTCTGTTTGAGCAACTGCACCACTGCGCCGCCCAACTGGCCGAGCGGGGCACCTTCAATGCCCTAATCAGCAACGGCCATTGGCTGTTTGTCACCGCCACTAGCCGGCTGCACTGGCTCACCCGCCGGGCGCCGTTCTGCAAGGCCACGCTGGCGGATCCGCCGCTGCAGGTGGATTTCTCGGCGCTCACCACGTCCAACGATGTGGTGACCATCCTCAGCACTGAGCCGCTCACCACCGACGAGCACTGGCAGCCCTTTCAGGCCGGTGAATCGCTGCTGCTCCAGGCGGGTGAGGTGATCCAGCGCAGTCGCCATGGGGTCAGGCCAGTCCCCATCTCGGCAAGCTCGCAACCAGCCGCCACTGCTCAGACTTCTGCGCGTTGATCTTCATTGTGCCCGCATTGCCCACGCCCGTGACCACTGGATCTGTCAGCCCTGTGAGCCTTGCTGAGGCTTCCCGCTTTTGGCTGCAGCTGGGGCTGGTGAGCTTCGGGGGGCCGGCGGGACAGATCGCCCTGCTACATCGGGAGCTGGTGGAGCGCCGCCGCTGGCTCTCGGAGCGGCGCTACCTGCATGCCCTCAACTACTGCATGCTGCTGCCGGGGCCGGAGGCCACCCAGCTGGCCACCTACCTGGGCTGGCTCATGCATGGGACCAGGGGCGGCCTGATCGCCGGCGGACTGTTTCTGGCGCCATCGATTTTGGTGCTCACGGCCCTGGCCACTGGCTACGCCCTCTGGGGCCAGCTGCCATTGCTGGCGGTGGTGTTTGCCGTCCTTAAGCCGGCGGTGCTGGCGATCGTGCTGGTGGCCGCCTGGCGGGTGGGCCGCCGGGCCCTCCACACGCCCATGCTGCTTGGCATCGCCACTGCGGCCTTTCTGGCCCTGGCCGTGGTGCGACTGCCCTATCCGCTGGTGGTGGCCGGGGCTGCTGTCACCGGATTGATGGTGGGTCGCTGGCGCCCAGGGTTGCTGTTTGCTCCAGCGCGCGTGACGCCTCAAGCCACCCGGCAGGATGGCAATGGGCCCAGCGCATCCTCCGCCCAATCCGCGTCGATAGGCGCAACCACGCCGATCCACGGCGACGACACGCCCACGCCGCCCCACTGCCGCTTCTCGCGCCGGCGCCTGGCGTTCACGCTGCTGCTCTGGGGGCTGGGCGTGCTGATCCCCCTGGCCCTGCTCAGTGCGCTGGGGGGATGGAACGGCACCCTGGCGCTGATGGCCCGCTTCTTCACGCGGGTGGCTCTGCTCAGCTTCGGTGGGGCCTACGCCGTGCTGCCTTACGTGGCCCAGGGGGCGGTGGAGCAGTTCGGCTGGCTCTCGGCCAGCCAGATGCTCGATGGCCTGGCCCTCGGCGAAACCACACCGGGCCCCTTGATCATGGTGGTGGCCTTCGTGGGCTTAATGGGCGGCTGGAACCAGGGGCTGGGATCTGGTGCCGGCGCTGCAAGCTGGCCCCTGGCGGTGGCGGCCACCCTGGTGACCGTGTGGTTCACCTTCCTGCCTTCCTTCGGCTTCATCCTGGCCGGAGCACCGCTGGTGGAAGCCAGCCGCAACGACCTGCGCCTTGGGGCGCCGCTCACCGCCATCACCGCAGCAGTGGTGGGGGTGATCGCCAGCCTGGCGGTGTTTTTCGCCGGCCCGGTGCTGTGGCCCGCCGGTGCTTTCAACGCCTGGGCGGCGCTGGTGGTGGTGGCCGCCCTGGTGGTACAGCTGCGCTTCCGTTGGAGCGTGCTTCAGGTGATAGGTGTTGCGGCCCTAGTTGGTGCGGCTTGGGTCGGTATTGAGCGGCTGCTGGGCTGAGCCGGCCACTGGTCGAGTGCCCACCAGCACAACAAAGCCCGGAGCGTTGGCCCCGGGCATTTGCCTGCTCAGCCGTTGTTTCGACTCAAGGGAGGTGGGCTCAGTGCAGGCCAGCATCCGGATGGGGTAATTGCCGCGCGTGCGGTGAGAACCATGGGTACCCCCCAACACGGGGACGTCACAACGCGAGCCCAGCCCGATGGGTTGACCCGTGGTGGGGCAGTTGACTGGGTCACCCGTCGAACGAGGCCGCCTGGGATGACTTCACGCACTCGGGCCGTGGTGCTGGTGCTTGTGGTGGTGCTCTGCCTCGTGCTGACGGAGCAGATCGCCCGCGGGCTTGGTATCGAGCGGGCCGTGGGCCTGCTCAGCCTGGCGAACCTGGCCACCCTGGTGATTGGGATCAAGCTGGGCTGGCGTCAGGCCCTGCTGGGCGTTGGCAGCCTGGCGTTGCTCACCATCCCGGCCGCGCTGAGCCAGGGCGATCCGGCTGCGGGCACCGTCGTGATGACGCTCACAGCCCTCGCTCTGGGCCTGAGCGCCCGCTGGCAACTGCAGCCGGTCTACTGGCTGATGGTGGTGAGCCTTTGCCTGCTGATCACTAACAGTCCTCTGGCGGCCACTGCCACAAGCGGCGACCTGGCCAGGCTGGTGTTCGGCGTGCTCGCCTCAGGCAGTCTCACCACCCTGCTGCTCAGCAAGCTGTTGCCCCGCCCTGATGGGGCAGGCAGCCCAGCGGCGTTTGCGGTGGCGCACAGCTGGCGCCGCGCCCTGGCCTATGGCGTGCTGCTGGCGGCCACCACCTTGATCACCACCCCGATCGCCCTGCAGCACCACTGGCACATCAATGGGCTGTGGTTGATTCTCACGCCGTTCCTGGTGCTGCGGCCCTTCGTTCGGGATGCCTGGAGGGTTGCCCTGCACCGCTCCCTGGGAACCCTGGCGGGTGTTGGGCTGGTGATCCTCGTGGCCCCGGCCTTGCCCCACACCCTGCCCCTTCAGGTGCCGGCCATCGCCTTGGCGGCGATCACCGCTGCAATCGCCGCCCGCAAGGGCCATCCAGCTCTGATGGTCACCGTTCTTACGGCCACGATCGTGCTGTTCAACAGCAACGCCGGCGACCTTTCGCTGATGGCTGACAAACGTCTGCTTGCCTGTGCCATCGGCATCGCCATCAGCCTTGGCGTGATGGCCCTCGCCCACCCGATTGAGCAGCGCTTCCAGGCAGTCCGCGGCGGAGAGGGCCTTTGATCGCTCCACAAGGGAGTTATCCAGGCCAGTTACGGGTGGCTATCCGTTGAGGTGCTCTGAAGGATGACGTCGGGACGCTCCGTTAGCTCCGGGGCACCTAGGGCGGTGCAGTGGACGGCCGTTGAGGCCAGGAACATCAATGATCCCTGGTCTTCACGGGGGCAAGGGGAGTTCATAAAGGGGGCTTCACAGCTGACGCCAGAATGCAGTAGCACCTTCTTCAATCTGGCCCCAAGTGGCATCCCCCCTGCAGATCCGCCCCTACGAGCCGGCCGACTTGCCAGCGGTGTGGGCGCTGCTGGAGCCGGTGTTCCGCGCAGGGGAAACCTTCCCCCACGAACCAGCCATCACCCAGGGGCAGGCCCAGGTGGCGTGGGTGGAGAAGAACCAGGCGGTGATGGTGGCCGTGGATGCGGCCGGGGCCGTGGTGGGCACCTATTACCTCAGGCCCAATTCCCTATGTCTTGGTGCCCATGTGGCCAATGCCGGCTATGTAGTGGCCGAGCACTGCCGCCGCCAGGGGGTCGGCAGCCGCCTCTGCCAGCACTCCCTGCTGGCAGCGCAATGGCTTTCAAGTGGTCGGCACTCTGCCGGGAGCGTTTCGCCACATGCAGCTGGGTTACGTCGATGCCTTGGTGATGATCCAGGGGCTTGTGGAGGGGCCTACCCCATGAAGGTGGTGCCGCTGCGGCTACACCCCGGAGACGATCTCCGTCAGGCGCTGGAAACCTGGCTGGGCGAGCAGCAGGAGCTGGCCGGCTGTGTGATCAGCGGTATCGGCAGCCTCTCGGTGGTCCAGCTGCGCTTCGCGGGAGCGGCGGCGGCCACAACCATCCACGGCGAGCTGGAGATCCTCAGCCTCTCCGGCACCCTTTCAGCCGATGGCGCCCACCTCCACATCGCCATCGCTGACAACAGCGGCGCCGTGATCGGCGGCCACCTCTACGCCGGCTCGCTGGTGCGCACCACCGCAGAGCTTGTGATTGGCCTGCTGCCGGAGTGGCGATTCAGTCGGGAGCTGGATACGGCCACCGGCTATGCCGAGTTGCGGATCACTCCTCGGTCTCTGGGCTGAGGGGCGGCAACCGCCGCTCCACCTGCAGCAACACCAGCCAGGCCCAGCTGCTCCAGGCGGAAGGTCTCCGGTACGTGCTTCAGCGGCTCTTGACGCAGTAGCCGCCTGATGAATACCAGCGCAGGGGGCATCCCTTGCCGCTTTTTTGAATCGCTTCACGGTCGTTACTGGGGCTGCTGAGGCAGTAGTTGCCAGAGCAATAAAACCCCAGCGGGCAGCCTCCAACCTTGGGCAGAGGTTGCACCGGCTGCTGGGCTAGGGCACTCCCTGTCGCCAAAGCTGCAATCGGGCAGGCAAGGAGCAGAGGATTGCGGCCCAACGTCTTTTGAGGCATAGATACAAATTGGCGCAGATCCGCCAGCTGCATCCAAGTCATGCAGGAACAGCATGAAAAGGCTGCCGGTGCAAACTCCGGCAATGGCTAGAAAGTTTCTGCTGGGTGTGGTGACATTGGCGGCCTTGGCCTGGCCAGCGGAGGTAGTCGCTCAGGGCGTCAAGACCACTGCGCTCTCCATCGGAGATGGCGACACGATCCGGGTACGCCAGGCCGGCAAGGCGCTCACCGTGCGTTTGGCCTGCATCGATGCACCTGAGACCGCCCAGGCCCCATACGGCCTGAAGTCACGGCAATACCTGCAGCAGCGCCTACCCATTAGTAGGGAGGTAAGCCTCAACGTCAAAACCACCGATCGCTACGGCCGCTCAGTTGCCGAGGTTTTCAGCGGCGTGAACATAAACCTGGCGCTGGTGGAAGACGGCAAGGCCTTTGCCTACCGCCAGTACCTGGGCGGCTGTGATGCCAAGGCTTATCTAGAAGCAGAAGATCGCGCCAGTCGCGCCCGCCTAGGGGTGTGGCAGGTGCCGGCCGGCATCACTAGGCCGTGGGACTTCCGCCGCGCTCGCCGCTCTGCCGTCATCCCTGATGGCACCACCCCGGGCGGCCGCCGTTACCGCTGCAGCGAGATCAGCTCCTATGACCGCGCCCAAGAGCTGCTGCGCCAGGGGCATAGCTACCTGGACGGAAATGATGATGAAGAGGCCTGCGAAATGTTGCGGCGCTGAACAGCCAACAACAAGCAGCTGAGGCAAGCTGATAGGTGCAGATTAAAGGAATGCCACGCCTGCGTTACCGGCAGAACCCATTACCGCTTGGCCCAGATGCTCCAGCAGCTGAGGTCTATGGGCCAGAGCAAGCCAACCCGCCTGGTTCGCAAGTAATGGAGCAAGGCAAGCTCGCCGTGGTGCCGCTCGGCCCCTTGTTTGCAGAAACGTCACCAGCAGAAGGCTGATCATTAGTCAAATCAAGGACTTTTCTTTCGCGATCCCACTGGACAACCTGTGGGAAATTGGTACTTTCAAGCAAATTCCATTGAATTCATGCTCACCGGCCCCGAATTGCTCGCCAAGGTCAAGGAACTGGGCGATGTCTCGAAGTCCGAGCTCGTGCGCGAATGCGGCTATGTGAGCACCAAAAAAGATGGCAGTGA
>Ga0247833_1003686_pt1 | contig 20069 bp, 19 predicted proteins | sample LaCruzMarch2015__7_FD_187117 | JGI IMG/M metagenome (GOLD analysis project Ga0247833, IMG submission 187117) | Freshwater microbial communities from meromictic Lake La Cruz, Castile-La Mancha, Spain - LaCruzMarch2015_8m | ecosystem: Environmental > Aquatic > Freshwater > Lake | place: Spain... | reverse complement strand
CGATAAAAAAGGTAATGGTTTTGCAAATTTCATTCGTTTTGTTGCTCGATTCTTCCAATTCTTAACTGTTTCAATGGCGCTTTCGTTAAGCAATGCTGTTGCAGTGATTGAAGGATATTTGGGAATAAAAAGTTCATTCGTCCGAACTCCAAAATTCAACGTTGCTAAAAAAGACGAATTCAAAGGAAACAAATATGACAAAAAAAGCCTTTCGATTATCAATATTGCTGAAGGAATTTTGATGTTGGTATTTGGTTTCACAGCAGTAAACAGAGCAATTTATGGCGATTTTGGTATGGTTCCGTTTCATTTAATGCTGACAATCGGTTATGCAATTATTTTCTTTTCTACATTAAAAGAGAATCGTTCGCCACAAGGATAATAGTTTTCAATATAGATTTTTTGTCTATAGTTTAGTTGATTTATTGATAAGTTTATTTTTAATTTTTATGAAAAAAATAGTAGTTATTTCTCTTTTTCTATTTACTGTAGGTTTAGTTAAAGCTCAAAAAATCTTTTCTGTAGATGCAGAATACAAAGCAAATGTGAAAGTTTTTGTAGTAGATGCAGAATACAAAGCTGATTTATTGGTTTATAAAGTAAACGCTGAATACAAAGCTGGATCTAACGACGGAAAATGGTTTTTCGTTGATGCTGAATACAAAGCTCAAAAGAAAATCTTCTTTGTTGACGCAGAATACAAAGGACAATTAAAAGTATTTTTTGTCGACGCAGAATACAAAGCAGGCTGGAAAAACGCTTCTAAAAAGCAATTGTTGTATTAAACTAAAAAGTGAGTATTCCTGAGATTATTGCTGTTGTTCTTGGACTTTTATACCTCGTTTTAATTTCATTTTCGCAACGAATTGCTTGGATTTTTGGAGTCCTTAGTTCAGCGATTTACGTTTATATGGCGTTTATTGGTGCGATTTACCTTCATTCAGGATTGCAATTTGTTTACGTGGTGCTTGGCATTTTTGGCTACATCAATTGGGGAAAAAGCGCCGAAACAAAACTTAAAATTTGGACTTTACAAAAACATTTTTTAGTCGGAATTCCAACGCTACTTTCCGCTTTAACGCTAGGTTATTTTTTTTCAAAAACGAATCAAAAACTACCGTATTTAGATGCATTCATAACTGCATTTGCAATTTTGGCAACTTATCTCACTACTAAATCAATCCTTGAAAATTGGCTGTATTGGATTGTTTTAAACTTACTTTCAATGTATTTGTGGTACGAAACTAAACAAGACTTTCAGTATACTGTTTTTCTTTTTGGTGTAAATGCCTTGATGGCGGTTTTTGGATATATTTTTTGGCGTAAAAAATGGAAAAGTGAACAAACGAATTAAGATAGCTTTTACGGGTCCAGAATCAAGTGGGAAAACAACTCTAGCAAAGCGAATTGCTAGAAAGTTCAACGGAACTTACATTGAAGAATTTGCGCGAACATTTTTAGAAGAGAAAACAAGTTATACCCAAAAAGATTTAGACTTAATTGCTGAAAGCCAACTGAAATCATGGGATGTTGAAACAAATTTTTTAGTTGCCGACACTGATATGACTGTGATTTGTATTTGGTCACTTTACAAGTATGGAACAATTTCCTCTGAAATTTCAAGCCTATTTTCTAAACAAAAATTCGATTTACTTTTTCTTTGTAAACCTGACATTCCTTGGGAATTTGATGTTTTGCGAGAAAATCCAGAAAATCGAAACGAATTATTTGACTTATATCATAGTTTTCTACTTGAAAAAAAGCAAAACTTTGTCGTCGTTGAAGGCAATGAACAGCAACGTTTGTCGATTGTTGAATTAGCAATTGCATCACTTTTGAAAAATTAAATTATGAAAAGAATAGGTTTTTTGGCTTTATTATTTGCCGTTTGTGTTCCGCTTGGTTATTACATTATGAATCAAAAACCAGAAACTGTTTTGCCAGTTATCAATCCGATTGATGTGCAAGAAGAAATGGTTGACCCAGAACTATTGCGCGTAGGTCAAGGACATAAAGTTGGTAAATTTTCATTTCAAAATCAAGACAATCAAACGATTACGGAAATCGATGTGAAAGGTAAAATCTATGTCGCCGAATATTTTTTTACAACTTGTAAAAGTATTTGTCCGATTATGAACAAGCAAATGCAACGCGTTCAGAAAGCTATAAAAGGCAACTCAAATGTGAAGATTTTAAGTTTTACCGTTGATCCAGCTATAGATACTGTTGCACAAATGAAACGCTACGCAACTTCCCACAATTATGTCAAAGGTCAATGGCATTTTTTAACTGGAAAAAAAGAGGATTTATATGGTTTAGCTCGCAAGTCATTCTTTGTGTTGAAACCTGCTGAGGCTCAAAATTTGGGTGACGCTGGAAGTGATTTTATCCACACCAACAACTTTGTTTTAGTGGATGGACAAGGAAGAATCAGAGGGTATTATGATGGCACCAATCCAAAAGAAGTAACGATGCTTATTGCCGATATTAAACGCTTGGAAGAAGAATGAAATCAATATATTTAAAACAGTTTCGCTTCCCAATTCTCTTTTTCGGTAGCGGAAATTAATTCCAAGGATTCGAGGGTAATTACCACCTTTTCGATGCTATCTTTCATCAAGGAATTTTCGTAATTCCAATCCGTTTCACTTAGCCAACTTTGCGTTTGTTCTAGTTTTAAATTGTAGCGCCAAGCGATTATTTCCGCTGCATTTGGATTTTCTTTAAACGCTTTTGCTTCTTGATGAACGTGTTCAAAAACCGTTTTTAACAAGGCTTCATTTTCTTCTAAAAGTTCTGAACGAACGGCAATTACAAAACAAGGCCAAGGAGTCACAACCTCATCAATGTAGCGACATTTTTTTTGTTCTGTAAACGGATAGGTGGTGTATTTTTCCCACAGAAATCCTTGTGCTTGATTGTTCTCTAAGGCCCAAAGTCCACCGTAAACGTCTCCAACAACGTTGAATTTTAAATCTTTTAGATTCCAGTTTTCTTGCTTTGCCCGAACGTAAGTCATCAAATGCGAACCTGAACCTTCACGAGAAATGGCAAATGTTTGATTTTCTAATTGCTTTACAGTCTGAAAATCAGAGTTGTATGGTACGTGAATTCCCCAACGTAAAGGTGTTGTGACATAAACCGTCACTATTTTTGCATTCAATCCTTGGAGAATTGATTTTGTTATTCCTTCGGTAAGTAAAACAGCGATATCTAAAGTTCCTGTTTGCAAGCCTTTAATCATTTGTCCAGTTCCTCCAGTCATATCCGACCAATGCAATTCAACTCCCAAATCAACCAGTTTTCGCTCTTCAATCGCTAATTTCCAAGGCAAATTAAAATGCTCAGGAACTCCTCCTATTTTAAATCGTTTCATTCTTTTCTTTGTTAAAAAATTGCATCTCGTACAATTTGAAATAATATCCGCCTTTTTGAACTAATTCACGATGGCTTCCTGTTTCAATTATTCTTCCTTTGTCTAATACAACAATACAATCTGCTTGTTGTATCGTTGATAATCGATGCGCTATAACAATTGAAGTTCTTCCCTTCGTTAATTGCTCGGTTGCTTTTTGAATCATTTCTTCCGATTCATTGTCCACACTTGAGGTCGCTTCGTCCAAAATTAAAATGTGAGGATTGTAAACATAAGCACGAATAAAAGCAAGCAATTGACGTTGACCAACTGATAAAACGCCACCTCGTTCTCCAATTTGGTAATCGTAATCATTTGGTAATTGACAAATAAAATCGTGAGCACCAACCGCTTTTGCAGCTTCAATCACAGCTTCTTTTGAAATACTAGGGTCTCCGAGTGTGATATTGTTTAAAATACTGTCGGAAAACAAGAACACATCTTGAAGAACAATTGCAATATTGTTTCGTAAATAATTAAGTTCAATATCATTAATGTTTTTATCTCCAATTAAAATTTCACCTTTTTGATATTCATAAAAACGTCCTAGCAAGTTTACAATTGTGGATTTCCCTGCACCAGTTGCTCCCACAAAAGCTACAGTTTGTCCTTTTTTAATCACTAAATCAATTTCTTTCAGTACATAATCTGCATTGTTGTAAGCAAATGAAACATTTTTAAACTGAATATCTTGATCAAAATCAAACGATTGAATCGTTCCTGTTTCTTGCACATTTTCTTGTTGGTCTAGAATTTCAAAGATTCGTTCAGCTCTAACTGTTCCACGTTGAAGAATGTTAAATTTATCTGCCAACTGTCGAATCGGACGATACAATTGATTTATCCAAAGTGTGAAGGCGATAATTTGACCATACATTTCTCTGATTTCAGAATTCGATTTACCACTTACATTCAATGCTCCCCAAACCAATAAAAAGGCAACAGAAAGTGAACTTAACAATTCAACGACTGGAAAAAAAATGGAGTTGGCCCAAACAGCATTAACGTGTGCTTGGCGATGACCTTTGTTTATTTCTTGAAATTTTTCAAACTCTTGGTCTTGTCGATTGAAAAGTTGCACAATTGACATTCCAGTAAGACGTTCTTGAACAAAGTTATTGAGTTTAGTTACTTGAGCTCGTTCTAACTGAAACGATTCGCGCATTGCTCTTGCAAAAATTCGAGTGGCAATTATCAATAATGGAATCGGGATTAAAGTCATTAAGGAAAGCTCCCAATTATTGAAAAACATGAGCGATAAAATGAAAATCAACGAAATTAAATCACCTGAAATATCCATTAATCCAGCAGAAAAAACTTCGGTAATTGCTTCCAAATCAGAGATTACACGCGTAACAATTGCACCAATTGGAGTTTTGTCAAAATAGCGCATGCGAAAAGAAAGTAAATGTTTAAAAATTTTCCCTCGCAAATCCCGAATGACTGATTGTGCTAAAAGGTTAGAAAAATAAGAAGCCGTTAATTGTAAAACGCTTTCTATCATCAAAATGCCAACAATTACCAAAGCCCAGAAAAGGAGCATTGATTTATTTTGACTTTTAATAATATAATCATTCACCATTTCACCAATAAAAAAAGGGCGAAGTGGACCTAAAATTGAAAGAGTAACCATACAAAAAACTGAAATAATAAAGTAACTTTTGTAAGGAATCGCATAGCGAACAAGTCGTCCGAACAAAGATAAATTCAAAGATTTTTTCTCTTTCATTGGTGCAAAATTACTTTAAATGCAATAGCTAAAACACAATAATTCAATATTTGCTCGATTAAAGCACGAATTTTGGTTGGTCGCCATCAAATTTTGATTATCTTTGCGCCTCATTATTTCTAACATTTTTCAACGTGGGCGTAAAAATATTTGCAGGCAGAGAGTCAAAAGACTTAGCGAGTAGCATTGCTTCCCACTACGGTAATCCACTTGGTGATGTGAAAGTGACAGTGTTCAGTGACGGAGAATTTCAACCATCATTTGAAGAAACTGTACGTGGACAAGATGTATTTATTGTTCAATCAACGATGCCTCCAACAGAGAATTTATTCGAGTTGTTGCTTTTAATTGATGCTGCGAGGAGAGCTTCAGCTAGAAAAATAATTGCAGTTATTCCTTATTTTGGCTTTGCTCGTCAAGATAGAAAAGACAAACCACGAGTTGCAATTGGTTCAAAATTAATTGCGAATATGTTGATGGCTGCTGGAGTTGACCGAATAATGACGATGGATTTACATGCTGACCAAATTCAAGGTTTCTTTGAAGTGCCAGTTGATCATTTGTATGCTTCAACTTTATTCTTAAAAGAAATTCAAAACTTAAATACAGATAATTTAGTAATTGCTGCTCCAGATGTAGGAGGAGCAAAACGCGCAAATTCCTATGCTAAAAGTCTAAATTGTGGTTTGGCTTTGTGTCACAAAAATCGTAAGAAAGCAAATGAAGTTTCCGAGATGACTGTGATTGGTGATGTAAACGGAAAAGACGTTATCTTAATTGATGATATGTGCGATACTGCTGGAACATTAACAAAAGCCGCCGATTTATTAATAGAAAAGGGAGCTAAAAGTGTTAGAGCATTCTGTACACATGCAGTTTTAAGTGGTCCTGCAATTGAACGAATCGATAATTCAAGTTTATCTGAATTAGTGGTAACTAACACGATTCCTTTAAAGCAAACAAGTCCAAAAATAAGAGTGCTTTCTGTAGCCGATTTATTTGGGGACGTAATTAAAAGACTGGTTAACAATGAATCAATCAGTTCACATTTTGTAATATCTTAAATTAAATAATAAATGAAAAAAGCACAATTGAGCGGTTCGCTTAGATCGAACGTAGGGAAAAAGGACGCTGCTAGCTTAAGAAACGCAGGCATGGTTCCGTGTGTAATTTACGGTCAAGGTACACAAACACACTTTGCTGTAAAAAGAACAGAATTAGACAAAGTTGTTTATTCTCCAGAAGTTTTTCAAGTTGAATTAGATCTTGATGGGAAAAGAATTAATGGAATTATCCAAGAACTTCAGCAACATCCAACTAAAGGAACAATTCAACACGTTGATTTTTTAGAATTAAATGATAACAAAACTGTACGTGTTAAATTGCCTGTAAGATTAACCAGTTCTGCTCGCGGTGTACTTGCAGGAGGTAAGTTAATGACAGTTTTCAGAAACTTACAATGTGTTGGTTTACCTGGAGATTTACCAGATGCAATTACATTGGATATCGCCAAATTAAAAATTGGAATGTCCATACGTGTTAAGAATATCGAAATACCAGGTGTTACTATTTTGGATCCTGCAAATGCAGTTGTTGTTTCTGTTAAAATGGCTCGTGGAGCTGTTAAAGGTGCAGATGCTGACGATGAAGAAGAAGAAGCATAGTATTCTAAAGAAATTTATACAAGCCGTTACATTTCGTAGCGGCTTTTTTTATTTTATGGAATTGATAGAGTTGTTGCATCTATTAGGAAATAAATCTAAAAACATGAAAAAACTCTTTACAGTGTGGATGCTAATGTTAGCAGGAAGCACATTTGGTCAACAAGCAACTGGTGATATTTTAGGTACAATTATCTCAAAAAAAACCAATGAAGTTATAATTGGTGCTAAAGCAGTTGTTGAGGATAACGGAAAAAAATATCAGGCAATGTCTGATATTGACGGTCGATTTAGGATTACCGAAATTCCAACTGGAAAATATTTATTGAAGATTGTTTATTTTGGCGACACTATGTCTAACATACTTTGTGACGTTCCAATAGAAGCTTATTGCAACCTAGGAATTATAGAATTTGAATCAAAAATTATTGCATTAGATGTTGTTACTGTTAAACCAAAGTTAAAATTGATTATGGGTAGTCTTCCAGTTAAAGAGCTTACTTCAACCGAAATTTCGAAAAGCCCAATCAAGTTTGATGTAAAATTAATGGCTTCCTCAATGTCGTCTGAAATCAGAGTAGATGATGATGGTCAACTCATGTTTAGAGGTGCCAGAAAAGGAGATATGATTTATGTTATAGATGGAATAAAATGTAGTGAAGTTTTCAACGTTCCAAGTTGTGCCATAAGTCGAATGATGGTTTATACAGGAGGTTTACCCGCAAAATATGGAGACACTTTAGGGGGCGCAATAGTAGTTGAAACGAAGGGTTATTTTGATTTATATCGCGCATGGGCAGCTCAGAATAACAAATAAATTAAAAAGAAAGTTATTTTAAACGCAAGGTTTTAGTAAATCTTGCGTTTTTTTTTAAGTAGCTAATTTTTTTTCTCAATATTTGACGTTTCGACTTTAATCACACCTTTATAAAAGAAAATAATTCCAGCTGTCATACATAAATGAGAAATATCATTTTTATCAAACCAATAAGTAGGATTTATTTTCAATAGGAAAAAAAATGCGCTAGGTAAGATCATTAATACTCCCCAATAAAAATAGATGAAAGCTTCATTTTTGGTTTTTGAAAGCTTATATCCGAGAATTCCTGCTGTATAAAAAACACCAATAATTGTATGAATAGCAATCGGTAGAAAACCTATTTCTGGTTTTTCATTGATAGGTTGTGTGATAACTACCCAAATAAACACACTAAAAACTGTGATTAACTTAAATCTGAAAATTCTTTCATGAAGCTTTCTTAATTCTATTGCATCTATTGCTGAAATCATAGCAATTTCAATCAGATAAATAGCAACAATTCCTGTAATCCAATTGGGCATTTTTCCCATTGCACCGAAATAATAAAACAAAGCGTGACCTAGTCCACCTAAAAAGGAACTAATTCCAAAAAGGAAAAAAAAGTACATCCAACGATTAGAAAGTGTGCTATTAAAATGTTTTTTATGGAGCATGTAACCTAAATACAAACTGACTAACGCCATTAAGGTATCAGTTATTAACGCATTAGGCTCTAGAATTTTGTAGTCTAAAAAAGACCATTCTATCTTCGGAAAATCTTGACCAATTAACATAATAGGTAACAAAACTAGCTAAAATGAACTTTATTTTTTTCTAGCAAGCACTTTTTCAACTGCAGTAATCACATCCACCGTATCAATTCCGTATTTCGTCATCAATTCCATCGGAGTGCCACTTTCGCCGAACTTATCATTAACTGCTACAAATTCTTGTGGAAGTGGATCGTGTTGTGCCAAAACTTGAGCAACCGCATCACCTAAACCGCCATTGCGCATGTGTTCTTCAGCAGTAACTATACAACGCGTTTTCGCAACTGATTTCAAAATTGCATCCACATCCAAGGGTTTGATAGTGTGCATATTAATCAATTCCACAGATATTCCTTTCTCCGTCAATGTTTTCAAAGCTTCAATCGATTTCCAAACCATGTGACCACAAGCGATAATCGTAACATCCGTTCCTTCTGTTAACACGTCTGCTTTTCCAATTACGAATTCAGCATCTGGTTTCACGAAAATAGGCATCACAGGACGACCAAAACGCAAGTAAACTGGTCCATTGTGAGCCGCTGAAGCAATTGTAGCTTGTTTTGTTTGGTTGAAATCCGCAGGAACAATTACCATCATATTTGGCAACATGCGCATCATTCCGATGTCTTCCAAAATTTGGTGTGTTGCACCGTCTTCACCTAAAGTCAAACCTGCATGAGAAGCAGCGATTTTTACATTTTTTTGAGAATAAGCAATGGATTGACGAATTTGATCATACACACGACCAGTTGAGAAATTTGCGAAAGTTCCTGTAAATGGAATTTTACCACCTATTGTCATTCCCGCAGCCATTCCCATCATATTTGCTTCTGCAATTCCAACTTGAAAAAAGCGTTCTGGATTTTCTTTTTTGAAGTCGTCCATTTTTAATGAACCTGTCAAATCCGCACATAGAGCAACCACATCTGGGTTGGTTCTTCCTAATTCTGCTAAACCTTCGCCAAATCCTGAACGGGTATCTTTGTTGCCTAAAATCTCAAATTCCATGATTAAAAATTTAATGTTATTGTTTTATTTGAATCTATTCTGACTATTTTCTCTTTTGTGTATGCCGTTGACTTTTGGTCTTTTTCGCGGTACACGATTTTGTAATTTCCGGGTTGTAAATTCCACGAGCCTTTCGCTGCGCCAACTTCTAAATTACATACCCATTCGAAGTTGTTATTTCCTCTGTCAACAAATATTTGTCCAACTAAACCTTTTGGACTAGAGTAATTTAAGGTTCCAAAAGCAACCACATCGATTGTTGTGATTTTACTTTGGGTTACCTCTACACGTTGATACGTTCGTGGCAAGGTAAAAATTTCCACATCGTAAGTTCCAACCAAATATTTCTCTTTCGAATTTAATTCTTGGTGATTCAATGTTTCCGCTTTGTCTTTTTGCATCACGCGCATGTTCAAGTGGTTGAATGTTTTGCTTATTGTTGACAAGCGAATGAATCCTTGCGGTGCATCCATCTCGATGACGTTGTGTTTGTATTTCTGAATCGATATGTTTTTCTTCTCAATTTTAGGAAGCGTGTTAACCACAATATCGTATTTCAAATCGGGATTCAAAATCAATGTATCTGGATTTCCGTAGCGGTTCAAAGTGTGTGTGAGCGTATATTTCAAGTTTTTTGTTCCAGCTTCGTACATAAAAACGGTAACGTCTGTTTCTTTCGGTTTTTTCGTGATATCGTACAAATTTATTTGAGCCGTTGTGTTTAATAAAGCTTTTGAAATAACATTATTCAACACCAATTTAAACGCTTCTTTTGTTTCTGCGTCTGTGAATGCGCCAATACAATTGAATTTTTCCAAGTACGATAAATCCATTCCTAAACCGATAACGAAGGGTGTGACTTTTACCCCTTTATCTTTCAGTTTTTTTGCAATCACACACGGGTCGTTGTCGCAAGATTCCAAGCCATCCGTAATAAGAATGATGAAATTTCGTGCTAAAGTATCTGGAAAATCGCCCGCTGAAGCTTCTAATGAACGTGCAATTGGTGTTGCTCCTTTTGCTGCCAAACCGCGCACTTTTGTTTTGATGGCATCGATGGTATTTGTACCAAATGGCACTTCCAATTTGGTATCGTTACAATCTTGATACGTATTCGTGACATTCGATTGATGACCATAAACACGTAATGCTATTTCTAAATCTGGAATTCCTCGCAAGCCTTCAACTGATTGCATCAAAATTTCTTTCGCTGCGGCCATTCTAGTTTGTTTATCCCAATCTAAATTCATGCTATTGGAAGCATCTAGGATAAATAGAATGCGCGTTTTTTGTTGAGCAAAAGAAATGCTGGTGCTAAGAAAAAGTGCTATAAAGAATAAAATCCTCACTAATAATCGCCTAAAGTTTCTTCTAATTGATTCAAGGCAGATTGTAATTGTTCAGCGTTTGGTGCAGATCCGTGCCATTTATGCGTTCCCATCATGTAATCAACTCCTTGACCCATCTCCGTTTTCATAATAATGACAATCGGTTTGCCATTTCCAAGTTTGGATTTAGCGGTTTGCATTGTTTCGCGGATGCTATTAAAATCGTGTCCATTCATCGAAAGAACCTCCCATCCAAAAGCTTGCCATTTTGCTTCTAAATTTCCTAAAGACAAAACATCTTCCAAATCTCCATCAATTTGACGGCCGTTAGAATCGATTGTTGCGATTAAATTATCCACTCTATTTGCGGCTGCATACATGGCTGCTTCCCAAATTTGACCTTCTTGCAATTCTCCGTCACCATGAAGTGCGAAAACAGTTGAATTGTCGCCATTTAATTTTTTGGTAAGTGCTGTTCCAATTGCAACTGACAATCCCTGACCCAAAGAACCAGAAGCCATTCTAATACCTGGTAATTTTTTATCCGTTGATGGGTGACCTTGCAAGCGCGAATTCAATTTTCTAAACGTTGCCAATTCGCTCACAGGAAAATAACCAACATGTGCTAAAACACTGTAAAATACAGGGGAAATATGACCATTTGATAAAAAGAAAACATCTTCATTTTTGGCATTCATCGAGAAATTTTCTGGATTGTGTTTCATTCCTTCGAAATACAAATACGTTAGAAAATCAGCGCAACCTAAAGAGCCCCCTGGATGACCAGAATTAACAGCTGCTACCATTCTTACGATATCTCTTCTAACTTGTGAAGCTATTTTTTGTAATTCTTGATTCTCCATTTTTTAATGTTTTTTCGTTTGCAAAGCTAAGTTTTATTAATTTAGTGCCTCTTTGAAAGTTTAAACATTTGGTGCAACTTTTCAACGAAAAATAAGTCTTAAAAAAAATGTTCAATGAAAAAAAATCTATTTAGCTTGATATTGTTTCTTTTAACTGTACAATTTGCACAAGCGCAAAAATTCAATGCTAGTTTACTAAAGAGTTATACTAAAACCGAATTAACTAAAATCGATCAAGAAAAACCAAATCAGTTAAAAGTATTAGAGTATGCAATTTTAAATGCATGTTATTACATTGATAAACCAACAAATAAAAGTGTTGATTATCCAACAATTGATACTAAAAATGATTCTACAATTTTTACAGAATTAGGTTTAAAAATATCAGATAAAACTCAGTATTACATTTCTAAAAAAAGTGGTAAATTACTAGTAGTTAAATCTTTATATGTTCTTGAATTAGAAATGAAAAACAAATAAAAATCATGAAAAACAATATCTTAAGCATAATAGCAATTTTTATTTGCTCTTTTTCTTTTTCTCAAATGATCTTAAACGGTCCAGATTTCCCGCAAACAGCACCATTAAACTGTTCAGCAATAATCCCTACAGGTGGAACAAACTTCATTGAGGGAACAGGAAACTATCTTCCAAACATAAGTGATACTTTGGTATTGTGTCCTGATTTAGCTCAAGGATCGAAAGTTTCTATTGCATTTGCAACAAACATAGGTTTTGAGTTTGATATTCACCCAACAGATACATTATATGTTTTTGATGGGCCTAATACAAGTTCACCGCTTTTAGGCGCCTATAATTCTGGAACTAATCCAAATGGTTTCTATGTTCAAGCTTCTTTTTTAAACAATCCCTCAGGATGTTTAACTCTAGTTTTTCACTCAAATGCTGCTTCAGAAGGTACAGGATGGGTCGCAAATATTGCATGTGGTGATCTACCTCAACCTTTTTACCCTCACATTGAAGCGTTTAAAAATGGTGTTGGTCCTAATGTTTTAAATCCTTTAGACACAGGTTATGTTGACGTTTGTTTAGGAGATTCTATCTTATTAGTTGCAAAACCACTTTTCCCGTATTCTCTTGAAAATACAAGCACTGGTTATTCTCAAAATGCAAACAACTGTCAATATCAATGGACTATTAGCGGCATTGGTCAATTTACTAATGATTCAGTTTGGTTTACTCCACCTCAACGTGTAGGTTATTATGTTGATTTAAGAATTACAGATCCTTTTCCATTAATTGAAAGAATTACTTGTAAAGTTAGGGTTTCTCAACAACCTTATTTTACAGGAACCGGTCCTTTGGAAGATTCAGTTTGCTTAGGTGCAAATACTATTTTGTTAGGTGGAACAACGGCAACCGATACAGTTGGTATTGATATACCAGATGGAACATTTCAAATTGGTGGAGTATTTGCTGGTTTAACTTTTTTACCAGATGGATCTGGACAAGAATATGAAACTAATATTTCTATTTCTGGGTTTGATTCAACAGCTCTAATCACAGGGGCATCAGATTTTGATCAATTGTGTTTAGATATTGAGCATTCCTATATTGGAGATTTAGAGATTCTATTAACTTGTCCAAATGGAACATCGGTTTCATTAATGAATGCTTACAATGGTTTCTCAGGTGCTATTCCAGGAGGTTGTGGAAGCGGTATTGGAACTTTTTTAGGTAATGATACAAACGATGACGGAGGTGCACCCGGAACTCCAGTTGAAAGCTATTGTTTTTCACCATCTATGGCAACTTTAGGTACAATTTGTGCTGAAAACGCTGCAGGAAATACTATTCAAAATGCTTATGGTTTTAATACCATGAACCCAGATGGAATTTATTTACCAGATGGAAATTTTAATGATTTTATTGGTTGCCCAGTTAATGGAAATTGGACGATTACAGTAAGAGATAATCAAGGTATCGATGATGGTTATATTTTCCAATGGGGAATTTATTTCAATTCATCACTTTACCCTGAGTCAGAAGGTTATGCAAACATTGTTGATACCAACTGGTGGAGTTTTGATCCAACAATTATATCAGGTTTAAATGGTGATACATTAATAACAGTTCAACCAACTCAAGTAGGAACATTTAACTATCAGTTCAATGTAATTGACGATTTTGGTTGTCAGTATGACACAACTGTTACTTTTGAAGTTGTTATTGGTCCAGAAATTTTCCCTGATACTGTTACTTGTAGTTCAACATTCCAAGTTTTTGGAACAGTTTCATTCGACGGTGGCGTATGGTCTTCTACAGATCCTGAAATTAATTTCTCCAATTCAACAACTGAAAATCCTTTAATAAGTGCATCTGAACCAGGAACTTATACCGTCAGTTTCTTGGATAATGAATGTAGCGGTTCTGTTACCAGACAAATTCAGTTTTTGTCCGATATTGCTGTCGATATTCCAGATGAAACAGTCTGTGCAGGGAATAATTATTTAATCATTCCTTTTTATTCAAGTAATGGGACTTTAGAATCCGCAGACTACACAATAAGTTGGAACAATGGTTCGTCTGATACAACTATTTTTGCGAATGAACCAGGCAACTACGTTCTGACTGTTTCAAATGCTTGTGTGACCGATTCTGATTCTTTACTTGTTTATGATCAACCGGCAATTTTTACAGACACTTTAGCTTGTAATTTAACACATCAAGTAGTAGGGACTTACGCACCGAACGGAGGATTGTGGACATCAACTGACCCAGCAATATCATTTTCCGATGCTTCTATTCCAAACCCTTTAATTAGCACTACAATTGCTGGGATATACAATGTTACATTAACGGATCCAATATGTCAAACACAACTAACAGCAACAATAGAATACCCTCCTAATTTGAGCATTTCTACAATCGATACATCAATCTGTATAGGAACAAACTTTAGTCTTGTACCAATATTCTACAACGTTCCGCCGGTTCAAAGTACTTATTCAAATCCAATTAACTTAGAATGGGAAAATGGCTTAACTGACCCGCTACGCATAATTAATGCAGCAGGAGTTTATACCGCTACTATTTCTAATGAATGTTACACTAGAAGCGCAACCTCAACAGTTACTTTAAAACCTTGTGATATAGAAGTTCCTAATATTATCAATTTATCTTCAACAGTTGGAAATAATTTATTTTTTGTTCAATATAATGGAATAGCAGAATTTAATTGTCAAATTTTCAATCGTTGGGGTAATTTAATCTATGAATACAGTGACCCAGCTGGTACTTGGGATGGAAAAACTCCAGATGGAAAACCAGTAGTTGAAGGTACTTATTTCTACAAAATAGTTGGTCGATTCGACGGACTTGAAGAAGACTTTGTGAAACATGGATTTGTAGTTGTAAAATACTAAACCCAACTTTCTAAGAACTTTTAAAGCGAGAAATCAGAGTTGGTTTCTCGCTTTTTTTGTATCAATAATGTAAAAAGAAATAAAAAGCACTTTTCGTTCATGTAATATTAGCTTTGATTACTTTTGCCCTAAACAAAATTACATGAGTAATCTAACTTTTGAACAAGACATTCAGCATGGAATTCCAACTGATATTCCATCGAAAAAAGCATTTGACCCAACAGTAAACCATGCGCCAAAACGAAAGGAAATACTTTCAAAAGAAGAGAAAAAATTAGCGCTTCAAAATGCTTTACGCTACTTTCCAAAGGAACAACACGCTGAATTAATTATAGATTTTGCAGAAGAATTGGATGTATTTGGTCGCATTTATATGCACCGCTATCGTCCAGATTACAAAATGTATGCTCGACCAATTTCTGAATATCCAGGAAAATCGGAGCAGGCAAAAGCAATCATGTTGATGATTCAAAACAATTTGGATTATGCCGTTGCTCAACATCCACACGAGTTAATTACTTATGGTGGAAATGGTGCTGTTTTTCAAAATTGGGTGCAATACCGTTTGACAATGAAATATTTGTCGGAAATGACCGATGAGCAAACATTAGTAATGTATTCTGGTCATCCGATGGGCTTGTTTCCTTCACATAAAAATGCACCACGAGTTGTGGTAACAAATGGAATGATGATTCCTAATTATTCAAAACCAGACGATTGGGAAAAATTCAACGCACTTGGTGTTACGCAATACGGACAGATGACCGCGGGTTCGTATATGTACATTGGTCCTCAGGGAATTGTGCACGGAACAACTATCACTGTTTTAAATGCAGTTCGACGCATTGCCAAAAATCGCGATGATATTAAAGGTAAATTATTCATTACTGCCGGTTTGGGTGGAATGTCAGGCGCTCAACCAAAAGCTGGAAATATTGCAGGTGTAATTTCTGTAACCGCTGAAGTAAATCCAAAGGCTGCAAACACACGTCATTCACAAGGTTGGGTAGATGAAATTATCAGCGATTTGGATGAATTAACCGTTCGTGTTCGTAAAGCCAAAGATGCTAAAGAAACCGTTTCAATCGCCTATTTAGGAAATGTGGTGGATGTTTGGGAAAAATTCTTCGACGAAAACATTTATGTGGACTTAGGCTCCGATCAAACTTCGTTGCATAATCCGTGGGCAGGTGGTTATTATCCTGCTGGACTCAATTTCGAAGAAGCAAACGAAATGATGGCCAATGAACCTGAGAAATTCAAAACGTATGTTCAAGAAAGTTTGCGTCGTCACGCTGCTGCAGTAAACAAACACACTTCAAAAGGAACCTATTTCTTTGATTATGGAAACGCCTTTTTATTGGAAGCTTCGAGAGCTGGAGGTGAAGTGATGGCTGAAAATCACATTGACTTTAAATATCCATCTTACATTCAGGATATTTTAGGACCGATGTGTTTCGATTTTGGCTTTGGACCTTTCCGTTGGGTGTGTGCCTCTGGAAAACCAGAAGATTTAGAAAAAACAGATGCGATTGCTTGTCAAGTTTTAGAAGAAATGATGCTAACAAGTCCAGAAGAAATCCAACAGCAAATGGCGGATAACATTCAATGGATCAAAGGCGCACAAGAAAATAAATTAGTGGTAGGTTCGCAAGCGCGTATTTTATATGCCGATGTAGAAGGTCGTATGCGCATTGCAGAAGCGTTCAACCAAGCGATTGCAAACGGTGAAATTGGACCTGTAGTTTTAGGTCGAGATCACCATGATGTTTCTGGAACGGATTCTCCATACCGTGAAACGTCAAACATTTACGATGGTTCAAAATTCACAGCCGATATGGCGATTCAAAATGTGATCGGTGATAGTTTCCGAGGTGCAACTTGGGTTTCTATTCATAACGGCGGTGGCGTTGGCTGGGGAGAAGTAATCAACGGTGGTTTCGGAATGTTGTTGGACGGAAGTGCTGATGCTGATAGAAACTTGAAAATGATGTTGCATTGGGACGTAAACAATGGAATTGCAAGAAGAAATTGGGCGCGTAATGAAAATGCAATTTTCGCTATTAAACGTGCGATGGAAGCTGAACCTTTATTGAAAGTGACTTTGCCGAATATGGTGGATGAATCGCTGCTTGAAAACCTATAAGTTGTTTTGTTGAAAGTTGAAAAAAACAAGGCGGAATTCATTCAGAATCGCCCGGAAACCAACTATTTCTATCAATTCAATGCATTGCGTTTTTTCGCTTCACTCTTAGTTTTATTAGGACATGCAGAAGCAATTCGAGCAAGCGCGGGTGGAAAAAGTCTAAACAGTTTTGACTTCTTTAACAACGGTCAACACGCTGTTACTTTTTTCTTCGTTCTAAGCGGTTTTCTAATCACTTTTTTGCTCTTAAAAGAGAGAAATAAAACACAAACGGTTCAAGTTAAATCCTTCTATTGGAAACGAGTTGTAAGAATTTGGCCTTTGTATTTTTTGTTGCTCTTTATTGGACTCGTTCTTCAACCTATTTTTATTGAATTACTTAAATTGCCTTATCAAGTTCCTTATTCTTGGTCTGAAAGTTTACTTTCTTTATTGCTTTTTTACCCGGAATTATCACATTTTATTTTGGTAATCACCTCTTGGAACCACTTTGGTCAATTGGTGTTGAAGAATGGTTTTATTTGATTTGGGGGCCTTTATTGAAATTTGTTCCGAAAGATTTATGGAAATGGATACTATTCTTGTTGTTTCTCAAACTTGCTCTAAATTACTTTGCTAGTCTCCAGGTTTTTCCACCCGTGATTGCTTATGTGATAAGGATGATGCGTTTTGAAGCTTTATTCATCGGTGGATTATTTGCTTGTACCTTTTTCACCACAATTAATTTTCAAATCAAACTGTCAAAAATCAGATTAGTAATACTTCTATTTTCAATTCTGAGCTGTTTTTTAATCATTTTCAATGGTAGTTTTTTTGATCAGCTTTTGCTTAAAATTAGGGTTGAGGATAAATCACTAAATCTTTTCATTTGTTCAATTTTCTTTGGTTTATTAATTTGGTCAATCGCCTGGGAAAACAAGAAGACAAAATTTTTAGACGCTCCATTTATGGATTATTTGGGCGAAATTTCTTATGGAATTTATATGTATCACTTGGTAGTAATCACCATTGTTTGGGCTGTATTACAACCTTTAAATCTGGATTTTAAACTTGAAACATTTCTTTATCATTTATTCGGAATTGCTTTCACGATAGGCTTAGCGGCACTTTCTAAAACTTATTTTGAGAATCCGATATTGAAATTGAAAAACCGATTTTCAAACTAAAAATTGTTGACTAAATTTATACAAATCTATTACCCAATAATTATGAAATTAAGTTTAATCGTTGTCCTTGTTTTTATTGGTATAAACTTAAGTTTCCACTCACAAGTAAAAGATACAGTGCGATTAAATCACTACAAAGTGCTCGCTTCACATAATAGCTATAAAAAGTATCCCAATCCTAAAGTCATTAAGTTTCTTTCCAAGTTCAAAAAACAACTTGGCCCTTCTAACGACCCCGAGCAAATGGATTATGGACACGTTCCACTTCCTGAACAATTTGATTATTACAACATTCGGGGAATTGAAATCGATGTGAATTACGACCCAAAAGGTGGTTTGTACCGAAAAAGGAAAGTTAACAAACTAATAATTGGCTTGCGACAAAAAGTTAAAGATCCAGTGATGAAACAGCCCGGTTTTAAAGTATTACATATCGCCGATGTTGATTACGAAACCAATTATTTGACCTTTAAACAGGTTTTAAACGAACTCAAATCGTGGAGTAACGCACACCCAAACCACACGCCTATTTTCGTGAATATTGAATCGAAAGGTTTCAATCCTGGTGATGAATCGGGATTTTTGCTCTTCTTGGGATTTAAACGAGCTCTACAATTCGATGCTCAAGCCTTTCAAGATTTAGACAAAGAAATTCTGGAGCTTCTTCCTGCTAATAAAATCTTCAAACCAACTGATTTAAAAGGCAATTATTCCTCAATTAAAGAGCGTTTAAATACGGAAGGTTGGCCACTTTTGTCAACTTGTTTAGGTAAAATTATTTTTATTTTGGAAGGTAATAACCAAAACTTATATGAGCAATCAGGTGTTAATCGTCCGATGTTTGTTTACAGTCCTCCAAACGGTGAGAATACCGCTTTTGTGGTTAAAAATGACCCGATTGGTAATGAAAAAGAAATTGAATTACTTACTCAAAAATACATAGTACGAACGCGTTCAGATGCAGGAACAATAGAAGCTCGTGCCAATGATTACACCCGATTGAAAGCAGCGATACAAAGTGGAGCTCAAATCATTTCAACCGATTATTACAAACCAGACCCACGAATTGGAAATTTTGTTGTCAAACTAAAAGCAGATTAAAAAATAGATTTTCTAATTAAAAATTTGATTTTCATTCATCCAATCTAATTCAGTTTGGAAAACTTCAAGTTGCTCGGGTTCATTGTGAATTTCGTGAAATAAACCTGGCCAATATTTCACTGTAACATTCTCTCCAGCGTTTTCCATAAATTCTTTTGTACCTTCAGGAGAAGTAAGTTGATCTTCCAAGCCGTGCATTAACAACAAAGGAACGTTGACTTTTTCAGCATGTTCAATCGCATAAGGTCCAGCAAAATGTACATTTACAAAAAACGCTGAGGTAATTTTATCGTGTACAAATTCATCTACTTCATACGCTTTTACTACCTTTTTATCTCTTGAAATGGCATTGGTGTCTAATCCTGTTGGCTGAGTCAAAGTTGGCAATAAACCTGCACTTAATTTTCCAAGTACAACTTTCCATTTTGGAGGCTCGAATGCTAATTTTAAATAGGGTGAAGTTACAATTGCTCCACTGATATTTGGCTGTTTTCTAATAATGTAATTCAAACTTAAGTTTCCGCCCATACTATGACCATAAAGTACAATAGGAATATTAGGATATTCTTTTTTTACTTTATCCAAAAACCGATCTATATCATTCATCAAAGTAGTATAATCTGGAGTATGACCTCGTTTACCTTCTGATTTACCATGACCCCTGAGGTCTATTCCCATTGTTACAATTCCTTGTTTT
>Ga0247833_1003682_pt1 | contig 20083 bp, 11 predicted proteins | sample LaCruzMarch2015__7_FD_187117 | JGI IMG/M metagenome (GOLD analysis project Ga0247833, IMG submission 187117) | Freshwater microbial communities from meromictic Lake La Cruz, Castile-La Mancha, Spain - LaCruzMarch2015_8m | ecosystem: Environmental > Aquatic > Freshwater > Lake | place: Spain... | reverse complement strand
TAGGGGGTCGGAGGGGTTGGCGTGTCCTTTTTCGGGCGGCCTGGGAAACGCGTCTTGAGGTCGTTGTAGATCGTGTCAGCGCCGGAGACACCGCGCTTGGCCGCTTGGCGCACGTTTTGGTAGAAGGCTAGGTCGCCGACATAGTTGTCGGAGTTCGCCAGCATGATGGTGTCTTCCAGGCCTTCGCAGAGCGGGGCCAGCTCGCGCAGGCAGGGCAGCAGGTCGGCGATGGCTTTGCGGTCCTTCGCCAGTTCCGCCATGTCGATGAAGCCGGGCACCAGTTCCGGGCGGGCGGCCATGTAGGCTTGGCACTTCTCATCAAAGGCCAGCGTCTTGTCGCCGATCTTCGGCAGCGACTGACGCTCTTCCTTGGTAAGATTGATGGTGATGCCGTTGAGGGCGGCTTTGAGCGCCATGACGGCGTCAACGATAGCGGTCTTCTGGGCCGCAGTGATTTCCAGGGATATGCGATTGTCAGAGGCCATAGGGCGGTTGGGGCTAGTGGTTGAAGCCATCGCATCCCATGCGATCCCCGGCGTGAGGTCATCCCACGCCAACCCAGAGTCGTATGACAATGATTGCGGCATGGGTCCAGAGTTTGCCGGAAAGGCCCTCGCTTTGGTAATGGTTTTTTCGCGGGAAGATGACTTACGAAGGTAAAAATTGTGACAGCGGCTCAGAAGTGCTTCACGTTGCGAGATGCCTTCGCGGCAATTTTCAAATGCCCATTACCGACTACCAAGCCAAATACCTCGCCTACGAGCTGACGAAGCGCTGTGCTTCTGATAGCGTCGAGAAGCTGGCGGCAGCGGTGGCGGGTGCTCAGGTCGATCTGAATCCTCATCAGGTGGATGCCGCCCTGTTTGCCTTCCAGTCGCCACTCTCGAAGGGCGCGATCCTTGCGGATGAAGTCGGTTTGGGTAAGACCATCGAGGCCGGTCTGGTCATCTCGCAGAAGTGGGCGGAGAGGAAAAGACGCATCCTCATCATCACACCCTCAAATCTGCGCAAGCAGTGGCACCAGGAAATGGCGGAGAAGTTCTTCCTCCCTTGCGAGATACTGGAGTCGAAGTCCTACAATGCCTGCGTCAAGAAAGGCCACTTCCAGCCATTCGAGACGAAGACTGATGCCATCATCATCTGCTCCTACCAGTTCGCGCGAAACAAGGCCTCCGATGTGCAGCGCACGCTTTGGGATTTAGTGGTCGTGGATGAAGCACACCGCCTGCGGAATGTTTACAAGCCCTCGAACATCATCGCGAACGTGCTCAAGGGTGCCTTGCAGGAGCGGCACAAGCTCTTGCTCACGGCCACCCCGTTGCAGAACTCATTACTGGAGCTATTCGGCCTCGTCAGCATCATTGACGAGCACACCTTTGGCGATTTGAAGAGCTTCCGTGATCAATTCGCCAGTCTCAGTCAGTCTCAGGTCTTTGAAACGTTAAAGGCCCGGTTAAAGCCCATCTGCCACCGCACGCTTCGCCGTCAGGTCACGCAATACGTCCCCTACACCAAGCGCCATGCCATGGTGGAGCGCTTTGATCCCGGGGACAGCGAGGACAAACTCTACAACCTCGTCTCTGATTACCTTCAGCGGGAAAACTTGCAGGCTCTACCGCCCAGCCAGCGCACCCTCATGACGCTGGTGCTCCGCAAGCTCCTTGCTTCTTCCTCCTTCGCCATTGCCGGTGCACTCACTTCCATTGCCAATCGTCTCAAGGCACGGCTGAAAGCTGAGCAACCTACCGAGTCTCTCGAAGATGAACTCGACGAGGATTATGAAGCCCTCGACGAAACCGCCGAGGAGTGGGATGACGATGCCGTGGAACCTCTGAGCGCCGAGGATGCCAAGGCCATGGCTGCCGAGGTTCTCGACCTCGAAGAGTTTGCTCGCATTGCTGTCTCCATCGACCACAACGCCAAGGGGCGGGCCTTGTTGAAAGCCCTCAAGGTCGCCTTCGCCAAGGCTACGGAACTCGGTGCCTCCGAAAAGGCCATCATCTTCACGGAGTCACGCAAGACGCAGAGCTACATCCTGCGCCTGTTGGCCGATAGTCCCTACAAGGACGGTATCGTCCTCTTCAACGGCACCAACACCGACGACACCTCCAAGGCCATCTACGCCCGCTGGGCTGAGAAGCACAAGGGCACGGACAAGATCACCGGCTCCCGCACGGCAGACATGCGCAGTGCCCTCGTTGATTACTTCCGCGACGAAGGCCGCATCATGATTGCTACCGAAGCAGGAGCAGAGGGGATCAACCTTCAATTCTGTGCGCTCGTGGTGAATTACGATCTGCCATGGAATCCCCAGCGCATCGAGCAGCGCATTGGCCGCTGCCATCGTTACGGCCAGAAGCATGACGTGGTGGTGGTGAACTTTCTGAATCAGAAGAATGCCGCCGACGTTCGAGTTTATGAACTCCTGGATGAGAAGTTCAAGCTCTTCGATGGCGTCTTTGGTTCCAGTGACGAAGTGCTCGGTGCTATCGAGTCCGGCGTGGACTTTGAGATGCGGATCGCCGCCATTTATCAGAAGTGCCGCAAGCCTGAGGAGGTCAAGGTGGCCTTCGATGAGCTTCAACTGGAACTGCGGCTGGAGATTGATGAATCCATGAAGACCACTCGGCGGAAGCTGCTGGAAAACTTCGACGATGAAGTCCGCGACAAGCTCAAGGTGCGTGATGACGCATCCAGAGAGTCCTTGAACCGCTTCGAGCGGCAGCTCATCCAGCTCACCCAGCACGAGTTGAACGGCCATGCGCGTTTCTTGGACGAGTCCTGCTTTGAACTCACCAGCCAACCTTATGCAACGGTCCAGGGTATCGAGCTTGGATTGTATCAGTTGCCACGGCGATCTGCTGAGGCCCATCTCTATCGCCTTGGTCATCCGCTGGCAGAGCGTGTCATTGATCAAGCCAAAGAACGTGAGCTGCCACCGGCGGAATTGACCTTTGGCTATGGTGGGCACGGTGGGAAAATCAGCATCTTGAAGCCTCTCATCGGCAAATCGGGCTGGCTTACGGTATCGCTGTTCACCGTGGATGCTCTCGACCAGGGCGAAGATCATCTCATCTTTGCTGCCAGTTCCGATGATGGACAGGCACTCGATGATGATCAGGCGTCCCGCCTTTTGACTCTGCCAGCTTCTACGTCGGCGCTTTCAGCCTTGGCGCTCGATGCTCCCGCGCTGGCCGCGCAGCAGGAGCAGACGCGGGCCGTGCTGCTGAAACAAATCTCCGACCGCAATGCCAAGTTCTTCGAGGCAGAGTTAGCCAAGCTCGACGGCTGGGCAGACGATCAAGTCGCCAGTTCCGAGAAAGCGCTGAAGGACATCAAGAAGCGCATCCGTGAGCTGCGGAATGAAGCCACCAAGGCCGCCGACCTCGCAGAACAGGCGCGCATTCAGACCGACATGGTCGAGGCCGAGCGCCGCCAGCGCAAGCTCCGGCAGGAAATCTTCGAGGTGGAGGAGCGCATCTACGCCCAGCGTGACCTGCTCGTGGCCGCCATTCGTGGGAAGCTGGAGCAGAAGACGCAGACTCTCGACCTCTTCACTGTGCGTTGGTTGCTTGTTCAGCAGAGCAAGTCAGACTCGCAAACGCAGGCTTAACGTTTTACTACTCATTCCATGCCCGATACCGACACGCCGATCCCTGCCAGCCAAAACTTCACCAAACTGAAGGCCAAGCTCCGTGAGCTGTTCGAGCTGGACAAGGCAGACCTCGATTTCGGCATCTACCGTGTCCTGCGCCAACGCCACACCGAGATCGCGGAGTTTCTGGACAAACACTTGGAAACCACCGTCCGCAGCGCCCTCACCGAGCATAGCTCCATTCAGACGGGCCACTTGGAAGACGAACTCGCCCAGGCCATGCAGGCGGCCAAGCTGCTCAGGAAAGACCCGGAGACTTTTGCTGAAGTCCTCGTCCTCCGTGAGCGCATCGCCAAAGGCTCTGACCTGGAAGCCACCGCCGATGAGGTCTATTCCCACCTGCTGACCTTCTTCTCCCGCTACTACCAGGGCGGGGATTTCCTGGGCCTGCACCGCAGCACCGTCCACGGGCAGGAGCGCTACATGATCCCTTACAATGGGGAGGAGGTGAAGCTCATCTGGGCCAACATGGACCAGTATTACATCAAGTCCTCCGAGCTGCTGCGGGACTACAACTTCAAGGTCTCCAAGAACCTCGGTGAAATCTTCAAAGCCGATCCGAAGGATGTCTTCACCGTCCAGTTCAAGCTCATTGAGGGCGACACCGAAAAGGACAATCGCAAAGCCGACAGCAAGACCACGCGAGCCTTCAGCCTGGATACCGACACCGCTTTTGTGGAGACGGATGAGCACACCCTCACCATTCAATTCCGCTACCGGGAACATCCCAGTGAGCGCAGCCTTCAGGACAAGCTGAATGCCGATACCGAAAAGACCCTGGCCGACACCCTGCCGCCGAAGTGGAAGGAACTGCTTTTTGCCGCCGATCCCAGCTACCAACCGAAGGACAAGAAGGACAGCCGCACCGTCTTCCAGAAGCACCTGCGCAGCTACACGGCCAAGCACCTTTTCGATTACTTCATCCACAAAGACCTCGGCGGATTCCTGCGCCGTGAGCTGGACTTCTATGTGAAGAATGAGGTCATGCACCTAGATGACATCGAGGACAGCACCGCACCGAAGGCTGAGGAGTACCTCTCCAAAATCCGTGCCGTCCGCCGCTGCGCCCTGCCCGTCATCCGCATGGTGGCGCAGTTGGAGGAGTTTCAAAAGAAGCTCTGGTTGAAGAAGAAGTTCGTGGTGGAGACTCGCTACTGCATGACGCTCGACCGCGTGCCAGAGGCGCTCTACGCCGACATCTGCCAATGCGAGGCTCAATGGCAGGAATGGGAAGAGCTGGTGGCCATCTCGGAGGTCATAACCACAAAGAACACAGAGAGCACAAAAGGCTCGGGGTCAGCAGCCGTTAGGCAAGTAGGAGCAACGATTTCTTCAGCCCCAAAGGGGCGAAACATACCAGCCCAGGGTGAGCTGGGAGAAAACGCCCAAGCCCTGAAGGGGCGGCCCAAATCCTCCGTCACCGCCACCGGTTCGGGCGCCCCTTCAGGGCTAGGGGATTCTAGGGATGCCGGAAACCCAGGGCGTTGCCCTGGGCTGGTATCGGACGCCGCGTTGCGGCTCAAGATTCTCAAGGCGCATCCGCATCTGATGGTGGACACCAAGCATTTTGATCAGGCCTTCACGCTCAAGCTGCTCGCCAGCATCGACGACTTGGACGCTTCACTTGATGGTGTCTGCTTCCACTCCGAAAACTTTCAGGCGCTTCAACTAATCCAAGAACGGTATAAGCAGCAGGTAAAGTGTGTCTACATTGATCCTCCATACAACACGGCATCGGCACCCATACTCTACAAGAACGACTACAAGCACTCATCTTGGGCGAGCCTAATTATGGATCGTCTCGCGCTGTCATTGCGACTGCTATCTACAAACGGCGTCAAGACGGTTGCGATTGACGATACAGAGGTTGGCGACTTGGTGAAGATTCTTGAACAGGTCGCGCCAAATCACCGATTATCAAAAATAACCGTTGTCCACAATCCAAAGGGCTCGATAACGAAGGATTTCAATCGGACACATGAGTATGCGTTGTTCCTGACACCCGAGGGTGTCTCAGATTGTATTGCCCGGTCGTTGGAAGAAAATGACACGCCCAGAAAACTTCGACGGTGGGGTGAAAATTCGCGTCGGATAGACCGACGTCTGTCTTTCTATCCCATCTACGTTAAGAATGGAAAGATAACGCGTGTTGGGTTGGTTCCTGAGAGCCATGATTTTCATCCATCAGGCAAGAATGTGCCAATAGCCGGAGGTGAAATCGAGATCTGGCCGATTGATGGAGATGGCGTTGAGAGGCGTTGGAACTTTGGGCTTGATTCAATCAACGAAAATCTAAGCCGCATAATTGTAAGGGAGGTTGACGGTGAATTGGACCTCTTTCTCACGCATGAATTAACCGTCCCCAAGACAGTTTGGAGTGGGGGTGACTATGATGCTGGAAATTGGGGCAACTCGCTACTTATCGCATTCCTAGGTGAGAAGAAATTCGATTTTCCAAAGTCCATTCACCTTGTTGTCAGATGCATCAATCTAGCCGTTCAATCCGATATGAATGCAATCGTGCTGGACTATTTTCCCGGCTCAGGCACCACTCCTCACGCTGTAATCCTGCTGAACAAAAAAGATAACGGCCAAAGGAAGTATGTTGTCACAGAAATGGGCGTCCATTTTGAAGATGTTCTGGTGACTAGGTTAAAAAAAGTGGCCTATGCGTCAGTTCTTGGCGACTGGAAAGAAGGCAAACCGCAGACCCGCAACACCGGCATCTCCCATGCCTTCAAGATCGTCCGGCTGGAATCCTACGAGGACACGCTGAACAACCTCCGCCTCTCCCGCAGTGCCCAGCAAGAGACCGCGCTGGCCAACGCCACGGAGACGCAGCGGGATGCCTACCTGCTGGGTTACTTCCTGGACGTGGAGAGTGAGGGCAGTGCCAGCCTGCTGGATGTGGGCCAGTTCCGCGATCCCTTTGGCTACAAGCTCCACATCGCCACCAGCAGCGCCGGTGAAACGAAGGAAACGAACGTGGATCTGGTGGAGACCTTCAACTGGCTGCTGGGCCTGAAGGTGAAACACATCGACCACCAAAAAGGCTTCCTCACCGTCACCGGCGAGCGCCGCGCCGGAGGCCGCTGCCTCATCCTCTGGCGCAGCCTGAGCGACGATGAAAAAGCCGACAATGCCGCCCTAGTGAAGTATCTGGAAAAGATCACCGTCAGCCCAGCCGACACGGAATACGACTTCATCTACCTCAACGGCCCCCACACCCTGAACGACCCGCACAACAAGGTCCACCTCATCGAGGAAACCTTCCACCGCCTGATGTTTGACACCACGAACTTTGAGAGCCTGTCATGAGTGAGGAACTGCAAGTATCTCAACCTTCCAAGGTGGTTCTCTATCAGACTGAAGACGGGAAAGTGACGGTGGACGTGCTGTTTGCCCGAGAGAACTTCTGGCTGACGCAGAAGGCAATGGCGGACCTGTTTGGGGTGCAGCGTCCGGCGATCACCAAGCACCTGGGCAACGTCTTCAAATCGGGCGAGCTGGTCGAAGCCGCAGTATGTTCCGTTTTGGAACATACTGCAGGGGATGGCAAAGCCTACGAGGCAAAATACTATAATCTGGATGCAGTCATCGCCGTCGGTTACCGGGTGAACTCCTTCCAGGCCACGCAGTTCCGCATCTGGGCCACAAACACGCTGCGGGAGTTCATGGTGAAGGGATACCTGCTAAACGACGACATGCTCAAAAACGGGCGGGCCTTTGGGCAGGACTATTTCGATGAGTTGCTGGAGCGCATTCGAGAAATCCGTGCCAGTGAGCGGCGTGCCTACCAGAAGATCGCGGATGTCTTTGAGCAATGCAGCAGTGACTACCGCAGCAACAGCGAGGAGACGAAGCTCTTTTACCAGATTGTCCAAAACCAGATGCACTACGCCACCACCGGGCAGACGGCGGCGGAGATCGTGCATGACCGTGCCGACAGCGAAAAGCCCTTCATGGGACTGACGACATGGAAGAACGCACCGAAGGGCAAGGTGCTGAAAAGTGATGTCACCATCGCCAAGAACTACCTGAATGAAAAAGAGGTGGACCGCCTGAACCGGCTGGTGGTGATGTTTATCGATAACGCGGAGTTCCGAGCACTGAACCAGCAGGTAATGACCATGCAGGACTGGCTCCAGCAAGTGAAGCGCTTCCTGGCCTTTAACGACCAAGAGGTGCTGGAGCACGCCGGACGCATCTCCCATGAAGTGGCTGTGGCAAAAGCTCATGCCGAGTATGACAAGTTCCGCGTGAAGCAGGATCGAGATTACCTGTCCAATTTTGATCTGGCCTTTGCCAAATACCTGAAGGGAGGAACGGCGGAATGAGCTTCGCCAATAAACTCGTCCTCGCCCCCTGGGCGCTGAAGCAACTCGGTGTCGCCGACTTTGACCGCCTTTCCGAAATCCTGCGTGCGCCGGAGTTTGAGGGGTGGGCGGAAGATGGCGGCAGCAAGTTTGTGCATCAGCTCATCGCCCGCCTTCCCAAGCAGGGCCGCAATGTGGCGGATGATCAACTGCGGGACTACGACAGCAACATCGTGGGCCACTGGAAACACATCACCAAGAAGCGCAACCTGCTGGGGCCGACGCTTTACCCGCTCTACTTCCAATACCTGGGCCTGCTGATGACGGAGCTGTATCTGGACCGCTACTTCAGCGATGCAGATGCGCTGCTCACCTCGCTGAATCACAGCGTGAAAGCCTTCAATGAAGGAAAGGCAGCCCGTGAGCACATCGCGAACTTCGTTTTGGACGACCTGAATAAGGCTGCGTTCTGGATGGCAACTGGCAGCGGCAAGACGCTGCTCATGCACTGCCACATCCGCCAATACCTGCACTATCTGGGCAAGGCCGGAAAACGGAAGGACCTCAATCGCATCATCCTGCTCACGCCAAACGAAGGCCTGTCCCGGCAGCACAAAGACGAGTTTGAGCAGAGCGGAATCGAGGCTGAGTTTTACGACAAAGATGGTGCGACACTATTCACGGGTCGTGGCGTGGACATCATCGACATCAACAAGCTCCGTGAGACTTCCGGCCAGAAGACCGTGGCGGTGGACACCTTTGAAGGAAACAACCTCGTGCTGGTGGATGAAGGCCATCGTGGCTCGGGTGGTGAAGTCTGGAAGGACTTCCGCCGCCGCATCAGCGCCAATGGCTTCTCCTTTGAATACTCTGCGACCTTCGGGCAGTCGGTTAAAGCGGCGACAGGTGCCAAGCAGAAGGAACTGACCCAGGAGTATGCCAAGTGCATCCTCTTCGACTACTCCTACAAGTTCTTTTACAACGACGGTTACGGGAAGGACTTCAACATCCTCAACCTCGCGGATCAGGTGCAGCTCGCCGGGCGGGACTACCTGACGGGCAGTCTGCTATCATTCTACCAGCAGAGGCGGCGCTTTGCCGACGGTGGCACGGAACTGAAGCCCTACCTGCTGGCGGACCCGCTGATGATCTTCGTCGGAGGCTCAGTTTCCGGCACTCGTGAGCAGCAGGAAGAGACTGACCTTGTGCAAATCCTGAAGTTCCTGGCGAGCTTCGTGGCAGACCGCAAAGAAAGCGAAATCTCTCTGCAAAAGCTGCTCACACGGAAGATGGGCTTCGTGGCGGGAGGCAAGACAGTCTTTGATGAACTCTTCCCTTATGTGGAGACGCTGTGGAGCGGGACCAAAGCCAGTGAGTGCTTCCTCGACATGCTGCGTCATGTCTTCAACGCTCCCTCGCCTGGGCAGCTCCACATCGTCCGCCTCATGGGCAGTGATGGCGAAATTGGCCTCCGTATCGGCACGCATGATTGGTTCGGCGTGGTGAACGTGGGAGATGCCAAAGGCCTGTGTGACCGGCTCATTGAAGCCAAGGGCGAGAACGATCACTTCGTCGTCGAAGACATGGCGTTCTCAGGGTCTCTCTTTGCCGGAATCAACTCGACTGGCAGCCCGATACGAGTTTTAGCAGGTGCCAAGAAGTTCAGCGAAGGCTGGAGCAGTTGGCGTGTTACCGCGATGGGCCTCATGAACGTCGGCAAGAAGGAAGGCAGCGAGATCATTCAGCTCTTCGGTCGTGGCGTGCGCCTGCGTGGCTACAAGTTCAAGCTCAAGCGCACCAGCGCCCTGGATGCTCTGGACCTGCAAGCGGACGACATGTCCACCAAGCATCCCGAGCACATCGCGCTCATGGAGACTCTGAACATCTTCGGCATCCGCAGCAACTACATGCAGGACTTCGAGGAATACCTCGAAGAGGAAGGCGTGGGCGAAGACGAACGCCGTGAACTGATCTTCCTGCCCACCATCAAACTGCCCGAGTTTGAGGCCGGCGAACTCAATCTGCACATCATCCGCCCCAAAGCGTCGATGCCGGACTTCAAACAGACCGTGACGCTGGAACTCGGCAGCCTGGAGGGCAGGCTCAATGGTCTCGTGACGGCGGACTGGTATCCGCGCCTGCAAAGACAAAGCTCTACAGCGAATGCTGGAACAGGGTCAGCCGCACTCAACCGCGAGCCGCTTACATCGCAGCACCTCGCTTTCCTCGACTGGAACAATGTCTGGTTCGAGCTGGAACGCCACAAACGGGACAAGGCCTACTACAACACGCTCTTCCGGCCCGAAGCGCTGCAAGTGATCATGGCCGAACGCTGGTGGTATGAACTCTACATTCCGCCGGGCTATCTGGACTTCCGCTTTGATAAGCTGGCCCTTTATCAGGAGATCGTCATCCACCTGCTCAAAGCCTACCTCGACCGTTTCTACCTCTTCCACAAACGTGAGTTTGAAGCGCCGCATCTGGAGTATCAGCGGCTCACTCAAAACGACGAACTCATTCTACAGAAGTATCAAATCCTGGTGAAGAAAACGGAGACGCAGCTCATCACGCGTCTCAAGCAGCTCAGTGAACGCTTTGCGGCTGGGAAGTATGAAGACCTTCAGCTCGACCGCTGGAAAATCTTCCCCGTTCAACATTCCAAGCATCTCTACCAGCCGCTCATCCACCTGAGCCACAGCCGGGGCGAGGATGCGCTGGTGAAGATCATCCCAACGCACCTTAACGAAGGCGAGAAACAGTTCGTGAACGACTTGGAAGCCTTCTGCCAAGCCGAGGCCAAAGGCAGCCTCGCGGAGACGGAGCTTTATCTCCTGAGGAATCACAGCTCCGACAAAGGCGTCAGCTTCTTTGCCGAAGCAGGCTTCCGTCCCGACTTCATCCTCTGGCTTCTGCGAGAAGACAAACAAACCATCGCCTTCATCGACCCCAAAGGCCTGCGCAACTTCACTGACAACTTCAACAACCCGAAGGTGCAGTTCTGCCGCCGTATCAAAGAGATCGAGGCCGATCTAGCAAAGAAGGCCACGAAGACGCCCATTCAGCTCGAATCCTTCCTCATCTCCCAAACCCACAGGCATCAGCTCCGCTGGCCCTGCCCGTCTGATCCGAATAAAGACGCCACTTCCGCAGACTATCGGCAGCATCACATCCTCAGCGCCAAGGATGATCCTGATTCCTACATCCGGGATTTGATCGCAGTGCTTTGAATGCCTGTTCCTGAGTAGCTGCCCACTGAAGGCACAGCCTTTCATCCTGCCGATGGATTCCCGGCTGATGCCGCTCTCACAAGCTAGGGCAGACGTTGCTCAAACCCATCGCTTCCCGGAGTTCCTGCAAGCGCCTCGGCAACCGCTCGTGGATGCGTTTGGTATCGTCGTGGGCATTTCACCACTCCGCCGCCCCTCACCGCCGGATCGAGTAAAGATGGCGGTCCGTGCGGATGAGCAGCCGATCTCCGACGAGCGCGGGGGTGGACATGCACATCTCGCCGCCGAGGGTGTTCGTGTGCAGCAGCTCGAACTTGTCCCCGGCGAGGAGGACGGAGGTTTGGCCGTCTTCGTCGAGACAGAAAATCTTGTCGCCCATGGCCCACGGTGAGGTGGTGAAGCCGGGGCCGCGTGGCAGGCGCTCTTTGAGGTAGAACGGCTGGCCGGTTTTCGCGTCGAAGCAGCTCAGCAGTCCGCGATCATAGAGCACGTAGAGTTTGCCCTGGTGAACGAGCGTCGTGGGATTGTAGGGCGCGATGCCGGGGTCCCACCACGCGATGAACTCGGTGCTGCGCTGGCCTTCAGGCGGGGTGATGTCGCCGCTGGCGCCGGGTTGGATGGCGTAGAGCGACTTCATGATTTTGTCGCCCACATAGCCGGAGCTGACGTAGAGCAGCCCGTCCGCCGCATACGGCATGGCGATGGTGATGCTGGACATGCCGCGCAGGGACCAGAGCAGTTTGCCTTCGAGGTCGTAACTGCGCACCGCGCCGCTGCCTGCGGTGACGATCTCCGTGCGCTGCTCATGCTGCCAGACAAAGGGCGGCGACCAGTTGCTCTTTTCGTCGCGCGGCGTGCGCCACACTTCCTTGCCGGTGCGTTTGTCGAGGGCGAGCAACTCGCTTTGCTCGTCGTTGTCGCATTGGTAATAGAGCCGGTCGCCATGCAGCACGGGCGAGGCCGCCGTGCCCCAGCCGGCGCGGGTCGGGCGCGGCTCCAGCGGATGCTTCCACAGCTCTTTGCCCTCGAAATCGAAACAGAACAGGCCCACGCCGCCAAAGCAGGCAATCACGCGCTCGCCATCCGTGGCGGGTGTCTCAGAGGCGTAGCTGTTTTTCAGGTGGATCGGCGTCTGCGGTCGTCCCTGATGCACGGTCTTCTCCCACACCGGCTTCCCCGTGGCGAGATCGAGACAAATCACCTTCCACACATGCTCCGTGGCCGGAATCTCAGGCCGATTGCCACCGAGATAGAGCCCCTTCTTCGGCGCTTCCGTTTCGCCGCTGTTGATGACCGTCGTCAAAAACACCCGCTCGCCCCAAACCACCGGCGAAGACCATCCGCGTCCCGGAATCGGCGTCTTCCACTCCACGTTTTCCGTGACCGACCATTTGTCCGGCAGGTTCGCATTGGCCGAAACACCCCGCGCATCAGCCCCACGAAACTGAGGCCAGTTTTCGGCGGCGTGGGAGTGAACCACAGAGGCACCGAGCACACAGAGGAGCAGTAGCGGAGTGATGGAGAGGTGGAGTTTGGCTGTCATGGTTGGTCAAAGGGATGTTCCGTCCGCCGGGGGAATGTGGACAATTTATCACATCCCGGAGAAGGCTGTTGGTTACATGGCGCTTGCTGGTCGCTTACTTTTCAAAGGTGGCGAGAAGCGACTGGTGAATGCGCGCGATGCTTTGCGCCCAATCCTTTCGCAACTCACCGTCCACCGTGCGGAGGCCTTGTTTGAGCTGGCCGGTGGGGAGGATGGCGTCGCGGTATTGGCATTTGTAGTAGCCGAGGATGTAGGGCTTGGTGCGGGCGGTGGCGGCGGGCGCGGGATCGAAAGCAGTGAGGCGCAGCACGGTGGTGCCGAACTGGAAGGGATAGACGTGCTCGTTCGCCGATGGGTTTTCCTCGTGCAGCGCGGTGAGGCCGAGGATGGTGCCGTAAAAGGCGCGCATCTTTGCCACGTCGCGCACGGCGATGGTGAGGTCGAGCGTGGACTTGGCGAGTGTCAGCGGCTCGGTTGGGGAAGTTTGCGCGGAGGGTTTTGGCGACTCTGGCGCTGGTGGTGTGGAAGGCGTGCCCGCTGCCGCCGCGTGCGGCGCGGATGCGCTCCAGCAGCGCGTTGCGGAGTTGCGCGGGCATGGCGTCGATTTCTTTTTGCGTCAGCCTGCCATTGGCGTCGGCGTCGAAGCGCTCCAGCATCGCGCGCGCTCGTTCCGGGATGGGCACGCCGCCGGGTGGCACGGGGGAGTCACCGGCGGGTGACGCGCCGCTGGGTCTCCCGCCGGGTGGTTGGAAAGCAGCCACGGAGGCGGCATCCACGGGCATGAGTGAGAGATGCGTCCCGAGCATTTCGTCCGTGCTGTTCGGCCCGTAGCGCACGGGCTTGGGCGGATTGTTTGGGTTCTGCGGGTTGACGGCGGAGTTGTCGAAACGCGCGACGAGTTCGAGCCGCGTGTTCGCGGGCAGCAGCGGCGGTTCGGCAAAGGCGTAGCGGTCCTGCCAGTTGAAGTCCCAATCTTTGATCCACAAAATCTGCTCCGGCTGCCCGCCGGGCCTGGTCGCGGTGAGCTTCAATTCGCGCAGCAGATAGTGCGCGTGCGGGATGACGCCGAAGACGCGCGCCGCACCGGGCAGCGTGCGCGCGAGCCGCACTTCGTGGCGCGCTTCTCCGGCGGGAATATCGAGCAAGTGCGCATTGCCCGCGCGTGGCGAGACGGCGAGCGGCAGCGTGGTCATGGCTGCGGTGTTGGGTTTGTCGCTGAAGAAGATGCCGATCTTCGAGCGGTCCTGCTCCGGCTTTCCGCTGGGGTGATAGTGAATTAGCATCACCAGATCCGTCCTGGGTCGCAGCGGACGCGCGACGCCTGCGGGCAGGAAGCGCGGGGTCGCGCCCGGAGTCCACGAGCCGAACTGGCCGCCGCCCTGTTGCAGCGTGATCAGATCCAGCCCGGCCTGCGTGAGAAACCCCGGCCCGGCCTCGCGTTCGTCGCGCTGGCGCATCTCGCCGCTGGTGTCGAGCAGCAGCGTCGCGTGGTGCACCACGCGGCGCGTGCCGGGTCGAAACTCGACGGCTTTCACCCACTTGAGTGTCTCCACCGGTAGCGGGATGACAAAGGCCTGATAGATGTCCGGCCCATCGGCAGGCACCGTGAAAGACTCCGGCATTTCCACCACCAAGTCCGGCTCACCGAGCTGCCAGCCGTCGGCAAACTTCGGCAACGATGGCAGATCCCTCGCGTCTCCTTCCGGCGCGCCCGCGTCCACCCAGTCGGCCAGCGTTTTCAAATCCGCATCGCTCAACCGGCGCTCATCGAGAAAACGATGCGGCCCCGGCTCCGGCATCCACGGCGGCATCCGGCGTTCCTGCGTGACTTCCTTGAGGAACTTCGCCCGCTTCGCCGCATCCTGATAAGTCAGCAGCGAAAACGGCGCGACCTCCCCCGGCCGATGACACGCCGCGCAGTTCTGAAAGAGAATCGGCGCGACGTCCTTGTTGAACGTGGGCGTCGCCGCTGCGGGTAGCGCGAGGAGGGCGAGGAAGGCGAGGAAGGCGAGAGCGATGGAAGAGTGCGGTTTCATAGTTTGTGCGGAGGGACAAAGGGGGCGACAGCCATCTGGCTATGGCGAAGTGAAGCGCGCGAACCAGCGTGGCGCTCCGAGGGTGAATGGGATCGTGACCGTGCGTGGCGGGCCGTCCGGGGCGATGGAGAAAGTGCCTGCGGGATTCCAGAGCTGGAGATCGGCGGAGCCTTCGGCATCGAAAAGCTGTCCGGCGATGCCCTCGACCTGGATTTGCATAGAGCCCGCCGCGACGCTGGGCACACCCCGCGTGCGCAAGCGCGGCACCGGAAGCTGATCAATGGTGGCCGTGGTGAACGGGCCGCCGGGCACATAGACGTGATCGCGCAGCACATAGATGGTGCCGTCTTGCACCGTTAGTGCGCGGGCGAAGATGCGCTCCGAAGTGTCGTCAAACTGCTGCAACCAGATGAGCCTCCCGTTCACGTCGTAGCGGGCAATGATCATATCGTCGGAGGCGCGTGTGCCACGGCTGTCGTTCGTCGCGCCGGGGAAGCTGCCATTGGTGTAAAAGAGCAGATGCACTCCGGCGGCATCGGCGAACAGCGTTTCGCCCGATTGCCCCTCCGCTGCGCCCAGTTGCCGCGCCCATTGCGGTGCGCCATTCGCGGCGCTGCATCGAATGAGAAAGACATCGGGATTGAAGGGCTCGCGCACGGCGGCATCCATCGTCCCGTAGCCCATGCCGGTGAGATACAGGTCGCCCGTGGGTGCGGAATCAATGGCGAAGGCGAGTTCCACGTCGGGACTGCCGAACTGCCGGGTCCAGCGCAGATTGCCGTCAAAGTCGAGCGCGATGAGAAACAAGTCGCGAGTGCCGAGCGCCCCGAGCGTGGTGTCCGCCGTGCCGAGCAAACCGGACGTGTCGCCAAAGAGCACGGCATCTCCGGCGGAGGAAATGACCGAGGCATAAATGCGATCGTCGCCCGTCGTCGCGTAGCGCCGCGTCCAGCGCGGTCCGCCATTCACATTTAACCCGATGGCAAAGGCATCGAGCGCACCGCCATTCGGTGTGGCCGTCACCGAGCCAGTGGTGAAGCCGCTGACGACGACCCGCCCGCTCGCATCCGCGACGATGCCGTAGCCATATCGTAAAAACTGCCCGTGGTTTGCAGATTCACCTCCCAGACGAGAGTGCCGTCCGGCAGCAGCTTGAAGGCATAGATCGTATCCGCCGCCGGTCCTGTGCCGCCGCCCGAGCCGACGCCGTAGATGTTGCCATCCTTCCCGGTCGAAAGCGTGCGCACATAGGAATCGTCCGTCGAGGTCCACTCCCAGCCCGGCTGAGTGCTAGTGCTGCCGGGCAACGCGACGATGCGCGTGCGGCGCAGCGCGTAGTCGTAGATGGCGGAAACGACCTGCCCTTGCGAGATCGTCATCGCCTCCCCGCAGCTCATGCTGTTGTAAGTGCGCACGTTCGTCGTCTGCCCTTGCGCGGCGGGATTGCCGGTGCCGGTCAAACTGCCGGAGTCCACTGCGCCGCCATTGCTGGGTGGTCGCGCGCCGGTCACGGTGAAAGTGTAAGACCCGCTGCTCGCCGCCGAGAGCACGAGGAAGCAGGTGCCGCGCACCGGCACCCGGAAGTCAATCGCCGCACCGGCGGTGTAAAGCCGACCCTGCGCATCGAGCAGCGTGCAGTCCACGCCCGGCGATGCGGTGACGCTGACGCGCTCGCCGCGCAGTTGTTGCAGCAGGCTGTATTGCAGCCGGGTCGTGCCGCCGAATGTCACTGTCTGGGTTCCATCGGTGATGTCGCCGCCGGGTGCATTGAGCAGAATGGTCTGCGAGGCCGAGGCAGAATCCACGCCGTTCGAGATCGTGATCGTGAGGATGGTTTGCGTGACACCGGTGGGCACGTCGAACATGACCAGGTCCATGCCTTGCCCGTCGGTGATTGTCCCGTTGCTGAGCGACCATGAATAGGTGTAGCCCGGCTCGGTGATGGGCGTGACTTTGGCAAACTGCCCCTTCGCGCCACGCAACAGCATCACGGGCGCATTCAGCGCGACGGTCGGAGCGGCCTGCGCGGAGTGCGCGGCGAGGAGGAGCAGTGCGATGAATACTCGAGTGATAGCAGTGGGAATGGATGCGGCCTTCATGCGGCGTCGCGTCAGGGTTTGAGAATGGGCAGCGCGCAGCCAAAGGCTTTCGTCTGCGCGATGGCGGGCTTGAGTGTCTCCACCGGTAGCGGGATGACAAATGCCTGATACACATCCGGTCCATCCGCAGGCACCGCAAACGGCTCCGGCATTTCTACTACGAGGTCCGGCTCGCCGAGTTGCCAGCCTTCGGGGAATTTCGGCACCGGCGGCAAGTCCTTCGCGTCGCCCTCCGGCGCACCGCCGTCCACCCACTCGGCCAGCGTCTTGAGCTGCGCGTCACTCAACCGCCGCTCATCGAGAAAGCGATGCGGCCCCGGCTCCGGCATCCACGGCGGCATCCGGCGCTCCTGGGTGACTTCCTTGAGGAACTTCGCCCGCTTCGCCGCATCTTTGTAAGTCAGCAGCGAAAACGGCGCGACCTCGCCGGGCCTATGGCACGCCGCGCAATGCTGGAAAAGAATCGGCGCGATGTCTTTGTTGAAAGTGGGCGTCGCCGCTGCGGGCAATGTGAGAGCGAGAAAGGCAAGCGTGAGTAGGGGTCGAGTTTTCATTACGGTGTTCGTTTTCATGGCGTGCGCAGCCGGTAGAAGCGGCGTGGGAAGGTGCTGGCGTTTGTGTCGGAGAAAGGCACGGCGTTGGTGCCAAAGAGGGTCGTGAGTCGGTCCGTCCACGTCGCCAAATCCTCGCTCGATTGCAGCACGCCGAACTGCGTGGGTGCGCCAGTCATTTGGAGCTGTGTCGCGCTGCTTTGGAAGCCTTGCAGCGTGAGTCCGAGCGTCGCGGCGGTCTGGCGCGCGGGCAGGCCGGTCTCGGCGCGGTAGATGGTGAAGAGCGTGCCGCTCGGCTTGGCGTAATAGAAAATCCATGCCTTGGTGTAGCCCAGGAAATACTCCGGGTCGCGGCGCTGAAGGCTGGCGGCGGTGCTGATGCGGCGGAGCAGGCTGGTGTCGGTTTGCAGCAGCGCGTCGGAGAGGCTGGTGAGCCAGATTTCCGAGGGCACGGCTTGCAGCGGGTCGCCGCCGTCGATGATCTGAAAGGCGGCATAGACGCGGCCATTCCACTCGAAGGGCTCGAACGACGAGGCAAACTGCGGATTGCTCAGCGCGGACATCGCGGATGTGACCGTGATATTTGCAAGCGTCGAGGTGAGCTTGGTGTTGGGGTCCTGCAGGTAATAGCGTGCGCTGGCGGTGCTGGTGACGCCGCCGATGAGCGTGCGCCGCCCGAAGTTCACGCTCGGAAAATCGTCTGTGTGGAAGCTCACGTTGTCGGTGGCGGGGTTGATGGCAATGGGCACAGGCGATGGTGCGGAGACATCGAGCTGACACATTTTCACCGCTCCGCCCGGCTGTTTCACGGCCGCGTAGGTGAAGATGGGCAGTCCGGGAAACCAGCGGTAAATGGTGGCCGCGATGTTCTCCAAGGTCGGCGGCATCGTGTAGCCTGCTGGCGCGGAGACGACACGCTCGCTGAAAGTGGGATCGCCAAGATCCACCCAGTAGATGCCCGCTGCGCCGGTGCCATAGGCGAGCTGTTCGTATATGACGTAAGACGCGCTGCGCTCCGGCAGCCGCGCGGCGAAGGGATACTGACGCGTGGCATTCACCGGCACTGCGGGATAAGTGACGACCGGGTCCACCAGCCAATTTCCATCCGTGCCAAGCGTGCCGGGGCGCACCTGCACGAGCCGTCCATCGTCGGCGATGGCAATGATGAACCAGCCCGCGCTGTCGCGTCCCCATTGCGGATTGCCACGCGGCGGGATGTTCGGGATGGAAAAGGGCTGGCCGTTTTGGCCGAGCGGTTTGCCATTCGCAGGGACGAGGTCGCCGGTGTCGGGGTTCACGCCGCACAGCCACGCCGCCTTCACCGCGCCCTGCTGCGTCCAGACAAACCACTTCATATCCGGCGAAAACTCTAGGCCGAGACAGCCGGATGACGGGTCGCCGACGACGCTTTCGGTTGGGGTGAATTGCGCCCGCGCCGAAGTCAGCGCGAAAGACAGAAACAACGCGAGGAGGGCGGGACATTTCATACGTTGTGCGAAGAGCGTCATGGCTTGCGGCTTCATGGCTTTGACGCAGTCGGCAGTAGGCAACCGAAGGCTTTGGTCTGCGTGATGGCGGGCGATTTTCCCGCCAGCCCGGCGGTGATGGCAGCACGGAGTTCCTGCGAACGGGGAGTGTCACGGCGCTTGCCGTCGGCGGAATAGCGGTCATCGACGCGGCCCCGATAAATCACGGTGCCCGTGGGCAGCAGCACGACGGTTTCCGGCACGGTCGTGATGCCGAGCGCGTGGGCGACTTCCTGCCGCGCATCGAGCAGGATGGGGAAAGGGAGCCGGTATTCCGCCGCGTGGTCGCGGGCTGTTTTCGCGGTGACGGATGGGTCGGAATGCACGCCCAGCACGGCGACGTTTTGCGCCGCATATTCCTCCACGATGCGGCGAAACTCCGGGGCGTAGCCATTGCTCACCGGGCATTCCGTGCCGAGGAAAAGGAGCACGATGAGCTTGTGCTCGCGGTAGTCGGCGAGGGTGTGGCTTTCCCCAGCCGCATCGGTGAGTCGGAAATCGCGTAACGTGGGCAGCGCTCTATCGCCAGCGTGCGCCGCCGTCTCGCAGGCCAGCAAGACGAACATGACGAGCACGCAAGCGAGCGCCTTGTTGATGCCGGATTTCGTGGTTAGAAGAAAGAGGTTCATGCCATGCGCTGGTTAAGGTTTCATGCGGTAAAAGCGCTGCGGGAATGCGCCCGCATTCCAGTCCACGAAGGCCGACTCGCGGTAGAGGCTCGGCCAGTGGAAGCCGATGCTTTGCCAGTTCACGAGGTCGCTCGAAGCCTCGATTTCGCCCGCGCGCACGGGCAGCGCGGATTGCAGCAGCAGCGTGAACTTTCCCGCCGTGTAACTCAGCGGCGTGACGGTGACGGGCGTGCTCGCCGGGGCGGACATCGCGCCCATGAAATCGCGGCACACATGCAACTCGCGTCCGCCGCCCGTGCCGACGGTGTAGAAATAGACGAAGGCGCGGTCGGTGGTGACGAAGCTCTCCGGGTCGATCCGCGCCGCCGCACCGGGCGCACTCACGCGCACGGCCTGGGTGCCGGGGAGATTCATCACCCATACCTCGCTCGGCGAGGAGTAGGGCGCACCGAGCGTGACGGCGAGCGAGAAGAAGGTGCGGCCTTTGAAAATGAACGGCTC
>Ga0247833_1003674_pt1 | contig 20110 bp, 15 predicted proteins | sample LaCruzMarch2015__7_FD_187117 | JGI IMG/M metagenome (GOLD analysis project Ga0247833, IMG submission 187117) | Freshwater microbial communities from meromictic Lake La Cruz, Castile-La Mancha, Spain - LaCruzMarch2015_8m | ecosystem: Environmental > Aquatic > Freshwater > Lake | place: Spain... | reverse complement strand
TAGATTCCCTCCTTTTTCTCCTCCTTCAGGGCCAAGATCAATCAGGTAGTCGGCACATTTTAAGACTTCCACGTTGTGCTCGATTACAAAGATAGAATGGCCTTTTTGAATTAATGCATTGAAGGCGATTAAAAGTTTTTCAATATCGTAAAAGTGTAAGCCAGTGGTGGGTTCGTCGAAAATAAATAGGGTTGGTGCAGTACTTCCTTTTGAAAGAAATGAAGCCAGTTTTATGCGTTGTGCTTCACCACCACTCATTGTGCTAGATGATTGTCCCACTTTCAAATAACCAAGCCCAATATCAATTAAGGGTTTCATTTTTTCAGCTATTTTTTGCTCTATTCTGTCTTTCGAAGTAGCGAAAAAAGTATACGCATCTTCAAGGTTCATTTCGAGTAACTCATGGATGTTTACACCGAGATACAGGACCTCTAAAGTTTCGGTTTTGTAGCGTTTTCCTTTGCATGTTTCACATGGTAGTTCGATATCAGCCATAAATTGCATGCCTACCGTTAATATTCCCTCCCCCTCGCACATTTCGCAACGGCCTCCTTCTACGTTAAAACTAAAAAAACCAGGTTTGTAAGCTCGAATTTTAGCCAAAGGTTGACGCGAATAAAGTTCTCGAATATCATCAAAGGCTTTAACGTAGGTGATAGGATTGCTCCGCGTGGATTTTCCAATGGGATTTTGATCGATAAATTCGATGTTTTTAATGCCGTCAAGGTCGCCAGTGAGGGAGTCAAATCCAACATTTAATTGACTTGTAAGACCTAAATACGACCGGAAAGCGGGATACACAATTTCTTTTATTAAAGTAGATTTCCCCGAGCCAGAAACACCACTTATGCATACAAGTGAATTTAAAGGCAGGTCTACATTTATATTTTTTAGGTTGTTTTTACGGGCTCCTGAAATTGTTATTTTGTTTTTTGACGTTCTTCTCTTTAAAGGAAGTGGAATACTTTTCTTTTCCGTGAGGTAATCAGCTGTTAGACTATTTTTGGCTTTTGTAAGATCTTTAAAGCTTCCCTGAAATACAACTTCACCACCGTATTGACCAGCAAATGGACCTATATCAATAATGGAATCCGCTGCTTTCATAATTTCTTCCTCGTGTTCAACAATGATAACAGTATTACCGAGCTCAGTTAAATTTCGTAGCACGGTAATCAATCGGGCTGTATCAATCGGATGTAGACCAATAGAGGGTTCATCTAAAACATAAATAGAACCGACCAAACTACTTCCAAGTGCGGTGGCTAAATTAATTCTTTGTGACTCCCCACCCGATAGGGTATTTGCAGCTCTATTTAAGGTTAAGTATCCTAATCCCACATTTTTTAGAAACGCCAATCGTTGTATAATTTCAGGAAGAATGCGTTTACTTACCACGCTATCCGCTTCCTTTAACTGAAGGTGGCTGAATACAGCATGACATTTTTCTATAGGGAGAAGTACGATGTCTTGGATTGAATAATTATTAATTTTAACATAACTGGCATCGCCTCGTAATCGCGTACCCTTGCATTCAGGACATTCGGTTTGACCTCTATACCGTGAGAGCATCACCCGATATTGAATTTTATAGGTTTGGGTTTCAATAAATTTAAAAAATTTATTTAGGCCCATAAAGTGGGCGTTTCCCTTCCATAACAAGTTATATTCGTCGTTGCTCAATTCACTCACTGGTCGATGAATAGGAAAGTTAAATTTATTGGCATTGTAGATTAATTGCTGTAAATATTCGCCCATTACCTCGCCTTTCCAAGGTACGATAGCCTCCTCGTAAATACTCAAACTTCGATTGGGAAAAACTAGATTTTCATCAATACCCAAAACTTTCCCATATCCTTCACATGTTTTACATGCGCCAAATGGATTGTTGAAAGTGAAAAAGTGAACGCTGGGCATTTGAAATGTGATCCCATCGAGTTCAAATCGATTATTAAACCAAGCGATGCTGTTTTCCTCGATAGACAATAGCCCACAGGTTCCCTTACCTTCGTCGAACGCAAGTTGGATAGAGTCGATATAGCGTGCATCGTTCTGCTCATTACCTTTTTCAATAATAATTCGATCAATCACAAGTAAGGCGTCATTTAAAGTCGATTTTGCAGCGTTAAAATCGCTTAAATTGATTATATTATTATTGATGTAGATGCGGTTAAATCCTTGATTTATTAATTTTTGAATGATAACTTCAGGACTTGCCTTGTCGAGGTGAGCAATAGGGCAGACGATGGCCAACCGTTGTTTATCTTTGGCCTTACTTAACGCCTGCAATACATCTTGTGGAACGTGTTTCTTTACTTTTTCATTGGAGACCGGCGAGATTGTTTCACCAATTCTTGCAAATAATATTTTTAGATAATCGTATATTTCTGTTGTTGTGCCAACTGTTGACCTTGGATTACTAGTAATTACTTTTTGTTGAATGGCAATACTAGGTGCTATACCTTTTATATAATCCGTTTCGGGTTTATTTAATTTACCAAGGAATTGCCTTGCGTAGGATGACATGCTTTCAATGAATCTTCGCTGTCCTTCTGCAAAGATGGTGTCAAATGCTAAAGATGATTTGCCAGAACCTGAAACTCCTGTGATTACAGTAAGTTCTTTGTGATTGATCGATAAATCAATGTTTTTTAAATTATGGACCCTAGCTCCTTTTATTTCAATTTTTGTTTTCACCGGTGCAAAGGTACGAGTTGAAGATAAAATTTGAAGTGTAAGTATATTTTTTTATACTTTTAAACTATCAAAAAACATAATAATGGACTTTCGAGCCTTGTTTCGTAAGAAAAAAGTAGAGGATATTTTGCGACAAGTAGCTACTCAGCAAGCTTCTGACGGCCATGATGGTTTAGGCAAACATTTAAAGGTAAGGGATTTAACAGCTTTTGGAATTGCAGCAATTATTGGCGCGGGTATTTTTAGCACTATAGGAAATGCGAGTGCGGAGGGCGGTCCTGCAGTTATTTTTTTATTCTTGTTTACTGCTGTTGCTTGTGGTTTTGCTGCCTTTGCCTATGCTGAATTTGCCTCTATGGTACCAGTTTCAGGAAGCGCTTACACCTATTCCTATGTTGCTTTTGGGGAAATTATTGCATGGATAATTGGCTGGGCACTTATCATGGAATACGCGATTGGAAATATAACTGTTGCCATTTCTTGGAGTGATTATTTTACTAATATGATTGAAGGAATTCATATTGAACAATTTGGTTTACGTGGAATTTATTTGCCTGAATGGATAAAGATGGATTATTTATCGGCATCCAAAGGTTTTCAGCAAGCTACTTCGCTCATGGAAGGAGGAAAGCCATTTGAATTATTAGCCCCTAATTTACAAATGGCACACCTTGCTTGGGTTAGCGCTCCTACGTTTTTTGGGTTTCATTTAATTGCTGATATTCCCGCATTGTTTATTATTGTTTTGATCACTTGGTTGGTTTATCGTGGTATTAAAGAGAGTAGAAATGCGTCAAATTTAATGGTGGTCGTTAAATTGGCGATTATCTTATTGGTCATTGGTGTGGGTATTTTTTATGTCGATACAAAAAATTGGTCGCCGTTTGCACCAAATGGAATTGGGGGAATTTTAAAAGGTATTTCAGCTGTATTTTTTGCTTATATCGGTTTTGATGCTATTTCTACGACGGCTGAAGAATGCGAAAACCCACAACGTGATTTACCGAGGGCCATGATGTGGTCCATTATAATTTGTACGGTCCTTTACATCGTAATTGCACTCATTTTAACCGGCATGGTTTCTTACGATAAATTGGCTGTAGGTGATCCTCTTGCCTTTGTGTTTGAGGAATTAAATTTACAACGCATGTCGGGCATAATTTCTATCAGCGCCGTGGTAGCAATGGCTTCGGTATTGCTTGTTTTTCAAATGGGGCAGCCAAGAATTTGGATGAGTATGAGCCGAGATGGGTTACTTCCTAAACGTTTTTCTAAAATTCATCCGAAATATAAAACACCGTCTTTCGCCACAATAGTTGTTGGTTTTGTGGTGGCTGTACCAGCACTATTCATGAATTTAACCATGGTAACGGACTTATGTAGCATTGGTACTTTATTTGCCTTTGTGCTAGTTTGTGGTGGGGTTTTGGTCCTTCAAAATAAACCCGATATTCCACGAGGGAAATTTAAAACGCCATACGCTAACGGAAAATATTTTATGCCATTGTTACTATGTATTTCGTTGGTAATACTAATTACGAAGTACAAAACAGAGACGATTCATTTTGTTCTTAATCAATCGGATTTAAAAACGACGAGTGAACTTCTGATTCAGTTAAGTCCGAAAGAGGCAGCAGCAGTCAAGAATCGTTTACTTCGAATAAACGCTAAAGAAATGTCGCGAGTGGGGGGTGATATTGAGGCTTATTATTCTGAAATGAGCCCAAACCGTGTAAGCGGGGAGTTGCGTTTTTTAGACAAGCCAACTTCTTTTTTTGTGAACAGCGGTTGGACGCACTTTTTTCCTAAGTTGCCCTCTTGGATTTTTATTGTATTTACTTTTTTTATTACTGTAATGGCGGTATTAAGAAACTTATCCTTGATACCTACACTCGGATTGCTATCGTGTCTTTATATGATGAGTCAAATAGCGTTACGAAATTGGATATACTTTACTGTTTGGTTATTAATAGGTTTGGTTATTTATTTTCTGTACGGAAGGAAAAAATCGAAATTGAATTGAAGACGGAAAATTAGAAGAGAAAAGTATTAATTAGAGGCCTTTATTATTTTTGTCTGTTGAAGAAAAGCACCGCTTTCATTATAGAAGTTTAAAAAGTATTGGCCCGGAGCCAAATCACTTTCAAAATCCATTTGATGCCTAGAATCATTCATTTGTTCTTCTTTAATTAGTTTTCCATTTTGGTCAATCAATTGAATTTTAGTGGTGCCTTTTTGCTCATCTGGTCCTTGAATGATCGTGTAATTGTTAAATGGATTTGGGTAAATCAAAAACGAAGGTGTTGAAACAATCATACCTGTTGCATTCGGAGAAACCGGGAAATTTTGATCGGGCTGTTGGAAGCCATTGTGGATACGTTTACCACCAACATTTGACCACTTTACGATTGGTTCCCCAATAGTGTAGGACACTGTGTTTGTACTTCCGAAAATAAAATTTTGGCATTTCGCCACTTTTCCGGCACTTGCATAAACCCTTCTTTCCGGCCCTTGACCAAAAGTTACTGAAATCCCGAAAAATAGAATTATAATGAGTAGAAAATTGTTTTTCATCGCTTGAACTTTTAATTATTAATGATAAAGTTACAGAAAAAAAAATGTACCAATACATCTTTAGCTTATTAAATTACAATTAATTCTTCAATAAAATAGGAATCATCTTTTTTTGTTTCGTTATTAATTGATTCAAATGCGCTAAGAAGATTAAAGATTTAGTTATTTTCATTAAATTTGTTCAAGTTAAAATAACAGAAAAAATGTTTGAAAATCTTACTGAAAAATTTGAACGTGCCTTTAAAGTATTAAAGGGACAGGGTCAAATCTCCGAAATAAATATTGCTGAGTCACTGAAGGAAGTTCGTAGGGCGCTTTTGGATGCCGATGTCAATTTTAATACGGCTAAAAATTTCACTAATACGGTGAAAGATAAAGCGCTTGGAAGAAATGTTCTCACCGCGGTATCTCCTGGTCAGCTAATGGTGAAAATCTGTCATGAGGAATTAAAGGAGTTGATGGGGGGTAATGAGGTTGAAATAAACCTGAAGGGAAATCCATCAATTATTTTAATGTCAGGACTTCAAGGTTCTGGAAAAACGACCTTTACAGGAAAATTAGGTAATTACTTAAAAAATAAAAAAAACAAAAAGGTGCTACTTGTAGCATGTGATGTTTATCGTCCTGCTGCCATAGATCAACTACATGTTCTTGGCGATCAATTGGGAATAGAAGTTTTTTCTAATAAGGAAGAAAAAGATCCTGTGCGTATTGCTAATAGTGCTGTTCAGCATGCAAAAAGTAACAGTTTTAATGTAGTAATTGTCGATACTGCAGGTCGCTTAGCGATTGATGAACAAATGATGGATGAAATTGCACGTGTAAAAACCGCTCTAAATCCATCTGAAACCTTGTTTGTGGTCGATGCCATGACGGGACAAGATGCTGTAAATACCGCAAAAGCATTTAATGATAAAATTAATTTTGACGGTGTTATCCTTACAAAACTAGATGGGGATACAAGAGGTGGGGCTGCGTTAACTATAAAATCTGTTGTAAACAAACCGATTAAGTTTGTCGGGACCGGGGAAAAGATGGATGCAATTGATGTCTTTTATCCCGCTAGGATGGCAGACCGAATTCTTGGTATGGGAGATGTTGTTTCCTTAGTAGAAAAGGCACAAGAACAATACGATGAGGAGGAAGCGCGAAAGCTTCAACGGAAAATCATGAAAGATCAATTTGATTTCAATGACTTTTTAGCGCAGTTGAATCAAATTAAGAAAATGGGTAATGTAAAGGATTTGATGGGTATGATTCCTGGAATGGGTAAGGCAGTAAAAGATGTTGATGTGCCTGAAGATGCATTTAAAGGTGCGGAGGCAATTATTTTATCGATGACTCCCAAGGAAAGAGCAACCCCAGGGGTGTTAAACACATCAAGAAAAAATAGAATTGCAAAGGGAAGTGGCACCAATATCATGGAAGTCAATAAGTTAATTAAACAGTTTGACGAAATGAAAAAAATGATGAAGATGATGAGTAACCCGCGTGCAATGGCGAATATGATGGGACAAATGAAAAACATGGGTGGCGGCATGCCTAGTTAGCAGATGGAAAACGATTCTTTGTATCCCGATAAACCAATAATAGAAAAGGAAGTAGTCAAAAATAACTGGGGATTAACCATTTTTTCTATGGTTTTATTCGTGTTGTCACTATTATTATTTTTTTCGGAGCGTTTTGAATTTATCTTTTTCCTAGTTTTTGTACTTTTTTTTCATGAAATGGGACATTTACTTTTCATGAAATTTTTCAAGTACGAAAATGTTCGCATGTTATTCATTCCGCTTATGGGTGCTTTTGTGCAGGGTTCCAAAGAAAAATATTCTCAGCGAGAAAGTTTACTAGTGGTCTTTTTTGGTCCATTTCCAGGTTTACTTATCGGTTGTTGTACGTTTGTTTATGCTGCTTTATACCACAACGATTCTGCGCTGACTTTGGGTTCCGTATTTATATTTCTAAATGCTATCAATCTGTTACCTATCGATCCATTGGATGGGGGGCAATTATTTAAATTGTTGGTGCATCGCCAACGTGATTTGTTCTTAATGATTTTTGCGCTTATATCGTCTTTACTGATGATTTTAGTGGGTTTTTTAATTCAAGATTACCTCGTTATCGTTTTTGGCTTTATTATGGGTGTACGTGTCCGCGGAATGCAAAAAAATTATCTTTTACGCTCTAAATTGGATGATTTGAAAGTCAATTACTTTTGTTCTTACGATGAACTTACGAACCGCGATTATTCCATTATTAAAGATGTATTTATCGATAATTCGCCTGCATTTAAAAAGTTTAAGGATGTGACGGATGAGGATATTGGGCCTTATCTTGCGGCACAGGTTAGCGCTTTATTGGTAACTCCACTAATAAAAGATGCTTCTTTGCTGTTTAAAATTGTTTTGCTTTTTTTCTGGGTAAGCTCTTTTGTAATTCCAATAATTCTCATCTTTTCTTTCGATTTTACATGGTATTTTGAAAAATTATAACCGCAAAATTTTAATGCTAATTTTCGTCTCTTTATCCTTTAACCTGAAGTATTTTGGACAATGCGATCGTGTGCTAATTCAAGGTCAAGTAATTGATTCGTTGTTCCCGCAAGCATTTTATAATTTAATGGTCATTAATAAAACAAATGGGAGAGGTGTTTTTGGTCAGCCTAATGGCTATTTTTCTGTTTTGGCAACGCCCAATGATGTAATTGCCTTGTCAACAAAATATTATCCCATCTATCAATTTACGGCTTTTCCAGATTCTAATTGTCAATGTCAAGTTATTGCGTATATCGAACGTATTCCGCAGGAATTCAAGGAGGTTATTGTTCGGCCCTTAAAATCCCTCCAGCAATTGAAAGAGGAACGCGCTGGTCTTGCTTTGAGGGAAACTAAATTAGTAACGGGAATCGATGTTTTGGAAAGTCCAATTACAGCGATTTATCAGGCATTTTCTAAAAAAGAGCAAAATAAAAAGTGGATTGCGGAGCAAGAATACAAGGACGATCAACGAAAAGTGGTGAAAGAATTATTAAGGTTGTACGTGTCCTTTGATATTATAAGCTTAACGGAAGATGAATTTGATGATTTTATAGGTTTTCTTAACTTGGACACTGATTTTTTAAAAACGGCATCGGAGATGGATTTAATTATGTTTATCAAGGATAAATATGATCACTTTCGTAGGTTTCGTGTTAAACCTGAATAGCTCTCACTAGCGTGTTAACAATGGCGGCCCAATTGTATTTTTTAATGACAAATTCCCTCGCATTTTTTCGGATTTTTTCATAGTTTTCCACGTCAGCTAGTAAGGTTTCTATGCCTTGTATTATTTCTTCTTTTGTATCGGCCACCCAAATGGATTCTTGATGTAAGCCGTTAATGGCATTGTTTGCTAAGGTGGTTGTAACAGTTGGTATCCCCAAGGCCATTGCTTCGAGAATTTTGTTTTGCATGCCGGTTCCAATTTGCATGGGAGCTACAAGTATTTTCCCTTGAAGGTAGGATGTTCTAATATCATCTACCCACCCAGTTATGCTGGCATTGGGCGTACTTTTAATTTGTTGGATTAAACTGTTGGAAGGATTTGCGCCCGAAATGAGCAGCGTGCGATTAGGAATAGCCGGCAATATCGATTCTAAAAGAAAATTAATTGCATCGATATTCGGCGGATAATTAAGGTTGCCAACAAAAACTAAATCGTAGGTCTGACTAACTTGAAGCTCTTCAAAATAGTAGGCGTCTATTCCATTGGGTAAAATGAGCATCTTGTTTTTGTCGGGATGCGCAACGTAATTCAAATCTTGTTGGCTTATAATTGCCTGGTTTTCGAAATAATTGAAGATGCGCTGCTCATAGTCTTTTAGGCGCCTTGCCTCTAAGTCAAAAATAAATTTTAACAAAAAATTGGACTTAATTGCCCTTCGTTCCATGCCTTTAGAAAGGGCATCCATGTAATCAATGGTTTTCGGACAGTGATGGTAATTTTTCACGTATTCAGCTGAACGAATTAATTGACAAATGATATGGTCTGGTTTTATGTCGTCTAAAAGCGCGCTAATTTTTACTTTAATCTTGTAGTCAGTAAAATAGTTGACTTGGAGTGGTTTGCTATTAAATAGGCCAAAAAATAGTCGGAGAAACTTTCTGAATTTGCTTAGTTTGAAGAGGTGTATTTCTTTTGTAAATTGCTTAATTTCATTTACTTGTCTAGTAGATATTAAATCCTCTGTTAACGTAATTAAATAGATGTCGTGGTGGACTTGAAGGTATTTTAATAGGTAATAAGTCCTGAGTTTATCGCCTTTTTCAATTGGAAAAGGAAATCGTGTGGCTACCAAAACTATTTTTTTCCTAAGCATTGAAGATTGTTTTTAAATTTTGAATAGCTATTTCTTGAGTGAATTGTTCCTTTATTATGCCTAGTACTGCATCTCGATTTTCGTTAAGTTTCATTGGGCTATCTAAAAGACTGCTGAGTTGATCTATTGCTTCTTCTTTTGTTTTAAATGAGGACAATTTGTCGGATAAATTAATGCCCTCAGCGGATTTTTGACTTAATACAACAGGCACAGCGGCATTCATGGCTTCCAATACTTTTATTTTTATACCACTACCGATCCGAATGGGGGATACAAAAATGCCATGCGTTTTTAAAAATTCGGATGCGTCGCTCACTGAACCATAAACGATTACACCCGCTATTTTAGTTGTTCGAAATACTTCTTTGGAACCGAAGCCTGCAATGTGAAAGGTTAGGTCAGGATAGCGTTTTTGAAGACTTGTAAATACATTTTTAATAAACCAATTTATTGCGTCTACATTAGGAAACCATCCAAAATTTCCAATAAAACAGAGGCTGTTTTTTTTAATTGTTTCCGCCGGTGTAACGGGAAGCAGCGAAACTGGAACGTAATGAATTTTGGTTGAGGAGTATTGTTTGAAATAGTCAAAATCAGTTTGACAAATGGCAGCAATAAAATCTACTTTTTCAACGATAGCCGCTTCGTAATACCCCAAGTTTTTAGCTAGCCTATTTAAAAATAACCGTTTAACTATGTTTTTTTCAGTTCGCGCGTAATCAGTCCAAATTTGTTTTTCAATGTTGTGACTTCTGTAAATTATTTTTGCCTTGGAAAGTGACCTTAGCTTATCGAGGTAGGCACTTGCATAAAATCCGTCTAAGAACACATAATCATAATCGTTTTTCTCGAGTAATTCTTCTATTTTCTGACCTAACACATCTTTCTTATAACGAAGTAAGTTGTAGGGTAGTTTTGAGAAAAAAGAACTTAAAAGTGGGAATAATTGAAGTGCTGTATTGAGTTCGATTGGGTGAAATTTGATTTGATCTTTTTTTGTGAGCGCTTGAAATGTCGCATCGAATGGGTGTTTTTTTGTTGATATTACTAGGTAATCAATTTGCCCGTTAACCTGTTCATTCAAATCGTCTAAAAACCGATTGATTGCGAAACTTCCGCCGTCAACAATTGGATATGCAGGTTTTTGGCTAATGTATAGTACCTGCATTACTTTTATTTTTTTTGATCTTTTTTCCCCAGAATTCCCTGCTAAAAATAGGCGAGTCGTTTGCTGCAGCTATACTTATAAGTAGTGCAATTGGCGTGAAAATTATTCCAGCAATCCACATGCCTACCCACGGGGAAACGATATAGGTATTCGCTAGGTTTTCTCCAATGCTTATGATGATGAAGTAAATCATAAAAATTATGGCTGCGATTACAACGGGCGCTCCAAATCCACCTCTCCGAATTATTGCACCCAGTGGACCACCAATAAAAAAGAGGACTACAATGGCATAGGTTAGGGCAAATTTACGATGAAATTCAATCCAATACTGGTCCTCCTCGCGATCAACTGTTTTCATGAAGTCTTGCTGGCTTTCAATGTTTTGGTTTAACCGTCTTAGCGATGAAACACTCTCGTTTAGGGTTTTTTCTTTATCCTTTTTGCTTAATTGTTCAAAATTTATCGCCTTTGGAATTTCACCTCCCATTCGATCAATCGATTGATTTTCCTTAATTTTTAGTTTGAAGAAATAGGATGAACTGGACATTAATCCATCGACGAAGGCCGTTTTAATTTTATTTTTCTTCACTTTCAATGAGTCAATAGCTGCATTTATTTGAAATACATTCAACATTTCAAATTTATCAGTAAATATCTCTTCCTCCGATCGGTTTAAGGTAAATCCAGTAACATTCATTTTATATGATGCTCTCCTGAAGCTCGAAATGCGCGAAGGCCGTGTGCTATTTGTCCCTGGTTCTTCTTTTCCATTGGGTAGAAAAACTGGGCTTTGAATTTCAAGCTCTTCGAAAATTACGCCATCTTTTAGATCAAAAAACAAGAACATTCCGTTAGTTGATCGGTACAATCGAGCTTCTTTTGCCTTAACGGTCTTAAACTCAGTTGGCGTGGAATGATCGTGAATGATGATGTCTTTGAATAAACTATCGCTGCCTGACTTCACCTTTATAGCGTATCCTTCAAGTTCTTTTGTGTAAACGCCAGGTGTTATGATGGTTGATAATTTTGTGTTCTGTATATCGTATATCAAGGAATGCCACTTAAGATTGGCAACTGGAATAACATAATTGGCAAAATAAAAGGTGAAACCAGCTATAAAAAGCACCACGACGGTTAATGGTCGCATAATTTTATAAAGTGATAGGCCACTCGATTTTAAGGCTGTTAGTTCGTTACTTTCTGCTAAATTGCCGAAGGTCATTAGTGATGAAAGTAAAATCGCTAGCGGTAAAGCAAGAGGAATTAAGCTGGCTGAAACATAAAATAATAATTCTAGAATTACCCAAATACCGAGACCTTTACCAATCAAATCATCAATGTAAACCCAAAAGAATTGCATGATTAATATAAACATTGAAATCACCAAGGTGATTAGAAATGGCCCAATAAAAGATCGAATACTAAAAAGGTAAAGCCGTTTCAAGCTACTGATTTTTAAGTGCAAAAATAAGATAAAGTACCTTTTTCAATGCCGTGAAAGTTAGGCGCCTAAAAGTCGTTTCAAATCGCCAACTTGTTGATCCCACAACATACGTGAATTTTCTAAATCTTCCGGTTCGCTAAAGTCAATGATGCGTAGTGCGACCATAGAGGTCATCGAGTCGACTTGATAATTTATTTCAAAAAACGTTTCCAAGCCATTTTCTTCGTCTTCCAACCAAATAAAGCGAATTCTTGAATTCATTTTGTGGTGTATTAATCGGGCTGATTCTACTACTCCGTCCCAATTAAAATGGTAGATGTCGTCGCTCGTAACAACATCGTCTGCAAACCATTCGCTCAGCCCTGTTGGCGATGCGATCATGTTTTCAAGAACACGAGGAGAGGTTTTTAATAAATATTCTAGTTCAAATTTTTCTTTCATCCTCTTTATTCTTAATAATCTTAATTTTGTTTGTCTTTGCAATGTAATCATTTTTTAATAACCAATGGCATTAATAGATTCTTTTGAGAAAAATGGCGCCTTTCTTTTTAGGTATAGGGGACAATTACCGCTTTTATTTTTTATTGTTGTTGTTCCTGTAACTTATTTTTACAACTACGACTTTTTGAAGCACTCCTCGCTACTTAAATCGCTCGCTTTTATCTTATGCATTGCATTTATTCTACTTGGTCATATTTTAAGGATATTGATTGTGGGTTTTCGAAGTGAACATACTTCGGGAAGAAATCGACATGAACAGGTGGCGCATCGATTGAATGTAAGCGGTTGGTATTCTGTCGTTAGGCATCCTTTATATTTTGCTAATTTTTTAATTTGGATGGGCTTGTCTTTTTATCTTGTTAATCCGCTTTTAAGCGCCTTTCTCTGCGTATGTTATTGGTTGTATTACGAACGAATAATGTTACTCGAGGAAAAGTTTTTGGCAAATAATTTTGAAGGTGAATTTACAAGTTGGGCCACTAATGTGCCCGCTTTTGTTCCAAATATTTTTTTGTATAAAAAATCAGGAAATCGTTTTTCGATTAAAACGGTTTGTTCAAATGAGTACCCAAGTATCGTTTCTTCATTAACTACTTTGCTTGTGCTCATTCTTTTACGACGCTTATCGATGAGTGAACATTTCACGTGGTCTTTGACAGATGTTTATTTTGCCTTGTCTATTTTAGTTTTTGGACTAACGTTTAGAATAATTAAGCACCGAACTTTGTGGTTTAAGTAACTCAGTTTTATTAATGAGATATTTTAAATTCTTGTCGTTGCTCCAATGACCGACCTAGTGTTAACTCGTCGGTGTATTGTAACTCGGAACCAAATGCCACACCACGCGATAAAGAAGTTATTAAAAGTCCGTCTTTTTGTATTTTTTTAAACAAGTAAAAATTAGTGGTGTCTCCCTCCATGGTTGGACTTAAGGCCAGAATAACTTCTTTTATAGGGTGTTTAACTATACGTTCTTGTAGCGGAAGGATATTAAGATCTTGTGGACCTATACCGTCCATCGGAGAAATTAACCCACCTAGTACATGGTAAAGTCCTCTAAAAGTACTGGTGGCCTCAATGGCCATTACGTCTCTGATATCTTCCACAACACAAAGAATTGCAGGATTTCTTTTTGGGTTAATGCAAATAAAACAAATGGGTTCATCACTAATGTTGCTACAAATGCTGCAACTGAATATGCTGTCTTTAAGCGCAACAATTGATTGGGTAAACTGCGCTATTTCTGCAGGGCTTCTTTTTAGTAAGTTGAGGGAGAGACGCAAAGCTGTTCGCTTTCCGATTCCTGGTAAAGAGGATAATTGGTCAACAACTTGTTCAAGCACTTTAGAAGGTAGATTCATGAACAAATTTAAGTATATTGAATTGTTATCATTCAAATTCATGACATAATTTATTCTAATGTACTTGACTAAATTCTGTTTAAATAGCCTTAAATTTGCTTAATGGCTAATGCTGAGATTAATATTATAAATAAACGCGCACGATTCGAGTACCATCTTGAAGAAGAATTTATTGCCGGTATTCAGTTATCTGGAACTGAAATAAAAAGTATCAGGGCCGGTAAAGCAAGTATTTTAGAGGCTTACTGCATTGAATTAATGGGTGAGGTTTGGATTAGAAATATGCACATAACAACTTATGAAAACGGCTCGATTTACAATCATAAACCACGGGCAGATCGAAAACTTTTGTTGCAAAAGAAGCAAATTCGAATCATTATAAAATTTCTGAAGATTAAAGGAAATACCCTGATACCCATTAAACTATTCTTATCTGAAAAAGGATGGTTAAAGGTTTTAATTGCATGTGCGACTGGAAAAAAGCTACATGACAAACGCGAAGATTTAAAGTTGAAAGATGATAAGCGCGAAATGGATCGTGTAATGAAACGCTAGTCTTTAATTACGGTGTATCCGGGGTAGTTTTTCTTTTCGAATACAAACTTTGACTCTACAGCTTTAGGATTATCCTGCATTTTTGTGACATTGTAAGTAATTACAGAGCCATCTTTTGAATTTATAACTGCTTTTTTTAGGGAGTTGGTTGATTTAGATATGTAGATTGTAATGCTATTAAATTCTGACTTCGCGGGTGCCTTTGGAGTTAGGCTGATGACATGCGCCATTTCGCCATTCAATGTTTCCTCTTTGTTGTATTTGTTTTTAAATCCTGTTTCCCAAATGGTCATTATTTTTTTTGGATTGATATCGTCATCATTATTTGCATCTGATTCATACACCGTTTTTTCCTCTTTTATAATAGTCCATGTTTTCATGCCGTTTGAAATAATAATATTCCCAGCGTAGGAGGCATTATATTTGTTTCCTTTTACCCAACCGCTACCATTTTGAGTTTCGGTTTTTTCTTTATTTTTTATGGTGGCGTTAAATTCTACATAGAAACACTTTAGCGCTTTCATTTTAGAGGAAACTTTGTTTAGAATGTCTTGTGCTTTTTTGTCTTGCGCCAAAACGCTATTTGTGAAAGACAAAATAATTAGTAGGGTAAGAAGGAATAATTTCATAACTTATTTTTTTTGCAAATATCACAAATAATGCCAATCCTTCAAAATCATGTTACTTTTTTATCCAGCGCTTAATTTGTGTTGTTATTTCGTCTTGAACCCGAAGAAAATAACTTCCTGAAGCGAAATTTACGGTATTTAAGGTGATGCTATTCATTCCTTTTTCCACTAATCCATTTTGAGGAAAAGAATAAACAAGTCGACCCTCAATATCAAAAATGGCTAGGTTTACAACTTGTTCTTTTGCCACATAAAGGGTAAGGGTGATTTGAGCATCTGCAGGATTTGGACTAATTGGTAGTACAACTACGCCCTCATTTTCAAGATTACTGCAAATAATATTATTACTGAGATCTTCATCTTCAATTGAAAAAGCATTTAGTCCCTCTGCTTCTACACAAATATATTGGTAGTAGTCGTCTTGGTTGGAGATGAATGCACTTGGTGATGCCGTAAAAATATAAATTTCACTTTCGCCCGGTAATAAGTCTCCAGTCCACGTTTCCTGAATTAAAGAAGTATTTAACATTTTTAATTGTAAATTACATTGATTCATGGCAATTGTTCCTTCGTTTTTTAACTCCACGCCTAATTCCAAAAATTCGTTTATTTCCGCAGTAAATATATTTCGTAAGGCAATATCAAAATTGTATGGTTTTATTTCAAGTTGGTCGACCAATGAATCAATACAACCAATAGAATTCGTTACCACCATTGAAAGCGCTACGGTCTGTCCAATTAATTGATTTTCGAAGGTGTTTATCAAGGTATCCGAGTTCGCAACTGTGCCTTCGCTAAATGTCCACGTGCAATTAGTAGAACCAACGCTTTGATTAATAAAGGTAATAGGAATTTCGGCGGATACAATTAATGGATTTACAAGGTAGCTTGCAGCAAGTTCGGGTTGAACATTCACCAAAATTAAGGTATCGGCGATACAACCTTGATTCGTTGTAACAGCGAGTGTTAAATATTGAATACCTGTTGTTAAAAAACGGTAGCCCGCATTTATTGTAGGATAATTGTATTGTAAGTTAACTTCCCAATTGGTATTGGTAATGGATCCAATTGGTACCGTCGACGAATCGCTAAAGGTTGTCCAACTATTTTTACACGATGGACCAACAAGCCAATCCAGTAGCGCGATAGGATGAATGGTAATACTTTGTGAGGTGCTATCCGAACAGCCATTGGATGATTCGACTGTTAATTGAACCAAGTATTGACCATAATTTTGGTATTGCTTAGCAAATAAAGGATTTACTGCTTGTGTATTGTCTCCGTAATCCCAAAAATTTAAAACTATAGAGAAGGTATCTAACACATAACTTGTATTGTTTAGCACGACATTGCTCAAGACACACGCATTATTTGCGTTAAATTGTGCTTCCGGGGCGGCTTTAATTAATATTGGTGTTGCAATGGTATCCAAACAACCGAAAACATCATCCGCAATTAGGGTAAGGTTGTAGTTTCCTGCCATTCCGTAATAATGCACAGGTGAAGAAAGTGTGCTTGTATTTTGAATTCCTGAACTTGGCTGACCAAAATTCCATTGGTAGCTATTTAAGTTGGCATTACCTTGGTTGCTTACTTGAAAACTAATGCTGTCATTGGAACAATTATTTACATTCGTAAGAACTAAAACTGGTCTTGGCTGCACAAAAATACTAAAGGTGTCTTGTGTCACGCAATTACCCGTGGAAACCACACTGATAGTACCGTAAAGCCATCCGATGGAAGATGGAAGTATTGAAACAGTGGAGGTAGTAAAGTTTTGTCCATTACTAAATGTCCAACTTCTTGAAAGTAATTGATTGGGCAAGGTAATCGTACTACTTTCTGAAAGATTGGAGGATGAATTTTGACAAGCAAAAGGAGGACTTGAGTATATTAAATTGGCTCCAACTCCCGCAACCACCACATTGATGGTGTCTTGTGCAACGCAACCGTTGATATTTGTTGTTTGAACGCTATAAATACCGGATGTTTGTACTGAAAAGGTTGGATTTGTAGAGCCATTTTGCCATAGGTAACTCGTTGTGAATGGGGCACCACTTTGCAAGGAAATGACGTTATTGGTGCATAAAGTAGTGTCAGGCCCTAAATTGGCTGAAAATGGGTAATAATCCAATGTAACCACCAAGGTATCTGTTCGAATGAAGCAACCTGAGGGAGCAGTGATTTTTACGTGATAACTACCGGCCTGGGTAATGTTGAAATTATTGGTAGTGGCTCCATTCTGCCACTGAAAGCTATAGTTTGCTGGGTAGCTAGTTTGCCAAAGAATGGCATTTCCTGCACAAAGAATACCGTTTGATGACGGAAATCCGTCTTGGAAAGGAGGATAGATAATAATGGTGTCTGTTGTACTATTTCCCAAAAAGTCAACGGCTGTTACCCAGTAAGTGCCTGGTTTATTGACAATCAATTTTGACGCTGTTGTTCCATTAGACCAGAGGTAACTTTGGTATTTTGACTGTGCTTTAAGTTGGAATATGGTACACACACTATTGCTTGGCATGATGGTATCTTTTCCTAAAAATACGGGAGGCGCATAGCGGTAACGCAAGTAAGAGTCTACCAAGGATTTGTTTGCAAGGCTGAGTTCATTATTAAAAATTAGTATTTCCCCAATGTCTCCTTGGTAATAACGGGTGGCAATTCCACCATATTTTCCAATTTTTAGGGTTGCCGTTGAGTTAGGCAATAGCGATGGAATTATATTTTCGGTGGTTGATGTCAGTAAAGTGAAATTCTTAAAAAACTTAACCTTTGGTACAAAATTGCCGTTGTAAACAAGCGTTAATAAACTAGGTTTTAACAAAGTCATATTCGCATTGGTCGTGAGCGCTTTCTGATTTCCAGCGTCATTTATGGAAAGCGCTGGTGCAAACATTAACTGATTGCTGGTGGCAAAATCAGTTTGAAATGCCCACGAACCTTGTGTTTGATAATCCCATTTTGCCATAATGGTTTTGTTTATCGAAATAACGGTTGGTTTTACCAACACATGCATTGAAAATTGGTCGGTGTAATCAATCGAAAAGTTATCGAGTATTTCTAAAAAGTCGTCGGTGCCATCGAATCTAAAAATAGGTTTGTTATTCATCAAGCTATCAGATGCAATAAACAGCGGCCGTTGTGCACTATTGTTTTGAAAAGCGTTGTTAATATTCCCCGACAAATCGTCAATACTTTGCACATTTGGTCCGCTTAGGGTAACATTCGTGCTGGGGTTCAACCAAACAGTAAGGCCATTGATTGATGTAGGATTAAAAAGAAAAAATGTTCGGGTTGCAGACCATGGGCTAGGAATGGCATTAAGTAGACTTCTGACTCGCCAAAAATGTTTTTGTCCAACGTTACTCAATGTTGCAGGGGTGTACCAGTTAAAATTGGTATTTACGTCGGCAAGAAGTGTGGTGAAGTTGGTATCGTTTGATAATTGAAAATTATAGGATACCGTCTGATAAAAGTTTTTGTTCCACGAAAAAGTTATATTAGTTGAAGTGGTGGTTTCATTTTGAAAAGGGTAGAGTAGGGTGGGCGTAAACTGTGAATAAAGCGAAGAAGTAAACAAAAATGATAATTGTAGCAGTCCTAGAACCTTGGTTATCGACTTGAACTTACTATTTGTTAGCGAAACGAACATGAGACTGTTTTACTCAAAAGTAAATATACAATCAATTATTCAATCTCATCGAAAGAATGAATAAATTTCACGACTCGTTTACTATAATTCGTTATTTGTGACCGATTTAATTACTGCAAATAAAAAATTAACTTTACCAACTAAAATTTTCCTAAATTGCCTTATGACGGATAACGAAAATTCTTGGACTGCCGAAATTTCGTCGCGAAATTCAATGTGGCGACTTAATTTAACCGAATTGGTGCGTTACAGGGATTTGATATTTTTACTTGTAAAACGAGATTTTTCAGCAACTTACAAACAAACTATTTTAGGTCCGATTTGGTTATTTATTCAACCTGTTTTAACTACGATTATTTTCTTTTTTGTTTTTACAAAAATTGCCAAAATACCCACTGCCGGAATTGATCCTGTGCTCTTTTACCTCGCAGGCATAACACTTTGGAATTATTTTTCAGATTGTCTTTTAAAAACATCAAACACTTTTGTAGCTAATGCGCATATTTTTGGGAAAGTATATTTTCCGAGACTTGTAATTCCGCTCGCTGTTGTATTGTCTAATTTAATCAAGTTTGGTGTTCAATTGTTGGTTTTTATCGTTGTTTTGATTTATAAAATTATTTTTGATGGATTAATAATTTCCATAAATAGTACCCTGTTCTTGTTTCCTGTTTTGGTAATTATTCTTGCTATTTTGGGTTTAGGAATGGGTATTCTTTTTTCAGCGTTAACCACCAAGTACCGAGATTTTAGTTTTCTGTTGGCTTTTGGTATTCAATTAGCTATGTACGCGACTCCAATCATTTATCCGCTTAGTTATGCAAAAGGCAATTTACATTATTGGCTAAGTGTAAATCCATTAACGGCCATTGTGGAGAATTTTAAGTTTATGCTCTTTGGCATTGGTGCTTTTGATTTTGTGGGCTTGGTGTATGCTTTTTTAGTTGCTTTATTTTTTTTAATCCTTGGTATATTGTTTTTCAATAGGGTGGAAAAAGGTTTTATGGATACGGTTTAATTGGTTAGATATAATGAAAGTTTTAAAGGTTGAAAAAATTTTTAAGCAATACGAATTAGGCCAGGTCAGTACTGGAACGATGGCGCACGACTTTAATCGATGGCTGCATAAAATTCGAGGTAAGGAAGATCCATATCTTAAAATAACTGAAAAA
>Ga0247833_1003672_pt1 | contig 20120 bp, 18 predicted proteins | sample LaCruzMarch2015__7_FD_187117 | JGI IMG/M metagenome (GOLD analysis project Ga0247833, IMG submission 187117) | Freshwater microbial communities from meromictic Lake La Cruz, Castile-La Mancha, Spain - LaCruzMarch2015_8m | ecosystem: Environmental > Aquatic > Freshwater > Lake | place: Spain... | reverse complement strand
TGAAGGGTTTAACATTATTTCCGCTGGTGGTAGCATTATAACACCTATTACAGATCGTTTACTTATTAATGATATCAGTATAGGTAATTTATTTAATACATTCGGATTCTCTGGACTTCCATTTAATATTACATCTTCCACTCCCGGTGCTTCTTATTATGCAAATTATGTTGATGGATATTTTACATTGGCTTTTAGGACAAGTGGTGCTACATATACTATGACTACAAGTAAAACTCTGTCATTTGATGTAATAGTCGTTGGTACTGGAGGGACAGGTGGTACCGCAGAGACTACTGGAAGATTTGCAAACGGTGGAGGAGGTGGGGGTAAGATTAGAGCTAGCAAAGCGTCATTGCCAGCAGGGACAATAACTATACGAACGAATTCACCGGCTACGTACCCTGTGACTAATTTTGACTGGGGCGTAGATTTTGGGAATTCAACCATCATAGCTGCAAGAAATGGGAGTAATGGTCTATCTAGTCAGAGTAGCAGACCTTCTAGTTCCGCCTCATCTGGTGCGTCCTCTAGTACTGGTATGGTAGTTGTAACGATGACTAATGTCTTTGGTAGCTACCGACTTTTTCCACAGCCAACTTTTCCGTTTACTGATGGATTTGGTTTATCAATTTCGTTAGGTGTTACTGTAACTAATTTTGGTGGCAATGGATCAGTTGGGGTTTCATTTGGTAGCCAGGGAAGCGGCGGACAGTTTTCCAGAGACGCTGGAGCACCTTCTAACTTACCTCAGGGGTTTGGGTCCGGCGGCGGCGTAGCGAGTACAAACAGAACCACCCCTGGAGAGAACGGAATCGTACTGATGTCATTCGCTGATTAAACTATACATACAATTAAGCGAAGAATGAATAGGGAGAATTACGAGGCGGCCAATTCAGCGCTGCTTCCCGTTGGTCGTTTAAATGGGAAGGTCATAGAATTTTATTAAACTGATGAAGATTTCAATTGGGACGCCTTTAGCGTCAGATTGAATACTTATCGGTCAGCAACTTGAAAGATTAAAATGTGAGGCGTCCAATTTGAAATCTTCATCGGTTTAAAAATTTGATTTATTCTCATATTTTTATTATAAATATAATCTAAATGGCATATTCATATTTAAAAGAAGGATTAGATAATATTACGGACAAGTACTCTTATCCATACTCAGCGGTTTTTGGTACAGATACGGGAACTACATTTACTAGTGGTGAATATGTAGGAAGAGCATTTACATCAAGTGGAAATTTAACAGTAACAAAAGCAGGAAGGTTCCTAGCTTTGCTAATTAATCGTGGCTCAGACGGCACTACAGGAGTTAATAGTAGTGGTAGCTTTCCCGATCCAGGAGGTGGCGGGAGAGGGGGATTAATTACCATTATAGATGGGTATTTAAGTGTAGGTACTTATGCGATTACTATAGGTACTACCAACAGTTCAACAACTACTTCGTTTACTCCTACTATTAGTTTTACTACAGACGTTTATACAAGAGGCTCTGGGGGGGCGGGAGCGAATCCTGGAAATATTGTTTTTAATACTCCTGCTACGCCGGCAACTCCCGGCACTGATGGTCCTACACTACCGGCTCCATTCGCAAGCATAAGTGCTGGTGGGGGAGGGGGAGGGGGAGCGATTGGGGCGGCAGCGACGTTTGATGGATCTGCGGCGGTTGGCAGAACTGGCGGCGCGGCGGGGAGTGCAAGCTCGAATGGACTGAAAAATGCCGCAGCTACTAGTTATGGTAGTGGTGGCGGCGGCGGCAGAGGTCAGAGTGGTACTAGTAATCCCAACTTCGTTGGTGGAACAGGAGGGCCTGGATACTTTGTTATTGTTTCCAATCCAAATTTACCTTTGAGTGATATAACAGCAACCAACAACTTAGATACTTATCTCATTGAAAATGGTACTCTTACGCTGACTGATTTATTGGATAATTATTTCACCGTGTTATACAATCCAACTACGACTTTATACAATATAACTGCAATTCCTAATACTACAGTTACGTATCTGAATAATTATGATTCGTTGATAACTTCTCTTACTGGCTCTGGGTATATAAGATTACCATTTACTGTTACAGGCACAGGTAGTTTTAGTTGTAATTATTTTAATAGATATTACACTCTGATTTTTTACGTTCCTGGTACATATACTTTCAATGTACTCTCCAGTATTGCTTCCGCTCAAATATTCATGTCTGGTGCTGGTGGAATAGGCGGAAAAGGCTATGTTATATGGGACGGATCAGCGTCGAACCAATATCCTGGCGGTGGCGGATCTGGTGGAAATGGCGGATTGTGGACTGGTCAATTGCCAACCGGCAATTACACAATTGTTGTTGCTGCTTCTTCAAACCCCAGTAATCCGAGCACATTCACTGGCCCATCTAATATTCCAACTATAACCGCTCCGTCAGGTAATATTGGGAGGACTTACACTGTAGTATACCAACCCGTTCCACAAAAATGGTCCATTACAACTATAGCACCAACTCAACCTGCTGAATTTTCTGCGTCTGGTTCGGGTTCAATTACTTATTCATTTATCGGTGGGTCGGGAGGACTACCCCCGTCGACCAACGCGGCTAACAGTAGCGTAGCTACTTTCCCAAACTTGGCTAGTGGATTGTCAATTGTTGCGCGAGGCGGAGGCGGCGGTGGGTTCGGAAGCACTATATCAAATGGCTCTGCTGGGTATTTGGGACTCGGACAAAATTACACTATCTCTCAAAATGCACCTACTTCACCTTATACTACCACATCTGGAACTTACGGATCTGGAGGTGGTGGTGCTACAGTAGGGATAGTCAATGCTTCAGCTCGTACCCCAATTCGTCCAAATTCAAGCGGAAATTCAGGCGGTGCAGGTAGCAATGGAATATGTATTATATCATTTCCCGGATAAGACGATTGCTGGATACATGATATTAACAATCGTTACCTGGTAATACAAAAAAATAACATGAAAACGTCGGTTTGTAATAATCTTTAAGAAAAAATATGAAGTCAAGTTGAAAATCAAACAAATTAGTGGTATAAAATGTAGTTAAAATACAGTTTACGTTTCACCGTAAAAACTCCCTACCCTCGTGTCGCGGTGTGACGTTGAACTAATGTACGCAAATCGCGGGTTCGGTTCATAGGGCCTTGTATTTATAATCTCAATAATTGAATTGATATTATTTCCAGGTATATTCACGCGTGTTTCTCTCACTGTCGTGGTATTTTTTGGAGTTGATTTACTCAGCAATGGACCACGACAATTCGGGCACTTATATCCGTTTGTTTTTGTGTTCTGTAACAAACAACTTGCATGGAACTTATGTTTACATTTTGTTATTAGGATGTCCTCGTCTTCTTTTATATTTTCCATGCAAATGGGGCATTCGGCCATTTTATTTTAGTTGTAGATAGAATAGTGTTCGTTCGGTTTTCAATTTTATATTCAAAAAATAGTTTTACCCATTATAATAAGTATAATAAACATAGACACCGCCACACATATCATTTCGCGGCGTAATCTTGGTTTGGGTGGCTTGTTACAAATAATACAAGTGCCATTCCACTCATGTACACATCGTTCGTGTGCTGTATATTTACATCCACATTCTGGATCATACAGTTCATTTTTAAATACAGGTTCGTAACATATTATACACTCCATTATTGTATACTATGAGTAGTTTTTATTTCATTCCCAATAATATTGATTCAGATACGGGTCGTCGTCGTCCAGTTCCTCATCGTTGGGTCCCAATGCGATTCCCATAATAAATGGCGGTCCGTTCAAATCGCCATCGCGAACCAACTTGGATGGACCTAGCGCATAACACTCCTCGTGTTTGTTGTTGTATATAAATCGGCCCCGTTGTTTCTCTGGCACGGATTGGTTAAACTGAGCTAAAAGGTGTTTATAATGGTTTTGGAGTAATGCGTAAATCGGCGGGTTGGCGTCCACTTGTTTCCAAATATATGTACGCATTTTCACGCTTGGGTTTTGTAGTCGGTGTGAGTTATACGAGTTATGATATCCATCCACAAATGTATGTTGGAATCTGTATTCGCGCGTCGGACGAATGCCGACATAACTAAGTACTTCCTCTGCTAGTGGTTCGGCTCCACAATTGATGCACCAGTCCAGTAATCGGAAAACGATGTTGTCTTGTCCTTCGCCAGTTCTCTTGAGTCGTTCCATGCATAGTTTGACCGTTGTTCTCAGTTCCTGGCTTTCGTGGTCGGGCATCAACATATGCTCTTGATCTCCGCGTAGAGTCTCATAGGCAGATATTATAGTTTGCATTTTGGTGCAATAAAAAATGTATTGGGTGTTTGTTTTCAATTTTATTCGGGTTCCATCTTATAGTAGCCGAGTATAGTGTCGTTGTATGACGTGAATGTGCTGCGCGAGGTACAAATGTAAATACTGTTGTCGCTTGCTTTGTAGATATGATACATAGCACATCGTCGGTTACTATAGTCCACCAAATAATATGCGTGCGGCGGTTCGTCTTGCATCTCGTTATATAATCGTTTTGCGTTTTCCATGTCTATATCTGGCTGTTCTCCGGGCTCGTTGGTTGCGATAAACTCCTCAATTGTAGCGATCTGGATTTCGGATAGTGGTCTCATTTTTCTTTAGTGGTTTATTTTTATTGGATTTTTTTGGTTTTCAATTTTATTCAAATGCCAGTAGGACTTGGCGGACGGGAAAACACTCCCTCACGTTCGCTAACTACGGCATCGTCCGGTGGGAAGAATGCGACCGAGTCCTGATCGTCTCTCTCTCGCTGTCCGTATTCAGGTGAACCATACATCCCATAGTAGTATTCGTATACACTGTCGTAGTCAACCTCAGTTATTTCGCCGTCAATGTTTACGAGTGGGTTGCCGTAATTGGCTGGACTATCGCGTATCGTGGGCGACCTACGGAACGCCTGCGACGGGGATATGATGCTTCTCCCGTTGGGGAGTGCGATGAATCGGCCTCTGTGAAGCTCGCTTAGCCCCTCGTTCAGCTGCTTGAGTACGATACATCCGTAGTTGCACTCGTCCCGAGAAGTGAGCGACATGTCATAGTATGCGGAATCCACATTCGGTCCGGAAATCAGCCTCCAGAAGCGAACGCGCAACGGAGCCTTGTCTGGACCGCCACGGGCCCTCTTGTTTTCAATGGTAAACTCGCCATCGCGGACCACATACTCAAATACGAAGTCGGCCTCAGTTGTTGCGCCGGGCGCTGGCGCAGATAAATGCTTGTAATTATCCAGTATGTCCGCCTGTGCGTCCATGCCGATTGCCCTCATCGGAGCCGTGTCGTGCGGAATGATTGTATAGCCGTCGCCGATGGGGGTGTCGGGGTTCGCCCAGATGGCGTGCGAGAGAGGAGCGTGCAGGTCACTCGTCTTGATGAAGCGCAGCGTGAGCGTCTTGTTTGCGATAGTAGAAGTCATGTTCGTTTTGGTTTGGGTGTTTTGGGGGTTAAGTGACATAATTTAAACTTTAAGAAAATGACATCAATTTTCCTTTTGTTTGTGTTGTAATCAGGGAATCAGGGAACCTCTCCCTTAATATCCATAATTTAGGGAGGGGTTCGGGGAACCGTAGGTTCCCTGAGAAAATTGAATTGCATGGCCCAAAATCGTATGTATTGTAAGAAAGAATCAACACAACCAATGCAGAACCAAGCCTTTAAGTGCGTCATGGACTTCACCCTGAGATACAATATTGATGAGTCGCACTCGCTCAAGCATAGTATGGAAGTTAAGCGATTTGCGGAGAACATCTATGAGAGCGAACTTGCGGCGAATCCACAGTTGGAACGGCAGAAGAGTATTATAATGGCGTCAGCGATTTTACACGATATGTGCGACCATAAGTATGTATCGGACGAGGCAGTCGCAATAGCGGAAATGCGTGAATATATGAAAGAGTTCTTTACGGACGCGGATTTTGACGTCGTCGTATCAATTATTACGACGATGTCATACTCTAAGGTGAAGAAGAAGGGTTATCCGGATCTGGGTGAGTACCAGTTGGCGTATCATATTGTGAGGGAGGCGGATTTACTGGCTGCGTATGACATAGATCGGTGTATTATTTATGGTATGGCGGTTGATAAAATGACGTATACTACAGCGGTAGAACGTGCTACCGTGCTCTTTGCGGATCGGGTTATAAAATACCGCGATGATGGGTTGTTCTTGACAGCATGGTCCAAGGCGAAATCGCTGGAACTGCATAATTTAACGGCGTGATTTTGTTCGGCGGCGTTTGGATTTGGATTTGGATTTGGATTTTCGTGTGTATTTTGCCCTCTTTTTCTTTGTTTTTGAACCGCCTTCTGGTGCTGGTGCTGGTGCTGGTGCTGGTGCTGGTGCTGGTGCTGGTGCTGCTGCTGGTGTTTTTTCTGCTTCTGCTCCCGACGACTCAGGGGACCATTTAGAACCTTTCGAAAAACCGTCAAGTGTTAATGGTATCGCAAGTGCATTTAATGTTGTCACTTTAAATTCAATACCTCCAACTATAAACGTGGCTCCAAGAGCAATATGGTCCGAAGCCCATTGTTTCCACTCCGCAATGTTTCCGCGTTTGCCCGGTTCAGGAAGGTTGAAATTGAACCAATCGCTCGGAAGTGCGTATTCACCCATAAGTGTTGCACTTCCAATTGGTACTTTTGCTTTATTATCTTCTTCCACCGTAACCCCACCTTTATATACTAAATAATCAATTAAATATGAGATCGGGTCAGGTTTCCAAGGTTGTTGTGTCATCCACCCACGCTGTTTTAATGACGACATCAAATGTGAATCTTCATCATACACCATATCCTCTTGTATGGTATGTCCTTTTATAGCGGATTCAAACCCCTTGATTTTTAATGTATCAACTACCCGGGTATGTTCTATGTATGCGGATGAATTACCATCAAAACCATATATTGTTGGAATATTCGCATCAGTCAAGCTAATTATTTGAGTAATAGTTGCTTCACGTTTTTTGTCTTTATCACCTTCGGGCGTATCACCTTTTGTAGTTGTATCACCCGATTCTAAATGCGTTGTTGCTATTTGTATTTTCGTTGAACCTTTATTGAAAATACCGATGATAAACGCATCTGTGGATACAATCTCTTGGGCGGGAGGGACAGAGGCGGAGGCTGCGAAAGATGTTTTCATAATTCCTGCGATTGCACTTCCCCCCGAAGACCATTTGAACGATTCACACACCCAATTATTACCAAAAAAAATAGTTACACCATCACCCCATTCTGTTTTTCCTATATTCTTTCCTTTTGCATCCAAATTCTTTAAATTATCTGGACACTCTGATAATATCGTGTCTATCATGCTAGCTGATGTTATAGGACTATTCTTTTTTCCTAACTTTATTGCGTGTATATATTGTAAACCGTCAAACAGTGTTGTTCGTTCGTCGTTATTAAAAAAATCATCAATTAAACCGAACGTGGTATAATCATTTTCCTGACAAAGAAAAAAACCGTCCGTTTCAACTTCTTTCTTCACCATGTTAAAAAACGACTTTATACGGGATTTACATTCTTCCATAGTTTTTTGTGTTTCGTTCGTTTTGTAATCCAACTTTATGGTTTTAATTGTCTCAGGTGAGAGAAATATGCGCTCTACGGCAGCAGTCATATTTTGTAAAAGTGTATCGTTTGCTCCTTCCCCCTTCCATAAACTTATTTGGTCTTTTATTTTATCTGATGTCTCGCTTGTCGCAACCAGCTTCATCAGGTCTTTCCATTTTTTTCCAGGTTCATCGATCTTTTGTTTTTTTATACTTTCGAACGAACCCGGGTTCTCCTCTCCTTTCATATATTGCGTGACTAACTCATTACGTAGTTTTGCCACATCATCATCGTTTGCTACCGACTTCACTAAATCATTAAGTAGTGACACCACTTCATTATTTGGTGCTACCGACGCTGCTGGCGCTGCTGGCGCTTCCATCTTTTCCTAAATATAATAATGTTTAGAATTTAAAATGTTTATAAAGTTCCAGGGCGACCAATCCGAATAAAACTTGGGATGCGACATACGAAATTAATTCCGAAACGGGGGTTTTGCCCGCCTATGCCATTACGACACTGACCGCGGGATTGATGTGTCCCACAGAAACGGGATACGCCAAAATAATAACGAGATCCAAAATGGTGCCAACGAATTCAATTATACATTGTATACTAAAAAAATCTAACGTCGCGCACTCTCATCAAATCCATAAACGATGCATTGGATTGGTCTCCGCCCGCGTTGTTCTCATTATAATTGTGGTTCATCGCCTGCTGTTTCTTGTAGGTTATGTATTCGGAAGAGTCGGGAACGAATATGGGATTACCTAGGGAGCTTCGGTAGATTGCAAAGAATAAGCGACTCAAATAGCGTCGGCTTATTTTCAATGATCTTGGATTTTTCTTAGAAAAATGCATGTTCCTAATGTTTCTCTTTAAGTAGGAAAATCAATAAGTGTTAGAATTGTTTGGAAGGCGTGCATTATTAATAGGCTGAAATATTTTTTGGACATTTTAAGAATGTCCAAAAATCATTTTATAGACTTTAAAAACTTGGAAAATCACACTTCGCAGCATCATGCTTTGAATATCAGTTTTTCTTGGAAAAATGTCGCAGCATAATTTTTTTGCGTAAAATCTGCGCGATAAATATCTGTTCTAATGATATAGATCCTTTAGAACAAAAATGTCGCAAAATATCGCTGAAAAATTTCAATGTGAACCATGTGAGTATACATGCTGTAAAAAGTCTGATATGAATAAACATATTCTAACCCGTAAACATCAAAATAGAATAAATAGAATTGAACTAATTAAGAAAGTCGCGACACCAAAATATGTATGTTCTCAGTGTAACAAAGAATATACGGCTCGCAATAGCCTGTGGTATCATCAAAAGAAATGCACCCCGAAAAATGAAACTATAGATACAACGGCGCCCCTACCCGCGCATACAAATGATATCTTGATACGCGATTTGATAGCACAAAACAAAGAACTGATGGAGATGCTAATAACTCAAAATAAGGAATTACATAAGGCTATACCAATATCCACGACGATCAACCAAACGACAAATAACAACAACAATCAACGATTCAACATCAATCTGTTCCTCAATGAAACTTGCAAGGACGCGATCAACTTCTCCGACTTCGTAAAGAACATTCAGATATCCTACGAAGACCTGGAGAACAACGCGCAACTAGGCTTCGTAAATGGCATCTCCAAGATCTTTTTAGACAACTTGAAACAACTTGACGTCAATGAGCGACCAATCCACTGTACGGACGTAAAACGCGAAACGATGTATATAAAAGATGAAAATGAGTGGACCAAACAATCTGATGATGATAAGCTACAAAAGGCAATACAAACAGTATCCTATAGGAGTATGGGTAAGCTGGCAGAATGGAAACAGGAGAACCCAGATTATAAAGACTGTAATTCCGAGTTCTCCCAAAAGTGTCTGGATATCCAGAAGCAAACACTGGCGGGAAGCGATCGTGGTGTTTACTATCCGAAAGTTATCCATGCACTAGCCAGGGAGGTTGTGGTCGAGAAATAGGGGGCAACCTACGGTTTCCCCTTACCCCTTCCCTTATTAATCCACAAAGGAGGGGTTAAAGGGATAGCGCCGAAGGCGCAGATGGAAACTACGTTTCCAAGAACCTTGGTTTCCCCTAAAATTGAAACCATGAAAGCTGTAATAAAAATGGAGGTACACAACTAAGACCAACCATGAACGCAGACCAGTACAACGCACTTCACAGGAGCTCGGCACACGAGGCTGTGCCATACACGGATGATTTCGCTGAACCACTTCTGGTATTTCCAGAAGTGATTGATGGAGCACTCGGCCAGGGGAAGGCGACCGAGATTGATATTAATATTGTAATTAACGAGGCCATTAGAATTGGCGTTATGACCGTCATGGATAATGGTATTGGAATCGCGAATGAACGTCGCCTCTTGCAATGGGCCGCGAAGGAGGCCACCGATAATATGCACCGCAACGGCCATGGACTGAAGAAGAACTTTACAAAGTGGCATTCGGACTACGCAACGGCAAAATGGAATATCAAATACAGAAGGCGTGGTAAGAATATGCAGGTAATTTCCGCTCCATTCCTCGGTCCAGATACGCAAGTTGTGGAGATAGAGGACGATGAAGTCACGTTGATGCCGTCTGGAACGATCATCCAATATGAATTTGACATGACAATCCTCGGTAACAATGCGACCCCAAAGTCCCTGTATTATGATCTTCGCGAGATCATTCGCACGAGGTATTCCAACACAAAGTTGAACGCCGTCAAGATAACATTGAAGATTGAGGCGGGCGACCTGATATTGAGTGACTCTAGCCATGTTGATGATACACTCCGATGGAAGTCTTTCCACGAGACGGTAAAGGAATCGGGGATCGTGGATACGCTACTCAGCCAACATCGTGCGAATATTGACGGAGGTTACTGGGTATTTGACCTATATAGGATCAACATCAGTGGTAAAGAATCGGCTATGAAGAGATTGAACGCGCAGGCGGAGTTTCCTACGTATGGCAATCGGAACATGAATTCGTCTCGGGTACACATTTCGCTGGATGGGCGCATGATTGAGGCGATTCCCATTTGGAAGTTGGTCGGACGCGAATCAAACCATAACGATTATAATGGGCTTGTTGGGTTTGTGAATTTCGTATCTAATACGCCGGGGGATTTCAATAAGATGCCGATCCCATGCACGACGAAGGTGAGTTTCTATGAGCCGGGCAAAGTATTTAAGGAGTTCGTTACGGATGTAGGACTTGTTATTCGTAATAGTCTACAGGCTGCGCCTCCGCCCGGTCCCAAACCTCGCGCGCCCGCACCTGCGCCTGCACCCGCACCAACTCCTCTTATGAGCCAAACCGCACGTCCATCTGCGCCCGCACCGGCGCGCCCTCCGTTGCAAGCACCGCCCCCATCGCAAGCACCAGCACACGTGCCGACCCCACCTCAAACGCCAGCGAATAGTCCGAGGCTGACATTTAGACAGACGCTAACGGACATTATAGTGCTTGAGAACAACGATACCTTATTCACGATCCCGTACAAGTCTAGCTATAGGACTACAGAGGAATATTACAAGCAAACACTGGAAAATATTGGACTTGAGCGATTTAAGCGGTGGGCGGCGGCCCAGGAACAAATTAACCAACAGTTGAATTAAACCGATGAAGATTTCACATTAGGTCATATATATAATTTTTATTGTATATATAATTATATATATGGCGTCGCTTGTTGCAGCTGCTCCGGGTCCACCACCAGCTATGGGTCCAGCCAGTGCCGCGCCCGGTCCTAACGTGGGTAGAACCTGGCGATTAATACCAGATCCAGATCCAACAAACCCGCAGGGGTTTTTATTGTTAATAGGTAGATTTGATCCGACTGGAAACTTTTTAGAATCTTCAAGATTTCCGATAGGAACCAATTTACCTGACATACCAGATTCTCGGCGGGAAAGACTCGGTGACATTGTAAAAGATATGGTAGACGCTACCGTGGAACTAAAAAGACTAATTATAAATGAAGTAATTCTCCCGGCCTACTTACCAGAACAATTACAAGGAGATCCAGGAGATTTTTATAATTTTTTAATGGCTAATAAAGTGTTAGCCCAAACGCAACTAGTACCTTATATAACAGAAGGTATATTTGCACGTTCATCAGTTAAGCGTGACGGAATTGGCGACTTCCTTACTGTAGTTCCAGAATCTGGCGATAAAGGTGCACCTTTTAGCACACGTTACGATCCGAGCAATCCAGGGTCAGTTCGTTATTTGAATACAGGCGCGATTCCTATGGATCCTTCTTCATCAAACGCTGGCGGGAATCCATTAGTATGGCCTCCTATAGGAGATACTGTACATTATGGCGATGATTGTTTATTTCGGTTTGGATTACCTCACGGATTAATGTGGCAAGCAAAAACTTTGGGAAACAATCAATTTGAATATACAATTAACCCTCAACCAATCGGAATCCCAACCCCTCCGAGACCATTCAGGAGTGATAGCATTCCTAGTATAATTACAGAAGGTAATAGAGCGCGTATGCAAAGATTTTCGGGTTTATTACAAAATGGATCATTCCCTCCTGGTATACGTCCAGAAGCATTACAATCTACTATTTATAAAGAAGAGGGCGATTTAATGCAAATTTTAGAATATTTATGTTTTTATTATGCAGGTTACATACACAACTCAGCAGATCCAGACCCTTTTGAAGAAGGCATCCGTAAAAAATCGGTTATGGTAACCACCGACGAAGTTGTATTCAAGATATGCTGTGATCTTGGTATACCATGTATATACACAGGAGGAAAATCAGTAGATCCTGAAACAGGCGTACATATTTCAGGATACGGGGCCTATAAGTTTTATAATCCCGTAATAGATAGAGCAACAGCATTTAAAAATACAATAATGAATATATTCAATAATAAAAAGGGAATAAATGACGTGCAGATACAACTGTTAAAAGATATAAAATGGAAGGACCGCGGAAATAAGAACATATATTATTATAAACAACCAGTTGAAGGTAGACCAAGCAGAACCGATGGAATGAGAGTTTGTTTCAGACCGAGTACTGCTAATGTACCTCGTTATAATGCGCATATACAGGGATTAATCGATGGAATTACACAGAAAAACGCAGCACTAAATGGATTAAAGGATATAGCACTAGGACTTATAAATGATGTGATTGAAGCTCGTCGTATAAATAAGTCTGATGAAGATATGTCTAAGGAAGAGATCGCTCTGGAAAATACCACCATAGCAGGAATAATACAGCCATTTGACGCACAATCAAAATCACCAGATTGTTTGACACAATTGTATCTTGACAAAACCAATGGGCCTACTTCCGTATATGCCAATGCAACTAATAGCACTATATATAATTGTATAGATGTCCCATTATGCGCGAAACTCACATCGGGGTTCGTTGGTGGTGGTAAAATAACTGGCGGGATAGGTTTTACGCAAGAAGAATGGGACGCATTTAAACGAGACGAATTTAACATTGCGCCTGGTGAAGGTCGGCAAAATAGGTTGACCCAGGAATACCCTGCATATTTTATTACTGATGATCTTGGTAATGTTAATATGGAAGATGTAACTACTGGTGAATATAACGTATTGTTAATTTTATGTATAATGCTTGAGGATAAAATCAAAACCCATCTGCGTACGAGTATAGGACTAGAAGATGATGATTATTTTAATTTGAATGTAGTTTCTATGTGCCTTAGCATATACAGTCGTTATTCATATTTCGTTTCATTAATTAATCATTTGCCGGTGCCGGTTAATTCTGAACCAGAATATGGTTTTGATATAAAAATACGAGAATTGTGTCATTTTGAATCATTATACCTAGCTATAACACAAACGTTGGCATTAATTGGCATGGGTCTTGATCCAACATTTAAAGGACAGTTGGCTGAAATTAAGTTTACTGTAGATAAAGATGGATATATAAGAGGCAGGCGTTCAGACAACGCAGAGACAATACTACAATCGGTTATTTTTTTACAGCCAGATGAATCATATAATGCTCCAGGACTGCCTCGGTTTACTTCCGGTGCCGCCAGGGCACCTCAGATGCCATCCCGAGCTAGCAGTAATACTAAAATGTCGGGGATCGGGCGGGGGCCTGCGATGGATCTTGATCTTGATGACGAGCGCCCAGTGCCACCACTTTTTCGTAGTGTAACCGACTTAAATGCAGCTGCGGCTTCATCCGATGCCACCATGCAAAATTATAAATCACTCGCCGATAAAGAAGAGCGGCCAACGGCGAGATTAGCATGGTCTCATGGAGATGATGCAGCGCGGGCGCCTGTGGGGAAACCTAGTTTTAGAGTTAGACCTAAGTCTGATGATAATCCTATGGAGTTTGATTATGATTTCATGAAAGATGAAGAGCGCACAGTACCATCCAATGCCGCTATGCAAAATAATAAATCCGTTGGCAAAGCAGATCCAATGAAAATGCTTACAGATCCTACACCATCCTCAGAAAATCCCCCGCCGCCGCCTACATCGGCTCCATACAATAAATACTCAAATGATATGCAAGTGGGTAATGGAGGACCTGAACCCAACTTACTGTTGCCTGGAGCTTGGTCTTTTAAAGCTCCTAACACAGGACTGCCACCACCGCCTATCGGCTTTACCGGTCGTACAGTATCTGAACTACAGGATCCTGAAGTATCATCCAGACAACCACAGGGTCCTAAATATGATCGCTCATTTAAAGCAAAATACAAAAGCCGTACAAGGGAGCATCTTAAAAAACAAACTACAAGTCCTGATCCAGATGAGGCGGCTAAATTAAAGTATGACGCAATCCGAGAACGTCAAAGCAGAAAAGCTGATGAACCTAGAGCTGAGAGAATGGGTAAGATTAGGCTAGTAGCAACGCCAATCGTGCAGGGAGCAGCAGAAGCGAAAATGGATGTTGCAAATGGTGGTAAAAAACGAAGTAAAACAATCAAACGAACTAGAAAAAATAAACAAACTAAAACAATCAAAAAATCAAAGCCAAAAGGGAAAAACAAAACGAAACGCAAAAACAATATAAACAGAAAATAGCTCTAATACGATAATAATGAGCTCGTATAAAGTATTAGAAATCCATAGCGTCCAGGTATCACCAATAAGGAATATGATTACTGCTCTCAAGGATGTACTGACAGACGCGTCAATTACATTCACGAAGCAGGGGATGCGTATCGTTAATTTTGATAAGACACATACGATTTTAGTGAACGTCATGTTGCACGCCGACCGATTTGAGAAGTATCGGTGCGACCCCGATAAGATCATTGTCTGTGCGAACACTCTCCACCTTTTCAAGGTGATTTCCACGATGTCAAACGACGATACACTGTCTATTTATATTGATAAGTCCGATTATCACGATGGTATTGTGTCGCACCTGGGTCTTCAGTATGACAACGGTGATATTAAACAGCGGTACAATCAGAAGCTCCGCTTAATTGAGCCGGACACTGAGGAGTTCGTGGTTCCCGATGTAGAGTATTCCACTGTTATTAATATGCCGACCACTGATTTCCAGAAGATCATCCGTGATTTGACGGGCATCTCAGACCGGATTACGATCCAGTCGGTGGGAAGCGACCTGATTTTCTCGTGCGAGGGCGATTTCGCTAGTTCACGCATCTTGCGATCGGAATCGGGTGGATATATGGAGTTTATTAATAAGCCGGATGCGTCGGTCGTGGTCCAGGGTGAGTTTTCGCTGAAGAGTCTGAGCCATTTCATCAAGTGCACGCCGCTTTGCAGCCAACTGGAATTGTATTTAGGAAATGACCTACCGCTCATTGTGAAGTATGATGTCGCGAGCCTGGGCGAGATCCGAATGTGCTTGGCGGATTTGCCCTCAGCATAGGTCAGGGAACCTACGGTTCCCCGAACCCCTCCCTCAGGATGAACCAATTCTTATATAATTGTGAGGGTTGTTATATAGTTGGATAAACTATGATTTATTTTTTGTTATCATATAAGTTAACAAAAAAACTAAAATCAAATTCGGAATATAATAATTATTAGTTAGGGAGGGTTTCAGGGAACCTACGGTTCCCTGATCTAGAACTCAGGCGCATGCGTCTTGAATAAGCACCCCTGCTTCTGTAAATTCGGAATATCAATAATCGCGCTAGGATCCTGTAGCGTACAATTCTCCATCCATATTTTCACAATACAAAAACTCCGTTTGGGCGAAACGGTAATACCATTAATGAATTTACTATGCTGGCGATTAACGCAAAGCGTCTCGCCGCACATGGCATAAAATAATGCCTTCCAAACCTCATGAACTTGTTTGTTAAGAACCTTAAAAGAAAAACAACCACCGGTGCGATTCTTCGGGTCCTCCCACATGGGAGTAATTCCCGAGCGCATGGCAAATAACATAGAGAACTTCACAATATGGTCCGTCAAACTCTCATTGATCGCAATAACATTCTCAACCGTGCTGATATTTCCCATAATGACCTTGTAACTTCCCAAGTCCCAGTTTTTATCCTGTGGTAAATGGTAATACAGATCCCATTTACCAAGTAATTGGTTTGGTTCCATTGTATCCCGTATAATACATTAAGATTATATCTTTAAACCCTTTTTTCGTATTCTGTGTTCCCTATTAGAATATATTCACCCGCCTTCAAGGTCAACATTTTGATTTTGGAATCCATGATATCCAAAACATACCGATCATCAAACACATAATCCTTGGATTGGTATTGTAGATACCTCAATATGAAGCGCGACGATAGGATTTCATTTCCGACTAAATATACTGCAGGATCCATTTCAACGACAAGGCGTTCTGGCATGTCAGGGTGCGTGTATTCAATACTCAAAAAATGTTTGCGCGATTTCGTAAAATCCACGTCGTAATCATTTCTATCCGGTCTAAATATTCGCGAAAGGAGACTGTCGCCATTTCGTAGCATTAGTAAATATTCGCGTCCCTCGTCATGCGACGCGCATTTTACGCTGTTTGCAATCACGTTAAATGATTCTGCCAATTCATTTTGGAATTCAAGACCGATCGGTAGATATAATTCGTCATCTCCACAGCAGATGCACATATAAGGGTAATTCGGCTCAATTTTATAACTGCATAGTTGAGAGCGAGCCTGATATATGAGACTACGAATCCAATATACTATGAGACTGTTCTCCAAAAAATACATCCACATCACATACAGATTCATTTGAATTACTGTATATGCGTGCATTAAATATATGCCGATGGTTACGAAGATTTCGTGCATCCTATACATTTTATATAGAAGTGTTTTTATATAAAAATATATGAATAATATAGATAAATGGCAAAATATAAAAACGGGCTTTTCATATTCCGAAGGGATTTGCGAATTGATGATAATATGGCGCTACACCATGCAACTCACGAATGCGATAACGTGTATACATGCTTCATATTCACACCCGAACAAGTAGGTCCGACAAACCAATATAAGTCGGATAATGCCATACAGTTCATGGTAGAGAGTTTAGAAGATCTGGCTGCGAATATCCATTCGGCTGGTGGAGAACTCTATACGTTTTATGGTAAGAACAAGGCGACTGTCCGCGAATTGATAGAGGCTCTCCAAATAGACGCTGTGTATTTCAATCGCGATTATACACCGTATGCGATTCTTCGCGATGACGAGATATCCAAAGTGTGTAAGAATATGGATGTAAAGTGCACCATGTACCAGGATTATTATTTATATGAACCTGGGACGATCAAGAGTAAATCCGGTGATATTTATAAGAAGTTTACGCCATTCTATGATACGGTTCTCCCAATGCCGATTGAAGCGCCCGTAAGCACAAAGAAGTCCGCCCTTCGTTCCCACAAATCCAAGATCATATTTTCACAAATACCTATGGCCGGCGCGAGACGTATGCTGGTAAAAAACAACGAGAATGTCTTAGTTCATGGTGGTAGAACACTTGGACTCAAACGCCTGTCCGGGATTGGCGAACTTAACAAAAAATATGCGGAAACCAGGAATATATTTGCGACGAATACGTCCCTCATGTCGGCGTATATCAAATTCGGTTGTGTTTCCGTGCGTGAAGTTTATGCAAAATTTACCGGCGAACTTAGACGACAGCTAATATGGCGTGACTTTTACGCGCATGTTCTCTTCGGCTACCCGGAATTAGATCCCAAGGATAAATTCAAGTGGAAGAACAACACGCGTCAGTTTGATTTATGGTGTAAAGGTAAGACGGGGTTTCCTCTGGTTGATGCAGCCATGCGACAAATGAATGCAACAGGATGGATGCATAACCGCGGTCGTTTAGTCGTTTCCAGTTTTCTGGTGAAAGGCCTTCTCATTGATTGGAAGTGGGGAGAACAATACTTTGCAAAAAAACTGATAGATTATGATGTGGCAAACAATAATGGGAACTGGCAATGGATATCGGGGACGGGTGTGGATCACATGCCATATTTCCGCGTATTCAGTCCATGGGTCCAATCAGAGAAATACGACGAAGACGCTGAATACATCAAAAAATGGGTGCCTGAACTGGCAGATGTGAAACCTAAAGATATAGCCCATTGGAATATGGTGCATTCCGAATATCCAAATAGTAAATACCCCAAACCGATTGTGGATTTTACCGTCCAATACCATGAATATTTGAAACGATATTAGATTTGAAATAACTTATTTCAAATATGTTAGAGTTGAAAAATATATGTGCGTATTATATATAAAAAGCAATGGGAAACCCATGGATGGACTTTTTAGCTGAAGAGAGGGAGAAGGATGAGAACAAAGATGTTCCTCCGATGGAGTTATCCAGCCACGTGAGGCCCAAGTATGATGCCTGGAAGGCGGAGCACGGAATTGTCAGCGCCGAGGTCGCGAAGGCGGAGCCCGCGGTTGTTGCTAAGCCTGCCAGGAAGAAGCGCAAGACGATGAAGCGCAAGGCGAAGCCTAAGTCTAAGAAACCTATGCAGGGAGGCAAGTCACGCAAGCGTTAAATAAAAATTGAATATATTTGATTGGATCTAATTTAGAGTATCCAATCAAATGAACCATACATCCACAAACTCCACAGAAGACGACGATAAGGATCTTGAAGCTATAGCAGTGATCGGTTTCATTCTACTCGTGATAGTATGTATCATCATTGCATGTAAGAAACACAAAGACAAGTATCAGAGAGATCTGCAGAGACACGCACAGGTATTTGGGCGAAACCCACGTCAATTTACTCTCTCTGTATAAATTATATATGCCTTGCAAATATAGCGAGATTTTCGGGAAGGTCGGTGAAGGAGCACATTCGTATCGGGTGTTTGACATAGCGGTTGTTGATGTGATTTTCACCATCATTGGTGCGTACATAATTCATTTATTTTTACCGCAATATAAGTTCGTCCATATATTGGTTGCACTCTTTGCATTGGGTATTGTATTACACCGTCTCTTTTGCGTGAGGACGACGGTTGACAAGGCACTATTCAGGTAAGGGGAACCTACGGTTCCCCTTGAACCCCTCCCTTAAAATGACGTAGCTCGCTACTAATCATGTAATTTCCACGCTATATAATACTCGTTTATTACGCTTTCTAACATTGATTCGTACGTAGGAAATCGTTTTATAGGAAATTTTTCCAAATCATATTCTTCGTAAACCCACCATACATATTCGTTGGTTGCCAAACTGCGAAATACACAGTGTGTATGAAATGCTCGCTTAAACCCTTTCTCTTGGATAAACGTTTCGTCGTGTAGTATGAGAGGCGTTACGTCATCTACGTTCTGTAACCACGATGTCAAATAATCTCGCAAATCTCGTTTTGTTTCTGGTGGATTTTTGTAAAAATCGTACATAATACAACAACCACGATTGTTTTATGCTTTTTTACATAAAACAATATAAGAAATCGCAGATTTTACTATACACAAAATGAATACTTCCTTGATCCGAAAAATCATCGCGTCCGATTTGCAAAGAAAAGAACAGGACATACTGATTATGTTGGTTGTCGCTTATAATACCGTAGACCAGAAAAAGACAAAGTTAGATGCGTATTATGAAGCAGAATCTAGTGAAACCGACCATTCATCTGAATGCGAGAGTGATTCTGATGACGTTTCGGAAGACGAACCAGATACTAACGTTAAAATTAAAGATGGTTATGATTGTAACGATCGTGGGTATAATAAAACAATGCGAGAGAAATATGAGGAACGTCACGGTCGCATTCTGAGCGGCAGAGAACTAGCGGCACAAGAATATGCAGAAAAATCAATCAGCCGCGATGATAGCAAGGCATGGGGACTCCAGTTTCCAAGTAGTTCTATATGGGGCAACTGGGTGTACTCGTATAGCAAGGAAGATCAGGCGCAATAATTATGATATTTAACATAAGTAAAATATCATCCGTATACCACAAAACAAGGCCAAACTGTATATGCTCCCCCATCACATAAAGGAGGGGGTTAGGGGGAACCTTGGTTCC
>Ga0247833_1003656_pt1 | contig 20196 bp, 18 predicted proteins | sample LaCruzMarch2015__7_FD_187117 | JGI IMG/M metagenome (GOLD analysis project Ga0247833, IMG submission 187117) | Freshwater microbial communities from meromictic Lake La Cruz, Castile-La Mancha, Spain - LaCruzMarch2015_8m | ecosystem: Environmental > Aquatic > Freshwater > Lake | place: Spain... | reverse complement strand
TCTCACCGACGGAGAAGGGTGGGAAGTTGTAGTGCAGGATGAAGCGCTTGGATTCTGGGCCACCGGCGTAGGTGTCCATTTCCTGAGCTTCGTCAGCTGGGGCGAGGGTGGCGATGGAAAGGGCCATCGTTTCGCCACGGGTGAAGCTGGCCGAGCCATGCGTGCGGGGAAGCACGGAGACTTCACCAGAGAGTTGGCGGATTTCATCCACGCCACGTCCGTCGCAACGGTTCTTTTTGTCGAGGATCGAGATGCGGAAGGCTTTCTTCTGCAAGTAGTCGAAGGCTTGGCTGATCTCGAAGCTGGTGGCTTCAGGGAACTTGGCCTTGATGGCAGCTTCGACTTCATTCTTCAGCGCGCCGACGGCCTTGCCACGAGCGACCTTGGAAGGGGTGTAGAGAGCGGCTTCGATGCGGTCGCCAGCAACGGCATAGGCGACTTCGAGCAGTTCGTCCTTCGCATTGAGCAGGGGCACCTCGCGCTTCACCTTGCCGGCGACTTTGGCGAGTTCTTCCTGGGCAACGACGAGCTTGACCACTTCGCTCTGGGCGAAGTGCAGGGCTTTGACGAACTCTTCTTCAGGCAGTTCGTTGGCGGCACCTTCGATCATGACAACTTCGGTTTTGTTACCGACATAAACGAGGTCGAGATCGCTATCGAGACGCTGGGTCTGGGTAGGATTGACGATGAACTGACCGTCGATGCGGCCCACGCGAACGGCACCGACTGGGCCTGCGAATGGAATGTCCGACACGCAAAGCGCAGCAGAAGCGCCGTTCATGGCCAGGATGTCAGGATCGTTCTCGCCGTCTGCGCTGAGCAGGATGGCGACGACCTGGGTGTCGTAGTAGTAACCCTTCGGGAACAACGGACGCAATGGGCGGTCCGTCATGCGGCAGGTGAGGATCTCCTTTTCAGTTGGGCGGCCTTCGCGCTTGAAGTAACCACCAGGGAAGCGGCCTGCGGCGGATGCTTTTTCTTTGTATTCGACGGAGAGCGGGAAGAAGTCCTGCCCGTCTTTGACCTTGGTCGCGGACACGGCGGTCACGATCACGATGGTGTCGCCGAGACGAACGGTCACGGCTCCGTCAGCAAGCTTTGCGAACTTGCCGGTTTCGATTTCGAGGGTTCCAGCACCGAGCTGGACGGTTTGTGTATGGATGGCCATAGTTTGGCTTGTCTTTGTGTTTTGGTTTGGGGAAAGAGGAGAAATGACGAATGACGGAATGACCAAGGACGAATAAATGCGTGCTGGCGGTTCTGAAATCAGTCGAGTGCGTTAAAGTGGCACCCGGTCATGTAGGTCCTTGCTATCCTTGGGGGGTGTCCTGCTTTTCTGAGGACGTGATGCATCACTTGTGGTGATGCGGCGGATCGTTTGGCAGCGCTGGTTTCGATGTGCGGCATCGACCCGAAATAAGGTCCGAAAATGCCAGAAACAGCTCACTCTCCTAAACGATCAAAGGGTGATGGAGAACCATCACCCTTTGGAAATCATCGTTAGCGGCGCAGCTTCAGGCTGGTGAGGAGCTTTTGGTAACGCTCCAGATCATTGGCCTTCAAATAATCTAGCAACTTGCGGCGGAGAGCGACCATGCGGAGCAAGCCACGGCGTGTGCTGTGATCCTTCGTATTGCTCGTCAGGTGCTGGGTCAGATGGTTGATACGATCCGTGAGACGAACGACCTGCACATCGGCACTACCGGTGTCTTTTTCGTGCAGTTTGAACGCTTGGGTATCTTGGAAAACAACTTGGCTCATTGATCTTGAATTGGCTGGTCTACCTACTTGGCAGTGGTTGGCTTTAATCTCGGTTAAAGGGATAGCAGGTTGCCACGGCTGGCGGAATTGGCAAGCAGAAGTTCGGGTTTTGCAGAAGTTATCCACACGAACCCCTGCGGGGAAGATGGCTACAAATCTAGCTCCGGCTTGAAGTCCGCCGCGTGGTAGGAACTGCGCACCAGCGGGGCACTGGCGACGTGTTTGAAGCCCTTTTTGACGGCGATCTGCTTGTAGTTTTCAAACGTGTCGGGGTGGATGTAATCGACCACCGGTAGGTGATTGGCGGAGGGGCGCAGATACTGGCCCAGGGTCAACACTGTCACGTCGTGCTCCAGCAGGTCATCCATGGCCTGGAACAGCTCAGTCTCGGTCTCGCCCAAGCCGAGCATTAATCCGCTTTTGGTGGCGCAACGGTTGCCCAGGTCGGTGGCGATCTGCTTGGCTTTTTTTAGGACGTGCAGAGAGCGATGATACTGCGCGCGGCTGCGGACCAGCGGTGTCAGGCGTTCCACGGTTTCTAGGTTGTGATTGAAGATGTGCGGGCGGGCCTGCATCACCGTCATCAAGGCATCATCCTTCTCGTTGAAGTCGGGCACCAGGATCTCAATGGTCATTTCGGGCCGCTCAGCGCGCACGGCTTCGATGGTCTTAGCAAAGTGATCGGCTCCACCATCCGGCACATCGTCACGTGCAACGGCGGTGATGACGATGTGGTTGAGGTTCATGCGTTTCACTGCCTGGGCCACGCGCTGCGGTTCATCCGCCTCTAGAGCGAAAGGCTTGGCCGTTTTCACGGCACAGAAGCCGCAGGCGCGGGTGCAACGGTCACCGGCAATCATAAAGGTCGCGGTGCCCTGGCTCCAGCACTCCCAGCGGTTCGGGCACTGAGCCTCCTCGCAGACGGTGTGCAGCTTCAGGTCGGAAATGAGCGCCTTGGTGCTCCAGAACACCGGATCACGAGGCAGCTTCACGCGAATCCAGTCCGGCTTCTTGTCCTGGTGCAGGGCGGGGTCGATCTTGGGGGACATGTCTGGCTAATGTCTAGCCTGACTCGCGCCAGGGACAAGGGGCGAAAAGCATCAATACACGTCGCGGCGGTAGCGCTTGGCTTCCTTGAAGGCAGCCATGTAGGCGACGGCTTCTTCAGGGGTCTTGCCGCCTTCTTTTTCGATGATTGAGTGCAGGGCCTTGTCCACATCGACGGCCATGCGTGAGGCGTCGCCGCAGACGTAGAAGATCGCGCCTTGCTCGAGCCAGGCATAGAGCTCAGCACTGTTTTCCAGCATCTTGTGCTGCACGTAGATCTTCTCTGCTTGGTCGCGGCTCCAGGCGGTGGTCAGCTTGCTTAGCGTGCCATCGGCCAGGTAGCCTTCGAACTCGTCCTTGTAGAAGTAGCAACTCGACTCGCTGACCTCGCCGAAGAACAGCCAGGCCTTGCCTTTGGCTACGGTCATCTTGCGCTCTTCCAAGAAGGCGCGGAAGGGAGCAATACCGGTGCCTGGACCACAGAAAATGACGGGCACATCTTCGCTCGGATCGGGCAGGCGGAAGCCCTTGCCGAGGTTAACGAAAACGGGGATCGGGGTTTCGCCCGTGACCACGCGCTCGGCGAGGAAGGTGGAGGCGACACCGCCACGCGCGCGGCCGTGACTTTCATACTTCACGGTGGCGACGGTGAGATGAACCTGCTCGGGGTGCGCCTTAATGCTGGAGGAGATGGAATAGAGGCGAATGTTCAGCTTCTTCAGGCAGGTGACGAACTCCTGCGCCTCGAACTTGGCCGTTGGGTTCTCGAGAATCAGGTCGATGACGAAGCGGCCCCAGAGAAACTTCTTCAGTTCGTCCTTCTTCTCTGGCAGCAGCAGTTCGGTGAGCGTGGCGTTGCCGGTCTTTTCGGCGATGGCTTTGATCAGCTTGTTGTCCACTTCGGTCAGCAAGTTGGCCTCGAAGAGAGTCTGGCGAAGCGGCACCTCAGCACCGGACTTGGCGTGCTTCACGATCTCATCACCGGTCAAGCCGAGGGCCTTGATTGTGTCCTCTACTAGGGCTGGATCATTGGTTGGCTGAACAGCCAAGGAATCGCCAGGCGTATATTCGAGGCCAGAGCCGGTCAGATCGATTTCATAGTGACGCGTGTTCTTCGGTGAGCCCGGGCCGGACAAGTCATAAGCTTTGACCACCTTCGCGACGAAGGGGTTCTTGACGTTGTAAACTGGCTTGGCGGCAGGGGTGGCTTCGGTGCTCATTTTTTCAGGAAAGGGGCGGGCAGAATAGGGGCATGATGGGGGGTGTCAACTTTCGATCCTTTGTTGCTGACCGCGTTCCTCCGTCCAGCACATACCGTGCCGAGCGCCATTCCGTAGCTTCGACGGGTTATCGAAGTCGATGAACTGTGCGAGATCGAACCTACTTCGGCCCGCTGTAATTTAGCATCAGGGCTGTCTTGCCCTCTTCGCTGCTGGCAATCACGTGCAAAGTGCTGCTGCTCGTTTCGTTGGTCGCATTCAAGATCACGGTCTGCTTTCCGTCAGCGGTGATTTCGTTGCTTTCGACCTTGTAGCCAGCCTCCTTGAGCTTGGCCTCATAGAAGTCTTTGATCTTTCCCACAGGATCTGCGGACTGGAGGCCGACAGCCCCAGAGGCCACGTTTTCTTTCACGCTCTTCATGCCCCCACCGGACGACGTCGCCCCAGGATAAACTGGCACCCAAGCGGGCAAGTCATTCGAACTGCCCCCACCGATGGTCATTTCGCCATCCTTGCTCTTGATCTTCATCTGGCCTTCTTTGGCTCCTGAAGTGTCGATCACGGACTCTTCGCCGTTCTTGCCCTTGATCGTGATCTTGCCATCGCTGCCAGCTTTGGAGCCGTCGATACTGATGATTTCACCTTTGGAGTCTTTCATGGTCAGCTTGCCCTGCGCGAGGTCGTCGAAGGACATGGTGATGACCTCACCGTTTTGTTTCTCCTTGAAGGTGACTTCGTTCTTTGCGTCATCCGTGCTGATGATCTCGATGTCCGGGTTCATCTTCAGCACCAGCATCGCCGTGGCTTTAGCTGGGTTCTTGGTGAAGTCACCCGCGACCTCACTGATCTTGTTGCAGGCCTTGCCGACAAAGATGAAGCCGATGACTAATATGATCAGAATCAAACCGCCACAGCCGAAACCGGCGATGGCAAGACCGGACAGGCCTTTTTTCTCAACAGGAGGGACTGGAGGCGGATTGTTCATGATGGTCAAAGAAAGCAACATTCATACGCCGCTGCAATCCTGTTTGTGGAGACAAATATTGGCTTGAATTCCGATCTGACGCGCTTGCTGGAGCAGTCGCCCCCGCACGGACTCGGCCTTTTCAGCGAGTCTCAACTGCTCTGCCTGATAATGCCGCCGCCCCTCCTCGGTCTCAATGCAGACGGGCTCGTAACCCAGGTCCGCGAAGTCATACGGGCTAGCGCGCATGTCTAAATCGCGGCCTTCCATGGCGAGCAAAAAACAATCGGCGATGAGATCAGAGCCGACCCAAGGCCACAGCTTGTAGGCCCACTTGTAGAGGTCCATGTTCGCGTGCAAACACGCGCCCTGCTCGTTCTGCAAACGGCTGTCCAGAGCCGGTTGCAGCGAGTTCAGCGGACGGGCTTCAGGCGTGAAAAAGCGAAAGGCATCGTAATGCGAGCAGCACAGGGACTGGCTCTCGATAAAGGTGGCCAGATCATCAGGCGGCAGGCGCAGCCGATAGCCAGTGTGCCGAATCTGCTCAGGCGTCAGCCGGTAAACCATCGCCCACTCATGCAGGCCGAAGCACCGCAGTCTCGGTGCGCGCTCCAGAATATTGCCACAAAGCTCAGCCACAAAACCAGCCATCCGCTGCGCTTGGTCGTCGATCAACGCAGGGTTGAGGCGAAGAATCCCGGCCTCGATTTGAACATGACGGTCGCGCAGCCACGGATGGGCTGCCAGGGACTCGTCGTCGATCTCCAGCTCGTCACCCACAGCGGGAATCCACTGCCTCAGTTTAGCGGGGCTGAAGTTGTAATAGGTGAACAGGAAGTCATGCACCGGATGCTTCTCATTGCGCGAGCGTCGCTGCACAAACGCATCGGTCCACTTGGCCACACGCTCGGCATGAGCTTCGGCGCGGGCTGTCCAGGCGGAAACTGAGAGTGATTGGTTGAGTGTCGGTGCCATGGGAGAGACAGCGGACTAGTGGTCAGCCACTGCTGGCTCTCAACCCTCAACTTTCAGCGCTCCAATCCGGGGTCACCACTGCACCGCAACAGTCTGCTCGCGATTTGTGCGGTCGATGTATTTCACATAACCGTGCTTCACGCCGTATTCGTGGACGCACTTGGTCACCTTGACGTCGAAACAGCAATACTCAGCGATCTTGACGATCTCGCCCTGCTGCCACCAACGAATCGCATCCAAGCCATCAGCCGTCTTGCTCAGGCCGCCAAGGGTAGCGCTGGCCAGAGCATCTAGCTTGATACGGTGGCCGAGCTTTTTCTCCAGATCGACAAGAAGGTCAAGGCTCTGGACCTGTTCCTTCAAGTCCATGATCGTGTGGGCCATCAGCACTTCGTAGTCGAAGCTGATGTGATTGAACCCAATCACCAGGTCCGCGCGCAGCAACTGCTTGATCAGGTCCTGAATGTCATCTTCGGTGTAGATCCGGTATTCGTTCAGCACCGTGCTGAACGTCACCGCCACCGAGATACCCATCTTGTCCTTGTGATTCCAGCCGCCCACGTCATTCGCGGTGCGGCGGGTTTCCAGATCGAAATAAACGATGTCCTTCGCCATGCTGCGTGGATGCAGGCTTAGAGACGGTAAACAATACGGGCCTTTTCCAGGTCGTAGGGCGACATTTCTAGCTTCACGCGGTCACCCACCACAAGGCGGATGAAGCGCTTGCGCATCTTGCCCGAGATATGAGCGAGCACTTCGTGATCGTTAGTCAGCTTCACACGGAACATGGTGCCTGCGAGCACGGCGCTGACGACACCATCAAGCTCGACGGCTTCTTCTTTCTCAGCAGTGTCGCCATGACGGCCACGTCCCTGGGGTTCATCGGGCTTCTGTGCGGGGCGAGATGAAAAACCGCCGCGACCACCACGGCCACGACCACGGGAACCGCCGCGATTGCCTGAATTTGAACGTCTTGGAGGGGGCATGATGGGAAAGAAAAACTTGGAGGGTGAAGGTGCTCTGCCCCAGGTCAATAACAACTGCTATTTTGCATTCAACGGCACTGTGTCAAAAAGCAGTTGGCGGCCTTCCACGCGGTAAGCGACTGGCACCGGCTGATCATTGACCATTAAGCGTCCATTCGAGTCGAAATTCCAAGTGCGACCTTCGCCGTGGCGTGTCCAACCCGTGCGCTTGCCCTCGGCATCGTAGTGATACACATCGCGCCAAGCCTTTGGCATCGACAGACGGGGATCGACGAACAGCGGTGCCGGGGAGCGCTCCAGGAAACCCGGCAGCAGCACTTGGCTGAGCACGGTCAGGTGAAGCTGGCGCAGGTAATAGCGATCCGCCTCGGTCAGCGCGGTGGCCGCATTGGCGGTGGTGAAATCACCATCGGCGGATTCGACTAGCACACCTATGCTGGTCAGGCGTTTCAGTTCAGTGCGCAGGTCGGTCAAGGCGGTGGTCTTGGATGATTTCGTAGCCAGCGGCAGCAGTTTGGCCTGATGCCGGATAAAGAACTGCGGATCATCCGCGAAAAAGTCGATGATCTGCATGGCCCCGGTGCGCGTGGACGCAGCGAAGGGCTGCTTCAATGCCACTGAGAGTAGCGGCTGATTGTTCAAGGCCTTGCTGAAAGCCTGCCAGCGCGGATCGTCGTCCTGGGTGGGCAGTCCGAGTTCAGGATTACCCGCTTCATAGTGGATCTCCGTTAGCCGTCCCTTGTCATCAAAGAAGCGTCGCTCGTTTGGATTCATCGCCACGCACAGCATCGCAGGGGCGGACCACGACAGGCCATTGCTGGCGAACAAGCCGATGTCCATCCGATGCGTCCGAATGCCCGACGCTGCAAGCAAGGGCGGATGCCAGCGCACCCGAATGGTTGCCTGTGTGCCGTCTTCATTCGGCATGATCTGCACACGCGCAGGATCGCCTTGCAGCAGCACCCATTGATAGGTCAGCGGCTTCCCACCAGGATCACTGCTACCTTCCGCCGACAAGTGCAAGTCCTCCGCCTCCGCAGTGCTGCGATAGACTCGCGCAATGCAGGATGGCTGCGCCCCCAGCCCCTCTTGCGTGACGGACGCAGGCTCAAAGAAGTCAATCCCTGGCCGTGGAGAAGGGGCCGAGAGCAATCGCAGTCGGGCCACCGGCGGCACGGAGAGCATGGACATCACCTGAGCGGACGTGATCATCTTTAACTCGTCTAGCGAGGCCGGATCAAACACCACAGGGTGTGCTCGGCCTGTGAAGTAATCCCTTTCATTCTGCACCTGCGTGCTGCTCTGGCGCAGCAGGGCTTGCAGCGTGGGCATCAGCACACCATGGCGAATGACATGCTGCTGCACCTCGGGGCGCAGCGCGGCAGCGGTGGCAAGCAAAGCCATCACGAAGGGCATGTCAGAGCCCGAGGACCCCTGCGTGATTAGCACGCCAGGGTGGTTGACAGGGAACAAGTCGCCCCAGCCGCCCACGCCATTAGCACCGGGATCGTGATCCAGATGCTCGGGGAAAACGAAGAAGTTGTTCGCCGCATACTGAGCCGACAGAATCTCATGCCCCAGCGGATGCATGAACATGGTGCGCGGCAGGCTGCCGATGGTGTCAGGCGTGCCCGACATGCTGCAATTCCCAATCGTCGGCAGCTTGCGCAGCTGATTGGGGAAGCCTTTATCGCGTGCTTCCTTGACCTCGTCAGGCGAGGGCAACACCCGGTTGAGGCGTTTGTAAATATCGGGCAGCGGTGAGTGATCGCCATCGCGATTCTCATACTGCAAGCCCGAGAATCCAGCCGCCGTCTCCTCTGTGGCCCATTGATTCAGCGAGCGGCCCACAGCGTCGTCTCGCGTCGTAATCGTCTCTGCGCGAAGCATAGCCGAAGCGAGCGTGAGGATGGCGAGAAGTCGAAGCACGGGGCGAGGGAGGTGATGAGTTCTGTGTGCTCGGTTTTTGGTCAGAGAGACTGTCTGCTAGTGTCCTGCAAGCTGGGGAACAAAACAACCACGAACCAAGGCACTCGAGGCTCCTTACTTCGTTTCAAAGCGCTTCCGCAACTCACCGAAATAGCGGCGCACTTGCTCGCGGCGTTGCGGTGGTAGGGCGGCGTCATCCAGCGCGGCTTCTTGCTCGTTGATGAAGTCCACACTGGTCTCCTGGGCGGTTCGAGCAGCGGACTCTTGCTTGATGCCACCGTCGATGCTGCGGGTGCTGCTCGCTCCTTCATTGCCTGACTTGGCATTGACCACGGAGGAGCCGTCGGCCTTTGTCTGAGCTGTTTTGCCCGCGTCTAGTTTGGCCTTGCCCGCGCCGGGGCTTGGGCCACCGGGGCCTGCCATCGTTGTGGCATTGCTCGGGTCCTGGGGCAGGTTAGGAGCCATGATCATCGCCGAAGACTGCTGGTCAGCTTTGGCTCCTGGAACGGGGGCGAACAACATCGGCCGATTCTGATTCCCCTGCCCCTGCTGGCCTTGCTGTCCATTTTGAGGCTGCCCCTGGACCACGCTCATCTGCTGTTGCGGACCTGTGCCCGTGCCTTGCGGCGGTTGTTGCATCATCATTTGCTGCGGCTGACTCTGCTGGTTCAAACCTGGTGGTTGCAGCGCTTGCTGGGCCTGGCTGTTCTGGCCTTGCATCTGCGCGGCTTGCTGGGCTTGAGCTTGTTCGCCAGCGCCCTGCATGGGCTTCATGCCGCCGCCTTGTTGACCCGCGATGCGGCTGCCGGCATCGCGGAGTTGCTGCGCAAGCTTTTCCAGTTCCTTGCGTGTCTGCTCGCGCTGCGCTTGGTCGCGCATCTTATCCGCGAGCTTTTCAAACTCCGCTGCCGCAGCGGTTAGGTTGGCCTTGGCCAGTTCATCGCCAGCTGCCAGCACATGCGTGCCGACCGAGCGCTGACGATCATCAGGCACGGCAACTTTTTGCACTTCCTTTAAAGTATCATTGAGCCGGTCGCGGGCTTCGATGGGCAGTTGCGGTTGCTTTAAATGCGCAGCCAAATCTTGCGCAGCCTTCCCTGTCTGCGTGGCATTCTTGTTCGCTGCCGCATCACCAAGATCAGCGGTATCCGCATGCTTTCGCAGCTCAGCGATCATCGCATCGGAGGCCCAGGCATCTTTGTCATCGCCCAGACGCTGCGCCAGCTTCTCAGCATCGCGGGCACGCTTTTCCAAATCACTGAGCAACTCGCGCGCCGTGCCCGCACCGCCTTTTTCCAGATCCTCGGCACTGCCCTTCACATCCTGCTTCAACTTGTCCAAGGCCTTGGCTTCTTCATCGGTCAGGCCTTCCATCTTTTTCTTTTGCCAATCATTCTGCGCCAGTTGCTGAGCCTCATGCGCGGCAGCTTGCTTCATGGCTTCATCCAAGGCCATGTCACCCACGGGCAGCGGTCGAAAGGTGGAAGCTGCCATACCGATCAATGCCAGCACAGGAGCTACCCACAGCCAGCGGTGCAGCGGCAGGGGCAGGTCCGTTGCAAGTTGTTGCGTGGCAGCGCCAAGATGCGCAGCCTGAGCTTCGAGATGGCGCTGCTGAAGCACAGTCTTCTGCGGCAACTGTTCGAACCACCATGCGGCAGCGAAGGCCTCGCTGCGATTCTGTGTTTGGTCCCAGAGTGCCAGCGCCTCATACTTGCCAGGCTTGCGGCGAAAACCCCAAAACGCAGTGCCACCGAGCCACGCGATCAAGGCCAGCCAAGGAAGCCAAGCCCCCACCTCGGTGAACCAACGCAGCACCGCGACCACCATAAACACTGCGCCCGCAGGCCATAAGGTCAGTGCCAAAAGCCCGAGCCAGCGACGCAGCAACACCCGTGTCTGCACGCGGGCGGCGATGGGGTCAAAGCTGAGGGCTTCGGTGGTCATGCGGCGGTAGACTACCGTTACGACTGGAAAGGTCGAATCCTTTGAAACTCGAATCCCGAGCTGCGAAACAAATGCACTCGCTCTCGCGCGCGGTCTGTGGCAAAACTGGCGGTATGTCTCTGCAACTTCCCCATCGCCCGCGTCGCAATCGCAAGTCTGCCGGCATCCGTGATCTGGTGCGCGAGACGGAGCTGACCCCGGGGCACTTGATTTATCCTCTATTCATCCAAGAAGGCCGCAAGAATGACAACATCGCCTCCATGCCAGGCTGCAAGCGCTGGTGTCTAGACAGCCTGGTCAAAGAAGCAGGCGAAGCTCATGCCCTGGGCATTCCAGCGGTGGTGCTGTTCCCAAAGATCGCCGACAAGCTGAAGTCATCGAGCGCCGAGGAATGCTACAACCCTGCGGGACTGGTGCCGCGCGCGATTCAGGCGCTGAAGCAATCCTTCCCCTCACTGACGGTCATCACGGATGTGGCGCTGGATCCTTACAACAGCGACGGGCATGATGGTCTAGTGGCTGCCGATGGCCGCATCGTTAACGATGACACGGTGGATGTGCTGTGCCGTCAAGCGCTCTGCCATGCCGAAGCCGGGGCCGACATCGTGGCTCCGAGTGATATGATGGATGGCCGTGTCTATGCGATTCGCGAGACCTTGGATGACGAAAATTTTCAGGATGTGTCGATCATGAGCTACACGGCCAAGTATGCCAGCGCCTACTATGGGCCCTTCCGTGGTGCCTTGGACTCAGCGCCCAAGGCGGGCGACAAGAAGACCTACCAGATGGACCCAGCGAATGCCCGCGAAGCGCTGCGCGAGGCGGCCCTGGATGAGTCGGAAGGCGCTGATATTTTGATGGTCAAGCCTGCCGGTCCCTATCTCGACATCATTTGTCAACTGCGTGCACACACGGCCCTGCCCATCGCTGCCTATCAGGTGAGCGGTGAGTTTTTGATGATCAAGTCCGCGTCTGCTGCGGGCTGGCTGGACGAGGCCAAGGTGGTTCAGGAGTCGCTGATTGGCATCCGCCGAGCCGGTGCGGATATGATTCTGACCTACTTTGCCAAGGATGTGGCGAATCGGCTCGCCTAGCTGGAAAGAAATCCCAGGGCTGAACAGTTGTTTTGAGATTCCCGGTTTCGTCCCTCACTCTCGTTTTTTTATGAAGTTGTCCCTCGTTGTCATTCTTGCTCTCACATCACTCGCTACCGCCGCAGACTGGTCGCGCTTCCGTGGTCCCAATGGCACGGGCGTGGCCGAAACGACGGGCTTGCCTGCGACGTTCGATGAAGCATCGACTATGTGGAAGGTCGAGCTTGGCAAGGGGTGGTCGTCGCCGGTTCTCTGGAAAGACATGGTTGTGGTCACTGCGGAAACTTCCCCTGGCAAGCACGGCGTCGTCGCGCTGAGTGCCAAGGATGGCAAGGAACTGTGGCGGCACGAGGAGGCCTACCAGGAGCACAAGAAGCACAACTTCAATAGCTTCGCGAGTAGCTCACCCTTCATCGATGACACCCGCATTTACATCAACTGGAGCACGGGCACCACGATCCAAGCGCTGGCCCTCAGTCATGATGGCAAGCTGCTATGGAAGAACGAGCATGTGGCCAACTACATACACGAGCACGGCACCGGTGTTTCGCCGGTGGTGGCTGACGGCATCATGGTTGTTCGCAGCGAGTTCGACTGGCAGCGCGATGGCAAGGTGTACACCGAGGACCCTGAGCAGCAAAAATGGCAGGCCTGCATCGTGGGACTCGATGCAGCAACTGGCAAACAGGCTTGGAAGCTGGACCTTCCGAACTGCTTAAATACCTTCTCCACGCCAGTGGTGCATGAATTGGGGGATGGTAAACGTGAGTTCATCTGCACCAACAACGCCAGCGGCGTGATGGGCATCAACACCAAGACCGGCAAGATCAACTGGCAGCACAATCCCGGCTACAGCCAACGTAGCCTCGGATCGGGCGTGCTCAGCAATGATCGCTACTTCTGCACCTTCGGCACGGGGGGCGGCGTGAAGGAATTTGCGGCGCTTGATCTGAAAAATGGAAAGCCGGATCCGGTCAACTTCGCTTTCAGCAAAGGTCTGCCTTACGTCCCTTCGCCGCTGGTGATGGATGGTCTGATGTATCTGGTGGGCGACGGCGGCATCTTGAAATGCCTCGACTACAAAACGGGCGAGCTAGTCTATGAAGAGCGTTTGAACGGCAGCGCAGGTAGCAGCAAGTTCTTCAGCAGCCCTGTGGCCGGCGATGGCAAGGTCTTCTGTGGCAGCCAGCAGGGCGACGTGATCGTTGTGAAGGCCGGGCGCAAGTTCGAGCAATTGTCCGCCACGAAGCTCGACAGCCCGATCAATGCCTCTCCGGCGATTGGTGATGGTCGCTTGTATGTTCGCACGGAGAAAATGCTCTGGTGCGGTGGCAGCAAGGCGGCGCTGGTGCCGTAAGGGCCATCAGCGTTCGGTGTTCACTCTCTACCGTGTCCAGTTGTGTCTTGCACGCTGAACCGTGAACACCGACGCCGGGACATCCAGCTTAAATCCCCTCCAATCGCCCCGTGCTATCTCCAATCCGCTCGGCAGGCACGCCGAGGCGGTCTAGCATGGACAGGTAAAGATTGGTCATCGGCGTTTCCTGGGCTAGCGCGATGTGGCGGCCTGGGGTCATCATGCCCTTAGCACGACCGGCGACAATGACAGGCAGGTGATCGTGGTTGTGACGGTCACCATCGCTGATGGCGCTGCCATAAACGATCATGCTGTTGTCCAGTAAGTTGGTGCCGTCGCTGTCCTTGGTCGCCTTTAGTTTGCCCAGGAAATAGCCGAACTGCTTAGCATAGAACTGGTCGATCAGCGCTAGCTTGCGCAGCTTGTCAGGGTCCTTCTGGTGATGCGAGAGCTGATGATGGCCCTCGGGCACGCCGATGTCGGCAAAGCTGCGATTGCTGCCGTCGTGCGAGAGGCCAAAGGTGGCGATGCGTGTGCTGTCGGTCTGGAAAGCGAGGGCCAACAGATCAAACATGGATTTGATGTGTTCCTCAAAAGTCTCAGGCACGCCCGTGGGAGCCTGGATACCCTTGGGCAAGGCCTTGGTCATCTTTTCCGCACGCTCGATGCGTTGTTCGATGTCGCGCACCGCCGTGAAATACTCATCCAGCTTGGCCTTGTCGGCAGCTGTGACTTTGCCTTGCAGCGTGCGCGCATCATCCATGACGGTATCGATCACACTCTTGTGCAGGATGCGGCGACGCCTAGCATCCTGAGGTCTGCCGCCAGAGGCACCCATGCCGAACAAGCGCTCGAAGACTAGCCGTGGGTCCATCTCAGGAGCCATCGGCGTGGTTTCATTCTTCCACGACAAATTGAACTGGTAGGCGCAGCTATAGCCTGAGTCACAACGCCCCGCGCTGCGCTCGCCATCAGTGCTGAGTTCCAGCGAGGACAGCTTGGTGAGGTGGCCAAGCTTTTCTGCTGCCAACTGATCGACTGAGATGCCCAGGCTGATGTCAGAACCTGCCGTCTTCTTGGCCTGAATGCCGGTCAGGAAAGTCGCGTTCGACCTTGCATGGTCGCCTGCGCCGTCGCCATTGGAGCGCGCCTTGTCATGGGCCAGACCGGTGATGATACTGAAGTCGTTACGATGCGCCTCCAGGGCCTTGAGCGATGGTGCGAGCTGGTAGTCCGTGCCCACGCCGGTCGGGAACCACTGCTCGACGCTCACGCCATTGGGCACATACAGAAACGCCATACGCAGTGGGGAGGCGGCAGCAGCTGCCTTCTGAGCGGCGAAGCTGCGTGGCGAGAACGCCTCCAGGGTCGGCAGCACCATGAGCGTGCCCAGTCCGCGCAGAAAGGCGCGGCGTTTCGGGGTAACGGCTGAATTTGGGGGGGTAGCCATGCACAATGTTACGCCTCAAAGAGGGAAATCCTTGCCTTGTTTTTGGTGTATTCGGAGCCATTCGTGGAACGTAAAATGTGTTGCAAGAAGGTGGGTCCGCCACTCGATTGCTGCCTCTCCCAACCAACCCCAAAACTGGAACCTCATCAAAAACATGACCCCACGCACCGTTCTCCTGCTCGCCGTACTGGCGTTTGCTCCCGTCTTGCGCGCCCAAGATGCCCCCGTCGCTCTGGAATTGAAGCCCAGCGCCAACCCCGCCACTCCGTTGGCTTACGACAAAAACGAGCTGACCGTGAAAGCCGGTTCCAAGGCCAAGCTCATCATGAACAACACGGGCTCGATGGTGCCGCAGCCGCACAACATCGTGGTTTGCAAAGTGGGTGCTGACGCCAAGGTGATGGCTGCTGCCATGACCATGCTGACCGATCCCAAGGGCATGGAGAAGGCCTACGTGCCTGAGTCGCCAGATGTGCTGGCCTTCACCAAGTTCGCCCAACCTGGTCAGACTGCCGAAGCCGAATTCATCGCCCCGATGGATCCCGGTGACTATCCATTCTTCTGCACGTTCCCCGGCCATGCCGTGATGATGAAAGGCGTGCTCAAGGTTACTCAGTAATTTTCATTCCCCCCCTCACATTATGAAGCGCCTCGCTCTTGCTCTTTGCCTTTGTTTATCCACTTTCGTCAACGCTGAAGACATTGATGTCAGTGGCCTGAAGTTCGCCGTGCCTGCGGGCTGGAAAGCTGTGGAGCCCTCCAGTTCCATGCGGAAGGCCCAGCTCGAAATCGCTGTCGCTGGTCAGGACAAGCCGGTGAACGCGGTGTTCTTCCACTTCGGTGGTGATGTCGAAAGCAACGTCACTCGCTGGAAGGCTCAGCTGAGTGGTGAGGTCGACGTGAAGACAGAGGAAGCTGACGCGGGTGGTAAGAAAGTGACTCTGTTCAAGGGCACGGGCACTTACACCGATCCCTTCTCGGGCCAGGGCGCACAGGACAACTACGCGCTCATAGGCGCGCTGATTCCCATGGACGACGCGGGTCCGATCGTGATCAAGCTGGCTGGCCCGAAAGACGCTACGCTCGCCTTGTTCGAGGCCCTGAAAGTGATGGCGCTGAGCCCGTTCAAGAAGTGAGGCCCTGAAGGTGAAAATTGAGAAAGGCAGGTCCGTGAGGGCCTGCCTTTTTTATTCGGTTGTAGCTTGGGTTATGACCCCGGAGGCGCGCTGCTTCCTACATCAGCATGACGGGCGAAGCGCATCAGGCCCGGCCTCACAGAGGCCATCTGCCATTACTCCGGCAACTCCAGCAGGAGCACGTCAGGATTGCGCTGTTCGAAGTAACGCTGAGCCCACGGGCTGTCGAACAGCACTACCCAACGGCCTAGTTCATCAATCGCGGTGGTCATCCCGCTGCCAATGGCTAGTCCGTCTGGCATGACGACACTCTCCGGAGCATGCATCCAGCGAAGGATATTCCAGGGCGCGGTCTCCAGGCGACTTTCGGCGTTGTATTCAGCTTGCAGGCGATACTGCACGACTTCGAATTGCAATGGCCCCACGGCGCCTAACAAGGGGATGCGTGACAAGCTTTGCGGCATGGAGAACTGCTGAATCACGCCTTCGCTGAGCAGTTGGTCCAAGCCCTCACGGAAGCGCTTGTAGTGCGCGGTGCTCGGATTGTGAATGTAGGCAAAGACTTCCGGCGGGAAGCGCGGAATCTCGTCGAACTTCAGCGTGCCATCATTGCTCAGCGTGTCGCCGATGCGGTAGTCTTGATTGCCCACCAAGCCGACCACGTCGCCAGCCCAGGCTTCGTTAACCGTCTCACGATCCTGCGCAAACAGCTTCTGCGAGTTCGCCAAGCGCACGCTCTTGCCGGTGCGCGTGTTGATGGCTGACATGTCGCGCTCGAACTTGCCGTTCACGATACGCACGAAGCTCATGCGGTCGCGATGACGTGGGTCCATGTTCGCCTGGATTTTGAAGACGAAGCCCGAGAAGCCGGGGGTCTCAGGCTCAATGATGCGATCCCCAGCCATGCGCGGGGCGGGGGGGGGAGCAAGGTCGAGGAAGCCGTCCAGCAGCAGTTGCACGCCGAAGTTGTTGCTCGCACTGCCGAAGAACACGGGTGTCAGCTCACCGCGCTCGACCTTGCGTCGATCAAAGGCATGGCCCGCACCTTCCAGCATTTCTAGCTCCAGGATTGACTGCTCCAAAGCATCCGAGTCCGTGTTCTCGCGCACGTAGTCATCTTGCAAGCTGCCGACTTCCACCGGTGCCTGATACGCTCCGTGCACGGTGCGTTGGAACAGGTGCACCTCCTTCTTCATTCGGTCGTAAACGCCCCGAAAACGCTGGCCAAGACCGAGCGGCCAGTTCATCGCACAGGCACCGATACCAAGCACGGTCTCCAGCTCATCAAGCAGCGTCAGTGGCTCGCGCGCCGGGCGATCCAGCTTGTTCATGAAGGTGAAGATCGGCACGCCACGACGACGGCAAACCTCAAACAGTTTGCGGGTCTGGCTCTCGATCCCCTTACCGGCGTCAATGACCATGATGGCGGCATCGACCGCCGTGAGCACGCGGTAGGTGTCCTCGCTGAAGTCCTTGTGCCCCGGCGTGTCCAGCAGGTTCACCACGCTGCCTTTGTATTCAAATTGAAGGACCGTCGAGCTGACCGAAATACCGCGCTGCTTTTCCAGCTCCATCCAGTCAGAAGTCGTCGCACGCTGGTTCTTGCGCGCCGTCACCGACCCTGCCAAAGCAAGCGCACCGCCGTAGAGCAGCAGCTTCTCCGTGAGCGTGGTCTTTCCCGCATCCGGGTGGGAGATGATGGCGAAGGTGCGGCGGCGGTTGATTTCTTGCTGCGGGGACATGCGGGACTTGGGCATTGCACGCTGGCGGGCAGGGGTGCAAGTCGGAAGTCGAAAGGCGGGTGTGGGAACTGGGTGCGTCTTTCGACTTTGCACTTCCGACTTTCCCGCCTCGGTGCTATAACGCACCACATATGTTCCGCGCCTTTTTCATTCTCGCCGCCCTGCTCACTGCTCTGCCTGCCTTTGCGCAATATGAGGTGTCGTTGAAGCTGGACCGCATCAATTACATTTCCCAGGAGCCGATGACGGCCACGGTGACCATCGTGAACCGATCGGGTGCGGATGTCATTCTCGGCGGTCCAGGTGGGCGTCCCTGGCTGAGCTTTAATGTAAAGGACTCGCAGGAGCGCTCGCTGTCACCGCTGCAATCCACCTCAGATGAGCCAATCATTTTTCAGGCGGGGACCACTCTGTCTCACAAGGTGAAGCTGGGCGAGACCCATTCCATCACCGATGAAGGCACCTACGCCATTACGGTCTCGGCTTACCATCCCGCCACTGGCCAATACTACATTTCCAATCGCGCCCGCTTCGTCATCACCGACGTGAAACCCTATGGCAAGCCGATCGTCTTCGGCGTGCCGACAGGTTATCCTGAAGCCGGTCGCTCCCGCCGTTATGTCATCATGGTGCATCGCGATATGGACCGCAGCTACCTCTACTTCCGTCTGGTGGATGATCGTTCCGGCCAGAAGTTGCAGACCTACATGCTCGGCACCGTCAGTGTCGTGCGTGAGCCGCAGATGACCTTGGATCGTGAGAACAATCTTCACGTCATGTTCATGGCCGCGCCGGATCTGACCATTCATCAAATCATTGGGCCGGACGGCAAGTCGAAGGCCCGTGAGTTCTTCCGCGACACCGAGACCACTCGTCCACAACTGTTCCTGACTCGTGAAAACATGGTCGTCGCACGCGGCGGCTTGCAGTTCGATCCCATCGCCGAGAACGCCAAGCTAAAGGAAGCCGCCAGCAAGGAGCGCTCGGTCAGCGAGCGCCCGCCGGGGCTCTGAGTGACTTGGCTCTCGCCGCGTAGCACCGCACTTTTTGGCTGCCTCTATCGTGTCTGCGCCGTCGCCACGGGTTTGGCCAACGGTTTCGCCTTCGGCACTGGCAGTTCGCCTCCGCTGTCGGTGAAGGCTTCCATGAGCCGCGCACCATTCGCCGCCATGTTCATGGCGTAGAACAGCGCGGTCGTGGAGCGGTTCGGATCATCATCGCGCTGGGCAAACTTCATCGCTGCAGGCAGCGTGACGCCCATGAGGAAACACGGCACGCCCAGAATCAGCGCTGTGATGCCGATTTGTACCAGCGTGGCCGTCGTGTCGTCAAGCGTGTGCAAGCCGCCCGTGGACAGGTAGATCGAGCGCGCCAACTCCAGCAGCTTGGGCGTCAGGATGGCAGCGATGGCGATCGCGACCTCAAGCCGAGCATAGAAAGGAAACGGGAAGCGCGCACTCTCCACGCGCCGTCCAAACCACTAGCCACCGAAGCCCAGCCCCGCCATGAAGACCGCCAGCACAGATGCGGCCGCTGGTGCCGTGCCACCGAAGACCATCTGAAACTCCGGCAACCACACCGTCTGGTGTAGCAGCGCGCACAGCCCAGAATCATGCATGATGAAGGCCATGGCAGCGTTCAGCCAGAGGGGACGGCGAGCGGCGGAGGGCAGGGAAGAGGGCATAAGGTCAAACGATAATCAGCGATTCTTGAGAATTCACCATTATTACCATTGGTTGGCCAAGTATCTCCTGCGATGTCGATTGACTTGGCTTTTCACTCTCTGCGCCTACCATGCACGCCCCTTTCGCTGCCCATGTATCGCTCGCTGCTCACCACCCGCCTTCAGTCTGCCTTCACCACGGCTGCCATCGCCCTGCCTTCGGGCTTTACCGTCACAGTCGATCTCGCCTCGGACACCCGCTTCGGCGACTACCAGAGCAATGCGGCGATGACCCTGGCCAAGCAGCTGAAAACCAACCCGCGAGCCCTGGCCGAGCAGATCAAGGCCGCGCTCGACGTCGCCGACGTGTGCAGCGAGGTCAGCATTGCAGGCCCCGGCTTCCTGAACTTCCGCATCAGCCCCGATGCCTTGGGCGTGAAGATCAACGCCATCGTCAGCGGCCCTGACTGCGCTGTCGCCCAGGTCTCTGAGCCGAAGACCATCGTCATCGACTTCAGTGCGCCTAACATCGCCAAGCCCATGCATGTGGGCCACATCCGCAGTACCTTCATTGGTGACTGTCTGGCCCGAGTTGCTAAATTCGTCGGGCACAAGGTGATCACCGACAACCACGTCGGTGACTGGGGCACGCAGTTCGGCATGATCATCCATGGCTGGAAGACACAGCTCAATCATGAAGCACTGAAAGCCGACCCGATCCATGAACTCGTCCGCACCTACAAGCTGATCAACGCGCAGACCAAGAGCGACGAAGCCGTGCTCGACACATGCAAAGGCGAGCTGGTGAAGCTGCAGCAAGGTGATGCCGAAAACCTCGGCATCTGGAAGGAATGCGTGCGCCTCACACTTGAGCAGTTGGAGAAGGTCTATGGCGCTTTGGACATCAGCTTTGACCACTACCTCG
>Ga0247833_1003637_pt1 | contig 20295 bp, 26 predicted proteins | sample LaCruzMarch2015__7_FD_187117 | JGI IMG/M metagenome (GOLD analysis project Ga0247833, IMG submission 187117) | Freshwater microbial communities from meromictic Lake La Cruz, Castile-La Mancha, Spain - LaCruzMarch2015_8m | ecosystem: Environmental > Aquatic > Freshwater > Lake | place: Spain... | reverse complement strand
AAAATCCGTAACGATGATCTAAGCACAAACCTGGTAGACTCTTGACCCTGAGATCTCCTTTAACACTCATGTAAAATTTTTGTTTAGGATCGCTGACACTACATATATAATTCCCCATCAAAAATCCATCTCCATCAACACCCCAGCATTTACCAGTTCCCATATTCTTGACATTGGCTCCAGTCAGCATGCGACCTGAGATGCGATATTTGATGGGGTCCGCATCTGGGTTGTTATCGGCTGTGTAAATACGAAGGCCAGTCACCACAGACTCCGGACCAAGTGATGGTGTTACAACAATGCCTAATGAAGATGAAGGATGATAAAAAGTATTGAGAACAAGCAATAATAACAAGGAGGAAACAAAATACAATCAAAATAAGAAACACAAACCTGGAGGAGCAGTGCTGTTGGTCAGAATCATTTCGAATTTGCTAGTGGATCTATCATTAAGTCGCGTATTCACAGAGGGACTTCTCATGACTCCATTTTGCAATGTAAAATCAGCCGATGAGCCAAATCCTACTAGAATAGATGGAACAAATTCTCCTTCTAATTCAAGTCTTGTCATGCCACGTTCTTCACCAAGCAACCCAGGGACCTCAATTTCTGCTAACTGCAGCGAAAGCGTGGAGGAGTTTCTGATACTAGTCCATGTAAGTTTGTATTCGGAATATGCATTCAAAGCTCCTGGGTCATCCTTGCAATACGGCACATTACAGTATCCCCACAGAAAATCAGCATCAGTGGAACTGGTGAAATCAGTTGTATTCGTAGTAACAACAGTAGTATTGGTATAGCACCAAGCTCCACCCAGCTTGTCATCTGGATTCCTACAATAATTATGATTACCTAAGCCAGTTACTTGTGGCCACAACATACATGTAAGTCCAGAAATGGTTGAGCTCTTTGTGCCCCAATAGTTTCTTTGGAGCGGAAGGGAGCCACATGTTTCAAAGTTGTGGCTGTGGAATGATACGTCCGCGTATTGAAGTGACAAATCACCACTAGCACGGGTAGACGAAATGTCACGTGAGAGAATAGTGTTTCGGGGGAAGCTGCTTGCATTCTTCCATGGCAAATCACCTAAGAAGTTGCGAGGACTTTTTTGTGAGATAAATGAAGTGAAATTGATGTGTCATACACCGCAGAATTAACTTACCTGCATTAATGTCGACCCAAGAAGTTCCATTCAAACGTCCCTCTAACTTGTAGGATGTGGGATCACACTGAAAGCACTCGTTGCTACTGTACACACGGAGACCTTCTGCTATGGACAACCGCTCGTGACTAGGTTTTATGACAAGACCCGTAGGCTGGTTGATATAATTTGTGCGATCACAAACAAACTTATCGGCTGAGTTAGGGGAGAAGTCACAGTGATGAGTATTGTAAGCATATACATTAACATGTTCGACGAACATTTCAAACTCACTTGTCATGTCCAAGGCAAGATTTCCATTGGAAATAATTCTGCACCCAAAAACAACCACCGAAGAGCCACTATCCAAGATATTTGCAACTGGTGTAAGGCTCTCCCATGATGGAATATTATCACTGTTGTAGCAGGAACCACTGACTGCCCCGGATTCACACTGAGGAATAAGGTTTGACAAGAAACATTAGTGGAATATCTGCAAAAATAGAATGCGAAAATATTACCAAGTTCCTTACATTGCTTGCTTGGTCGCACTGCAGCTGTGTAATGAACTTATTGCTGCACGTTCTTGTCAGCTGAATGTTGGATACATTACTGGTAGCAACACTAGTACTGCCAGACACAGTAGCTACCCCAACAAAATAACCATCGGATGAACTCGCGTTTAACAACAGTTGGTGCCCAAAACGGTACCATGGTGCCGCTTTTGCAAGATAACTTGGCTTGTAGAAAGCGCTGAAGACATTTCCCACTTTGGTTACTTTTAGCCAAATTGATGAAAAGCTTTGCTGAATACCGAGTTCAGTTGTGTTGAAATCAGTGGTGTTACAGCCCATACAAGGACGATGCTGCTGCACTGGTTGATTACCATTCTCATTCGAATGAAAAATTGAATAATGGCTTGAATTCTGACTCAAAGAGCTCCTGAACATTATCCCTACCTTGGCCAAAGTGGAAGATGCTACAAAGTTTTCAATTAGCACTGTAAAGATAGCATCGCCTGACGTTTCTAAATACATGTAATGGAAGCTATCAGATGATCCCTATCAAAAAAAAGATAGCAGAAGGAAGATAGATGAGATATGGCAAGCATTACAAATTTCCAAACCAACATACAAACACTCACATTTATTCGCAACCCTGTTGCTTGGATAGTATACAGTCCTGACTTCTGTCCTGACGACGTTGTCCCTTCAAAGAATTGACCAGATTGTGCGACATTGCCTATGTCTCGACTCATGAAGACATCCTCAAATACTTTACGAGCAGTCGGACCAGGCGTGGGTTCAAGGGAAGTGGTTGGTGCTTCGGAATCAGTGGGAGTTACAGACGGTGCGACAGAGACAGAAGGCGAGAGACTGGGGTTCTCTGACGGCATCTTTGAGAATGACGGTTGATTGGATGGTCTACTTGATATTGATGGAGTCGAGGAAGGGACATTAGTAGGGCTACTTGATGGCATGCTTGAAATGGATGGGCTGAAAGATGGCATCGATGAAATACTTGGCTGCATTGATGGACTTGACGACGGGGCTTCACTCTGTGGCAACGCATCGGCAATAAGAAAATCGGATGCTGTTGATGTAGTTACCTTGGCCACTGCCTGTACTGAATCCACAGTAATGGTTGATGTCACATTCTCTGGAATTTGGCCAGAACCATCAAAATTCATCACTGCAAACCCTAGAACATCGTACATTCCAGGGGCGATAACAGAATTTGAGACGGTCATATCAGAAATATAGCAACGTGCTAAAGAACGATCAAAATCAAATTGCCTCGACGCAGCAGCTGTTGCCATTTTACAGACTTCCTTCTGTTCTTCGCCAGTCAACAAGCGACTTTCTGGTACTTGAAATGTTATCGACGTTTCGTGAGAAGCACCTCCACAACCATTTAAGACTTGTGTTCCAGATTTAAAGAGGTCGGAATCGGTGTACAGATTACAGCCAAAGTTCTGAGAATTTGGAAGCACATAGTCAATATCAACCTGGTCAAATATTCCCATCCATTGGGTCAAACCATAGAAAAGAGCATCCCATGATGTAGTTGGCATAACTCGACCTCTTCCAATGTTTGTTGCCGAAGACTCGTTAAATGATGGGTAGTCACCCATGATCTTACCACCGCTAACATCACCACCAAACATGTAGTAATTTCCTCCCCATCCTGTGTGACGTGAAAAAAGGGGGGAAATGAGTCGACAAATAACAAACGCATTACGCGAATGACGTTGATGTATGAACATACCATGATCAGAACCCTGCAGTGTGAAAATGAAGAAACAAAGGGATGAATAAGAAAATGTCATCGGAACATTGAACCATGATGTCCTAAAGTTAAGTATGATGATCTCACCCAATTACTATTTGGTGTGATGGTTCTGCCAAACTCGGAGCCTTGGACTACAACCACACTATTTTGTAAACCCTGAGCCTTAATCTCTCTCCAAAAGGATGAAATTGCATGATTAAGGCTCGGTAATTTGTTTTCCATTATCTCAGCAAGATGGAAGTGTGCATCGAAGCCACCCATCTCGCAGTAAAAAACATCACGATTAATACCTTTACCTCGCAAATCTCGTAATCGAATGAGACTTGCAACAAGCTGAAGCTGACTTGAGATCTCTCCTACATTCAGATGTACTGGTATGACGAAATCAGTTACAAGATTGACACTTCGGAATTTCTCTGCAAGTGTATCTGTCTTGTTCCAAATATCGACTTCACAAGAAGAGGTAGGAGGTAGGTGTAAGTCGGATGCAGCATTCTAGAAAAAATATGCATATGTTCAAAAGTGAATCTTACCAAACGTCTGTGAAAATGCATTACTGAAGACTCCACTATTGTCATCAGTACCAGCGTGAAGGGATTTCAAATAACTACGCAGCTGCTGCGAGTCACCCTTAAGGAAAGATCGGTCGTGAATTCTAGGGATTCCCTCGGTAGACATAACATCAGCAAGTCGACCAGTCTTGGGACTGCCATCAATAATTTCTACTCTCGAGTTGATAGCAGTGGCACCTACAGCATGCCCCTGTCTTTCTAAAACGTCAAGCATTCGTCCTAGAACTCCAGGACCATCACCTTCTCGAAAAGCATCTACCACGTGAGACTCAGCTCTCATTGTATGATGTGAGAAAAGGTCTGTTCGAGTTTCAGTTAACCAATTTGATTTAGTTACTGGCTTGTGCAGATGACTGAGTCAAAGATCATCGGAAATCAAGTTAGTACGGTGCATCATTATATAAATAAGAGATTACTTAAGGAAGAACTTACCCCATGTTGGCAAAGAAAACTCCACACCCTTCATCGAAGATACTCTGATAGGCAGGTAAAAGATGATTTACGCCTAGAGTATTACATTGACTGATCCTAGCGGAGGTTCCGTTAATTGGAAGAATTTCATCAAGCTTAAGACCGATGAAACTTTTTCCTACACCTCGTGCTTTGAAATATTCCCCGTACAACAAGCAGTCTTCAGGCCCGGGGGTCAGAATATTGAACGAGTCGCTGACGAAAAAAAGAAGAGTTAGTAAGTAAAAATTGATTACATCAAGTTATATGTCTCGAACACGTGATATAACTTACACTCCACCAGCCAGGTTAACGTATACAATAGCTTTATACGGTGATGAGGACTTGGCTTTAGGTGGTGTGATGATCCTCGGGGATCCGGTTTTTCGCACTAGAGTAGACAAAGGATAACAATTCGTTAACAAAGAAATAGTGGTACAATAGTTACACAAGGTCGGTAACAAAGTATTACCTGTATTTGAAGTGTGAAACTCTGGCGTTGCTGTAAAGAGTTTTACAAGAACCCTATCGGCAGAATCAGAGCCAAAGTTCGTGTTAAAGTAGGCATGAGCATCCTGTGGTGATCAAATTGTGTGCTGTAAGTAAATCACTGAGCAAGAAATATTGAATACTTCATCAAATTTGACTTACCAACATCACTTGCTTGTTCTCAGCACTCAAACGACCCGCAGTCATCAAAGTAGACAGTTCTTCAACCATTTGAGTTACACTGATCGTATTATTGGTTGTTCTGTAAGGAAATCTGAGGTATCCAACAGAGGTCGTGTAATCGCCAACTAATTCGGGGGGCTTGTTGATGTACGGACCAAAGCCTCCGTCATAATTTGCGAGTCCGTAGTCGACAAGACTGATGAAGCCATTCATCTGATTGTATCAATCACAAGTTGTGTCAGTATTCGATTCTTACATGATGATGAATTAATAAACGATACAGTCAGGTTTATAAACTCACAATACCAACAACTGAACTCATCGATAGTAACTCTGATTCGGGAGATACTAAGCCTGTGTCTGCGAAAACACCAGGGGGGGCATAGTCATGGGCGAAGAAGGAGAACTGATCCGGTGGATCAAAGACAAATTGGCCAATCTTGTACGACATGTTTTCCAAAAGCCCGTGGCGAAACTTGATATTCGAACGACGCTGGAAAGTAAGCGATCTCAAGATCTGCATCACTTTTAAGAGCGGCTCGCGACTAAATAGCGTTGGTGGGAGTTCACAACGAAGATCGATTATAAGAATATACTCAGCAAACGAAGGATTAAAATGAATAACACCAAGACCCGTGCAACACATTCTGTCGATACTCACATGTTCCCGCTAGTAGGATCATTGTCAACCACTGGAGACAAACTTTCAGGGTCTAAAGCAATGGCAGCAGCAACTGCTTTCAAATCGCCGTATCTGTTGGTTCCAAATGTGATCCCACCACTACTAAATGATCCACTGCTGAAGGCTTGGGATACTCGTTGCACAAAGCCAGGTGAGGGATTCGATATTCCATGATACTGGATGAGCTTCTTGGAGATGAAAGGCGCAGCACTCCGATATCTAATCAAATGTGTCAAGAATTCATCGACTACAGTTGAAGCGCAAATCACAATGGCAGGCCAATTATGAGAATGAACTTATTCAACGAAGTATTTAATCAAATCAAATGGTCAGATTTCTTACCTTCATACTCTGCATCTCTGAGCTCGACTCTGACAAGATTCATAAACGAGGGAGGGTTCCTTAACGAGTAAGTTCTTCCAAGAGTGATAGTAGACACCAAGTTCTTGAAAAAAGCTACTTCGCCGAATTCATTTGTTACTTCGAAGATAGTTGAAGTGCTGCCAATATTACCGGGAGACAAAACGTAAATCTTCACGACACCATTTGACGATTGATGGAGGGTGTACGATTCTGTCGAATCAGAAAATGTAGAAGGATTAAATGCTCCAACTTTCAGAGACAGAACAGCCTCACGTGAAGGAATGGAATTGTAAGCGGGAGTCTCCGATACAACAATTGAGCATAAGCAATCTCCGTCAATGATTGTGCACTTTCCGTTACCGCAATTGTTTTTGAGCGACGGATATTTCTCGCCAAGAGTGATGGGGTCTTTCTCCCATGGCACTGAAATGAAATTTATGGAATTGACAGAGTCAACGAAAGGAACCCTGTAGATTGATATGAAATGAGCATAGGGGGAGTTAGCGCTATGATTGACATAATATCTAATGAAGTGGAGGGTCTTGGCATAAACTCACGTGCTGTCAAAGAAAAAAGGATTCTCTCTAAATAAGACAAGGATACCAAAGGTATCGATTACGACGATGAGAAATCGCATAATTTAAACATTATTGGAACAAAATATAATGACATGACTCACAGAGGTTTGTGAATGATCGCTCTGAAGATTGAAGAATAACGCAAAAGTTGAGTATGAGAAATAAAAAGTCAGGACACTAAAAGTTTGCACTTTGCTACGCACATCATTCCATCTTCTCTAACTTTCACCATCTGAGTGCAGTTTGCGTTCGTCCAGAAGAAAGTATTTTGCGATGGATATGGAAAGTTGTAAATTGGACGTATATTGACAAGTGGATTGTTGGCAGCCAAAGCGTTGGGGTCGCAGACTACTCCACCACTCGCAGTACATTCATTCATGTTGCTCTCATAGGTCACTCTTTCGCCGTGGTACTCAAAATTTAAGTTGTAAGACGCCGTATTGTTCTGCATTTTCATTTGGTGGGAGGGAAGGAAAGGAAAAATATATGAATAACTACGTAAAAGACGAGGAAACTATTCTTGAGGTACCGACAATGTCAAGCTCACCATACGTTCAACACCGCAACATGATCTGGAAGCAACGACCTGGAATAATCATATCCCGAAGAAAGGATAAGAGAGCGAAAAGTAAGTTTCTCTCTAAAGATGAGATTCAGAAAGTTATTCACAGTGACAAAATAAACTCACAGTACGTGGATCAGCACACATCGCATGTGTGTGCCGTCGGCCTATGTCCCTGATGGCCGGAGCAAATCCTGTGATAACTTTCTTGGGGTTCTTGTAGAAAGATAAATCAACGCAAGGTTGACGAATATACTCATAAAATGCACCATGTTGGACTTGAACGATTACCATGTCGTCTAGACGACATTCCTTACTGAAGCACGGAAGATTAGAGTCAAGCTTGACTATGTTGGAAAAGTTACAAGAACCGTCCGCGCTCGGATTACACAATGCTTGGTACAGTTCAGAGCCTGGTGACAAGACAAATCTCTTAATTGATTCATCGGTATCCCAATGCATGGGATTAAAATGCCTTGCGGGGAGACTAGAATCGCCTCGGAACACAAACGTTGCTCCAACTTTCAAGAAAGGGTGCATGGGTAGATCTACACAGAGCGGATAACGGTCACCTAACCAACCCCCGTCTAATGAACTCTTGGGGAAAAAATCATGTCCGTCAACTTCAATTCGAAGTGGGTCCTGCCGCGACTTATCTGATCGGAATAACTCCTCGACATTACCTCGGCGGCCTGTGAACGAGAAGCCTGTCATCACTCTTGCATTGCTCAAGATATCCAGATTGGTATATGTTTTCATTACCCTACCAAAATTGTCAAGCACGTTAGTACCGTCAGGATTAAGCTCATGCAGCCCAAACGTGAAGAGTTGCATAATCTGTAACAAACAAAGAAATAAGATGATTGAAAAGGAACATTCAAGCCCAGACAATTATGAATAAAAAAGACTCATACCTCACGTGCGTAGTTCTCATCCGGATAAACAATCTCGCCACTTGTATCCCAAGCGATACGGGTGGATGTGCTCTCGGCAAAGCTAAATTGCTCTGAATTGAAATAGTGAATAAGCAGAACAGGAGTAGAAGTTTAGATGAGAGAAACAAAGAAAACATGTCCATCTCCAAAAGCACTTACCGGCCATTTTTGGACTGTATGTCATTTCTTTTATAATGTCAAAGTAATTTCCGAAGCAGTGTCGAATCATGATGTCATAAGTGTACAAGTTGCTTTCGGTATTGTCTGGATTGGATGCAGCTCCAACATTTAAGTGCTCATACAAACTCCATGCCATTCGTTCTAATAACAACGAACTAAAGTGTTTAGTATGGTCACAGTCAACAGAAAACAGATGAAGCTTGTGTACTTACGACAAAACTGATCCTCCCCCTCCAGAATGTTCATCGCCCAAACGGTAGACTTCTGCTTGGAATAATCTCCGTAAGTGTCCGCACATCCTATGCAATCCAGATCATGATTAATCACATCAAAGTAGTCATCAAGTGTTGGATCAGGACCAACTTCATTGGGACTTCCGCATACGAGAGTCCCACCACCGCGATTTGTCTGAATCTTGTTCACCAATTTCAACTCAGCAAGGCCCCTAGCCATGGCCCCGAGCATACCAGGATCCAAATTCAACTGCAATTGATCAGCAAACTGATCCAGTTGGAGGGAATCACCGTATCGTGCCCCTTGATTGACACGATACGTTGATGCGTACGAGTATCGTGCAACGGGGCGAGCAAGCAACGTATCATTCTTAAGATCTTCAAAGTAAGATGCGGGGTGGTAGTCTGGGTATTGCATGATACCAATACTTGTCCAGTTGTTGATGTAGGCGACTGTAGTATTTGCAGCATGACGAGCTTCGTAACTGGTAAAGTCATAGATAGACCTGCGTGTGGGTACCAATTGGCGATGCAACTAGTGAGCACTTCACGTCAAAGAAGCTGGATAGTTGTAGAAATGATACTCACAACAAATCAGGATGAACATTCTCCCAGCATCCCTCCTTCTCCGTCATGACAAGCATGCCATATTGATCACGATCAATCTCATCGCAACCATCTTCGTCCAAAGAATTCCAAAGAAATATATCTCTTATGTATTGATTTTCATCGTTGGAATTTTCCAACGCGTGTACAAGGGCTGCATTGGATCGACTCGTTAGACTGTTAGTACAACTTCCTTCGAGATCAGGGCGTGGAATCCAACGCGATGATGGGATACCGCTGGCACATGGTAGCATAACACCACTGCGATTGATGATAGAGTCGTCCCACCTCAGATTATCAACTAAAAGGGGAGACAGAGAATTTAGTTACGAAAGCATCAATACTTAAAAGATAAAGCGAATAAAAACATACCTGCGTAGATATATCTTGAACGATCGACTCCAGTTGTCGAGTTTGAGCTCACACGAGATGCATTGTGAAGGCCAGCTAGTGTGGCGTCATCAAATATGATCACTGCCAACACATCAACTAAAGTGTCTTCAAAATTCTTAACAGCTCTTATACTCTCCTTGACACACGCATTCTCCTCGTAACTTAAAACGCAACTCTCTCGATTGATAAAGTTCGACTCCTCGTTAGCACAGAGTGCGATATTGTGATCATTGACAACGACATATTGATCAGCCCATGGATACTTGATGACATTGTGACTATCACGATTTGCACGCAACGTGGAACGCAATACAGATTTGCCTCCACCATCGATAAGAGGATTCTCAAGCGAGTTTTCGCTGAGTAGCATACGACTGTCAAAAAGAGCGTACGAGTCATCAGGAAGCTTGGCAAATACAGGTTTGTCCGGGACAAATCTTGATGGGATATCGTGTGGGTTAAAAGGATCTGCGCCACGATAATCATTATCGTAGGGGTTAGGAAAGGTCACACAAACCTCATCTTGCACGGGAGTCTTCAAGAGCCAATCGCCATCATACGTTTGAGCGGTATTGATTGGTGAGAGGACTGTGGTGTTAAGGTCGGAGAGGTCCAGGATGTGTAAACCGGTCATGTTGAGGAACCTGACATCAAGGTTGACTGTATTCATTCAGGATGATTAAAGATGAAGAAGAGAGTGTCAGAAACGATTGATTGTGTATATGTATGTATAAATTGAGATCACTTGATCGTATCTTACCAGTTGGATTCCCATGCCGAATTGCATGACAGGTCCGATTTATGAAGAAACGCAACTTGAATGGAGATGATATCTACAGGACAAGATGGAGAACAGGGGAGAGTTAACTGACGTTAGAGGAAACCAAAAAAAGTGTCGATCGAAGTGTCGTCACATACCTCTGATTTGCGTCCCTCCACTTCATCCACATCGCAAAGCTGATATTCTGCATTACCCTCCATGACTAAGACCTCGCCTGTTCTGTCAATTTGGAACGGATAATTAATCACCGTCCTTACTTCCCCGGCGTATTTCACTACGTAGGCCACATTATCCACTTCCAAATTTGTCGGTGATGAAGAGGGGGCAAAGCTCACTGATGGAGCAAAGGTATAGTCATCAGCCAATTCTTCAAAACCCGCAACACTATACTCGCCAATCGAATTCATTTCCTTGTCGGTCATTTGAAACGAAACAAAGTCTATGGTACCATTCCATTGGGTCCAATTACTGATCGTTACCTCATCTGTAATAACCTCCTGCCAATCCCCGTTCCCACGTCTAATGTTGCGCCTTAGTGGATGCATATAAAAGTTACAGATCGCTTTGTTACATGGACCGTTGATCGTCAAGTCGTTATTGTCGAACTTCACCCGTATGGAGATAATCATGTCGACACTATCCACATTAGTAATCTTGGTCATAAATTTGAATCGGTATGACATACCAGGAATGACATTTTTCAGTATGTTCTGACTTAGAATGTTGCCCTGTTTAAACACCATTACCTCACGATTGAGATCCGGATCCTTGCGTAGAGTGGCAGCATTGGATGAGTACATCCAGTTTTGATATGAGTATTCAAAGTCGGGGTTGGCAAAGAACCCCGAAAGACCCGTACCATAGTCTGAGGACCCCGAGCTTATCTTGGACAAACGAACGTCGTCAACAAAGAAACTTGCACTTGAATCTGGGATACGAAACCTGAGGTGGTAGTCATCGCATTTTACCGGAGGTAGCAAAGTACCTTTATATTTCCAATCGTCTCCAACCTTGTGTACTGCCTCGATCGTTACCCATTCATCATTGTTGGGAATGAGTGTGCGCGATACCATATGCGAGTCGTCAGCTGGGAGCGTCCACTTTAGACTTCCTTTACTCAGATGATGATGTCCTGTATACATTTGAAACACCTGATTGGCATTTTCAACGCGAAGCTTGAGAGAGATGTGGATCGTGTCACCGGCTTGGATTGGTTGGGTAATGCGTGTAGTATTACACGAAGGTGCAATGGGTCTGTAAAAGAAGCAGGTGCGACCTCCGAGGAATTTCAAGCTGCTCGTGCCATTGTAGACAAGGTGGGGATGCTCCGTCTTCTTCGTGAGAGTACGAGTACATGTTCCAAGCCATTGGGCCAAGACTTGCTCTCTGGTGCCTTCCATGTCCCCTAAAACTAAAATGTTATTCATGGAAGGGGCACTTGTAAGAGTCTGTCAAAGAGAAGAGAGATAACGAACATACAGGATGATGGTTAGAGCAATAGTCAACTGGACCAACTAGGTGAAAAGTAATACCGTTTCAAAACGCTGACCTCAAGCGACCGAGAATTGCTTGTTAAACCAGCAGGATTGGGAGCACTGCCACTTGTTGGAGCAGCAATGGGAGTCCCAGCATATGTTACTCTCTCAACAGTAATTCGATGCCCCCTCTGAGTCTGAGTTGCTCCTCCAAGAGAAAATAGACCCCAGCGCAACATTCTTGAATTCTGAACGTCGGCGTGGGTGAAGGCGAATTTCCGCCAGCGACTGTGCTTCTCGCAGGGATGGGGACCGGCTTCACCAATACGGTATGTTTCTTGCTTGCGTGAATTCAATCTGCGTCTCCAATACTCACGTAGACTTGTAAATTTGCCAGACGTAAAGCTCGACGGGTTCATCTGACTGACTACCCATTCCACCTGGAGCTGTTCCATGGCCATGGCATGACTTAACATGGTAGAGGAGTTCCCAGTACCACTGTCACTACCACTCTTCAATGCTTGAAACCTTGTCTCGAGATCGTCTAACTCGGCTGCCGTGGGTCCAAACGTGTTCTTCTGTAAAAAGCGGGAGATCTCATTCCGTACCGTCAAGCTACGTTTGTAGAATGTCAAATAGTAAGGAAGGTTGATGAAATCAGTTTTGGTCGGATCGTCGACATTTTTCTTCGACGTGGTAGGTAGTGTGACCTCACAGAGGTACTCTCCCACGACGAAGTTGGTCCCATTGTTGCTTGCCTCGCCACATTCGTAGATGAAATCAGGATGAGAAGCTCGACCGGGGCTAAGCATACGCGAAGAGAACAATGATGTGAGGAACTTTTGACAGCGGGGAATAAACGCATCATAATCAAGGGAATTATTTCGAAACTTACGGACGGGCCCAGTCACCGACAGAACCAGTAGAGTTCCCAAGGACGTCGGCGGGGATTTGTGGCACACTCCGTCCTAGGGCATAATAAAAGCCCTTGCCGTTCTGCTTATCCTCGAGCGGCAGGGTCCACCTATGGAAAACGCACATGGACGTATCAGAGTCGCTAGCTCCAAGTACTACTGTGGTCGGTAGAATCGGCTTGAGAAGGATAGTCTGAGATGAGGCTTGGGTGTTAATATCAGTCAAGTGGACGGGAATGCCGGGCGTTAGGGTGGAGCCGTCATCGCTGACGCAGGAATGCTTCACGGCAGTCGGGTCGAAGAAGATCGCCGCTGATGTAAGCGACGCTAGCATCAGCTGTGAGGCGATGGAGAACATCATGGTGATCGAGTAGCCGCACGTCGTCGTAATCCCTCTGCGCGGCGTAATTATGTCGCGTGCAATGAACTGTTGTTGGTCGGGGAGACTCCCAAGAAGTAAAAAGTCCGAGATGACTTCTTGTTATCATGGTGTTGCGTATTTATTATGTATTTATTATGAAGGTATTGATGGAATGCCCGGCCCGGCGACAAGTTTCTCCAAATACTCCGAGAATTTTATCCGAGAATTTTGTCCTCTCGTTAGACATCATAGATAACTAAGTACTTAAAGCCTTACTTACCTCCTTCATCTCAATTCCATTATGGTCAGGACGTTGGAGGCTAAGAGGTTATGTGTCCAACTTTTTCTTCCATGACCACATGTCGACCTGACATTGCCTTCACAAGTGTCAAACTCTCACAATCCAATTCAGCACCTAATCAACTACACTACCACGGTCTTAAACACACAATCAAATATCTCTATGCAACACAGGATGATGGTATATACTATTGGCGCACGAAACCATGCGACAACTTAAAGGAAGTTCCCCCACCAAAAATCAACAGCGCACTACATGACCTCCTCCTCGACAAACGGCCAAATCATCAACCAAACGTAGCAGTAGCATAGTACATAGTACGCAGACTCAGACTGGGCGACATGCACGCATTGACATCAAATATTTTGCCCTTTGCAAATGGATTGAAAGAGACTACACTCACCTGGAACACATTGACACCTCCGTGAACATGGCAGATCATTTAACTAAAACTCTCTCTCGAATTTTATTCCACAGGCATGCCTATTTCCTTATGGGACATATACCACCATGCTATTCAAAGCGTATGACATTACAGTGGCCAATAAACAGCAAGATGACAAAATTGAAAATTATGTCCTAACTTCATTTACTAGTACCCCAGCAACTGCAAAAGCATAACGGATTCAAAGACCTATTAACATTGACATTACAGGTAATCCGTGGCTTCCTGTCCTATGGTGGAATGAAAGCTACTATTCACACTTCTTAGATAGTACGAATTGTGGGGGGGTGTTAGACATCATAGATGCCTAAGTACTTAAAGCCTTACTTACCTCCTTCTGTCTCAATTCCATCATGGTCAGGACGCTGGAGGCTAAGATAGAGTGGCCTTACTACAGTTTCCAAAACAAACACTTTATAATTAGTTGCTATGCAAAGTGCGTCCGCACTTGTTGGCACACCAAAGTTTATGATGGTCTTAGCCAACTATGTTGGATGTCCGGGTGTCGATTTTGTTGCCCAAACGGCGACATTCTGTGTCGTGTCGGCGACATGTTTCGGGACATGTTGGCTGTTCCCAACATGTCGGTTAACAGTAGTTCTGTGACATGAAATTCAGCTCAAACATACTCAATTCGTATTGTATACATGGTTAAACTGGAGCGACACCCTTATGACCCATAGCCACTGTTGAAGGTGCTCAGACACTTTATATATATGTAAAGAAGACCTGCTATGAGTATGAACTGGATGGGGGGTCTCAATCCTAAGTAGTAACAGAGGATCCAAGTGCGAATCCATGCACAACATGATCACTCTTAGCTCTTAGGTCCATGAGAGCATATATCAGGCTGAAGCTACACCCTTATGACCCGTAGCCAATGTTGAAGGTGCTCAGACACTTTATATATATAAAGAAGACCTGCTATGAGTATGAACTGGATGAGGGGTCTCAATCCTCAGTAGTAACAGAGGATCCAAGTGCAAATCCATGCTCAACGTCACTCTTGTAGGTCCATGAGAGCTTATATCAGGCTGGAGCTACACCCTTATGACCCGTAGCCACTGTTGAAGGTGCTCAAACACTTTATATATATATAAAGAAGACCTGCTATGAGTATGAACTGGATGGGGGGTCTCAATCCTCAGTAGTAACAGAGGATCCAAGTGTAAATCCATGCACAACATCACTCTTTTAGGTCCCTCAGGCCAGGCTGGAGCTGCATCCTTGTTATGACCTGTGACCTGGGATGTTCTGTCCTTGAGTCTACAATATTAATTCATATATGAGTGTTGGAAAAAAGTATTACTAATTTAAATATATATTGGGGGAAAAGGGTACACCCAGCAGGAAAAACCCGATCCACGTCCCATTCTTACTCCTCCTCCACTACTTGTTGTAGAACCTTCACTCCCTCCTTCTGCTTGGTAGCCCCAATCAATTCACATGCCATCTCCAGAGAAAAAGGCTCATTACAACTTTCATCGTCTGGCTTGTCTGCACTAACATCAACCACAAACCATCCATTACCTCTCCCTCTACGAAACTCCATGTTTCGATCCCAGACAGAAAATGTACTCCCTGAGTCTGGATCATTGAAAACAAGTCCTTTACACTTTGGAAGCAAACGTGCCTCCTCAACACAATCGTTCTTCTTTCTGGCTTCCTCCTCCCAATCTTTGACCCATGCCCGAAAAATACGCTCAACTGCTGGTTCTTTCAAAGCCCCCGTGTCCACATCAAATCGCTCAAGCTGCATATCAAAATTGATATCATCATCACCAAACATTGCATTATTCCCCGTTGCATCCAACTTGTCCAACCGATCACACATGATTCGCGACTGCTGTATCTTTGCTGAGACATACAAAATACTCCTCTTCTCTGTCGACTCCCCACTCAAATGCGATCGTTTACCTGTCTTGATATTCTTAACTCCGCCCCACGACCTTTCTGCAGGACCTATCCCACAAAGCTTGGATGTAACATGACACCCCACAAATCCCAACACTATCGTGTAGGGCAAAGAATACTTTTCATGCCATAAAAAAAAATTTCCTTGTGTGACATCAACAGTGGCCCAGCGACTTGGCTCCGCAAAAGGATGTGTGCATTGTTGGAATGACTTGAATTCATTCCAGAAGGTGTCAATAATGTCTGCGGGGGTCATACGAGCAATGTCAGGGTGAGTGTTAGGACAAGGCGTTCAATGAAGACAACGTATAGCATCACAATGGGTCCCTGTCAACCACGCGGCAACATCTTTCCTGACTTTGGGTATAACGCACAATGCCCAACCTGCGATAGCGTACTCATGCTCTATCTTATTCTTTTGCTTGTCCCAGTGCCAAATGAACCGACGGCCGAAGCTTAACACATCGTTTTCATCGTCATCATCATCATCATCATCACTGTCTGCATTTGCAAACGTCACAGTACCAACACCATTGTCTTTGTCTTCATCATTATCCACACCCCCGAGAATGTCAATTGCTCGACCCAAATTCCTGTCACTGGTAATTTGACCAAAGAGAGCCTCATCATTCAACACCAATTCCGACTTTTCCAGTGCCTGCGTTGTGCGGTGAGAGAGGTAATATATTTTGTCCATAGCAGGCTTGGACTTATCACAGTAACGAAGCAAACGAAGGGCGGTGAATACAGCACGCAACATAATATACAAACACTTCCAAAAATCAGGGTTCTCGATGTCTTGCACGGCTGCACGGCCATTGCCACTGTCTCATTCACGGTCAAATCTACAAACCTCTGTTGATGGATTGTTGCCATCAGAGCCTGTTTCAACCGTAACACACGCATCATTGCATAGAACAACAGAGCCATTCGTGTACCAGCACCTCGGAGAAGTCCCACTTTGCGACCCTTATTGCAATAAGGCCATGGCCATATAGACGTGGGCCATGAATTGAGCATAAATAGCGTGGTTGGCGACCGATCCGAAGACATTGTACAACCTGCACGATTTTAGAATCAAAATCTGTGGACAGAGAAGGTACGTGCGTGTCATGATTATAATTAAAAATGGACGATAAAATATAACATACCCTGACTGGCTCAATTCTTGCGATATCTGTGAAGAAGAGAGAGACAACATGTTCCCCCCCCCATGGAAGCAAAATGTACGAGGAAACTTAGCCATCAATACTTGCCCAGCCTTCTGAACATTTGATGCACCGTCAAAGAAAAATATCAGTCAATGACATTTTTGGGTCGTATTCCATCACCTTCTCATCAAAGATTCCCGAAATGTATGCGGCATCCTTCTTCCCTCCCTCAGCCATGTGTGTCGTACAATCAATAATACCTACAGTCACGGGAGAAGTTGTACCAGACATGGCAAGAATATTCATCAGTGGCATTCGGTGTATCACTGCCCCATCACCCATAAACGCAAGTCCAAATGTACTGCAGCCTCCTTCAGTAACTCCTCCTTGTTACGTTCATAGGTCATCTTAAAATTAAGGTCAAGAAGCGGACCACCAATTTTATTTGCATTTGGAGGAACAAACTTGTCTCCAAGAAGGCGACACACACTTATCATCAGTCGCTTGAATCGAGATGATTCCTCCACTGCATCGGGGATATTCTTGCAATGAAAGAAGTCCGCGACTGCCATTTCCAGTGTGGCATCGTTGCTCCTCCAAATGTCTGACTGAAGCATTGTTGACGCTGACCGTTGACCCTGCAAAGAAGTGGAAGATGAACTCTTTTTGCAGTTCCACCTGCAGCAGAAGCAACATGGGAAGAAGAAACACTGTGAGGTGACGGAGACCACTTACCCCTGGCTGCTTGCTGCTTGCGCGTATCCAAGAGACTCTGAACTGCAGCCTACAGAGTCCCTAATAATCTCGTCCGATTTTCTCTTACTATCAACCCTTGTGAATTGCCTATCATATAAGGCCTGGTATCGGTCTCGGTACCTCGCAGTAATAATGGCCTTTGCAAATAGCTATGTCTCCTCACTCCCTTCTTCAATTTCAAGACATGCCTCATTGCCCTAGATGCATGCCTAGGCTTAAAACTTAGACCATACCACTGACACTCCCACCCTTCCTTACCATTCACATCCTTGTAATTAATATACGCACACTCCCACACAGTGGAAATGGTTGGCAAACAAACCTCTTCCCCTTCTTCACCACACAAATCAATTGCCTCCCCTCCTCCTCCCTCCTCCTCCCCCTCAGTGGTGATCGACGATGATGTTAATAATTCGTTTTTGCGTATTGATGACGGTGTTGTTGCTGTATTGGTCGTTCGACGAGTTGACTGTGTTGTGGTGAGAAATGATAAGACAGATCCAGACCTGCCGTGTGCAGTAGATTGCACCGCCGACGAGAGCAAGGGGGGTGCAGTTGCAGAGGAGTTGGCTGCTCGAGCAGTAGATTGCCCCGCCAACGAGAGCAAGGGGGGTGCAGTCGCAGAGTTGGCTGCTCGAAATGTCTCAAACCCGGGCAATGGAGGAAGACTAGTTGCCCGGGCAGTGGCTTCCCCATTAGCCCCAAAGTACGGCTCGATAGGAGGCGCCGCGGCAGCATCGGCAGGCGCCACGGCGCCACGGCAACATTGGCAGCAGCAGCAGTTGCTGTTACGACGGCTGCCCTCTTCTTCTTCTTCGGTGGCATGGTGGGTTTTGTTAGGTGTCAGCAGTTTTCGTCACAAAAAACAGCTGTCGGAGCCCTCTCTGTGTCGGATCGACATACAATGTCGGCCAAGATTTGGCAACATTGACACGTGTCCGCGACATAGTTGGCTAAGTCGCATGGTACGGGTGGATCGGCTCTTGTGTTGTTGCTTATTCTTTTGAGTTTTCTCCTCTCGAATTCTGCTTCGGTTGAGGGTGGATTCCGATTCGTCGTAAAATTCTGCATGGCAACAAGTTCTCCAACCAAAATGTCCAGAAGAAAAATGGCGGGAGGTGTTTCTTAAACCCCGGGTCGTAGAAGATCACTTCCTACGTAATTAACCATTATTTTTAAGACATACACACACCTTCGTCATCGTCCTAGCATCTAGTGCTACACAACGAACAACGATGGGGAAAGACGTCAATATTATTAATTACATTTCTTCCGATGGAGACATGATCGGTAGCACGGTTGTTTCTTTTCATTTTCCATGCACCACCAGCATCTTCGGCATCTTCGGCACCTTTCGTACCTTCTTGGATGGACAGGAGGTTACTGTTGCTTATTCTTTTTATTATCTGGATTCCTTCTTCATTGGCGTTGACATTGAGGACTACTCTGGATCGTGCTGTCTACCTTACCATTTACAAAAACATTAGGTGGCGTGTTCATGATCTACGGATTGATACAAGTTGGCGATGGATAATGGATACCACCTTTCCTTCTACAGGGGGTGCCATATAAGCCTGGTTCAAACAAAAACCAGAGACATAATTTGGCGGGAAATCTGTCTCACAACTAACTCCCCAAAAGTACCGTAAACTGAATAGGCGATCAGCCGATAGATAAAATAGATGGTCCCAATGCATTCAGCGTTGAATTTTGCATTAAAACGATATGTAACACTAATATTTCCGAAAATGTTAACTTATTGAATTTTGACATAGAGTAGCCTCAATCTCGCCGATATTTCCCGCCAAATCTTGTCTCCGGTTTTTGTTTGAACCAGGCTTATATTTCAGACAGCCTTGGGAAGGAAAATTTTACTCAATGGGAGGGAGAACACTTCTAGTTTCTGGGCAGAGAGTTTTGGACCAGAAAAACAACGGTCAAAACTTCCACAAGACAAGGCAACCATGGGTGAACCGTCCACCGGCCTCATTCATCAATGAACGGTTGCCATTCAGAGCGGCCACCGCGCCGCGCCGCAACCTACCTTGTCGGCTGACTCAGCGGGCTTGTTTGGTGGCGGCGCGGCGGTTGTGGGCGGCTCGGGGGTTGAGTAGGGGTCGCTTTGCTGTGTGGCACTGTGTTTTTGCACTGTATGAGGTCGAATATTGGAAATACCCCTTCAATCAACCAGATGAGTGTTTTAGGTTGTGTCCAGAGGCGGGTGGTCAAAACATAATATCATAGTTTCGTACCTTTTTTTCGTATGTTTTGGCGTCTGTGCGTCGTAGCACTTGCCAGGGGTAGAATCGTAGCTGTACATGAAAATTTATCGTACCTTATGAAATCATACCCCTGCCCCGCCAACCAGATTTTCTTTCCAACAACGGCTTTTCGTATGTAAATATACTATACGTAGGAACTAAATATGAAAAAGAAAGAAACTTCCGAGAGAAGAGAAAGGAAGTAGAAAGTTCGTTGGTTGGCCGTTGCATTTTAACCCGCCAAATTCTAAAGGTATGTCAAAAAGGTACGAATCTA
>Ga0247833_1003620_pt1 | contig 20376 bp, 12 predicted proteins | sample LaCruzMarch2015__7_FD_187117 | JGI IMG/M metagenome (GOLD analysis project Ga0247833, IMG submission 187117) | Freshwater microbial communities from meromictic Lake La Cruz, Castile-La Mancha, Spain - LaCruzMarch2015_8m | ecosystem: Environmental > Aquatic > Freshwater > Lake | place: Spain... | reverse complement strand
GCTATTGGCGAAGCGGGTTGTGTAACGGTATCGGAAATGGTTACCGTACATCCATTGTCATCCGTTATGGTTACAAAGTAAGGTCCTGCGGGTAAATTACCGATGGAATCATTGGTAGATCCATTGTTCCAAAGGTATAGATACGGAGCAGTTCCCCCAATGACAGAAACGGCCACTGTTCCAATCGCTTGTCCGTAACAAATGTTATTGGTATTGGCACTTTGTACAACAATTGGCAGTGGTTGGCTAATGAAAATGGATTGTGCAGCCGTACATCCGTTGTTATCCGACACCGTTAGGTTATAAATACCAGCGATTAGTGAGTCGATGTAAGCCGTTGATTGGCCGTTGCTCCAAATAAAAGTGTAAGGTGGCGTTCCTCCAAGAGCTGTGGCTGTAGCATCTCCAGTAGCCCCATTGTTACAAGTCACATTATTGAGTTGAATTTGTGTATTAACAAGGGTAGCAGGTTGGTTTACTTGTACGTTTAAGGAAATGGAGCAGTTATTGGCATCCGATACCGCCACCGAATAGATACCCGTAGTTAGGTTGTAAAGGTCTTGAGTTGTGGCGCCATTGGACCATAAGTAGGTGTATGGAGCAGTTCCCGCAGACACGGAAAGATTGATGGATCCATCGGTGCCACCGAAACAAGAAACATGTGTAGTTACTTGTTGAAGGGTCACACCGGCAATGGGTTGTGTAATGGTTGCGAGTAGCACCTCGGTACACCCAACAGAATCTTGAACAGTTACCGAATAATTTCCGGCTACCACATTGGAAAGATCTTGCGTAGTGGCACCATTATTCCATGAATAAGAATAATTAGGCATTCCCCCCGAGACACTCAAATCAATTGCTCCGGTAGGTGTTCCAAAACAAATGACATTAGTAGGAAAAGAAGCAAGCGTAATGGCTGAAGGAGGTTGGGTGATAATAGCATTCACAAAAACAGTACAACCATTGGAGTCAGTTACGGTTCCTGAGTAGGTGCCAGCAGGAAGATTATAGATACTTTGTGTTGATTCCTCAATATTCCAAGTGAAATTATATCCAGGTGTACCGCCAGATACGTTGAGTACAACGGATCCAGTTGAATCATTGAAACAAGCCACTGAATTAACGGTCATTACCACGTTGAGTGCTGAATCAGGCTGTGTTATAGGTGTACTTAAGAATAAGCCACATCCAAGGACGTCGGTCACTGTTACATAGTAACTACCAGGCGGTAGATTGGATTGATCTTGTACCACTACGCCATTACTCCAAGCATAATAATAGCCAGGATTTCCTCCCGTCATGCTTAAATCAATACTTCCATCCGCTCCTCCAAAACATGAGATATTATTCACATTGGCTGATATCGCCATCCCATTGGAGGGGTCGGCTAGTGGAACCGTAAAAGGAATTTGACATCCATTGCTATCGCTTACAATTACGACGTATGTCCCCAGCGCCAAGGTATCGATGTCTTGGGTTGTTTGTCCGTTGTTCCATTGATAGGTATAACCGGGCACACCACCCACTACGCTTAGGTTAATACTTCCCGATACTCCTCCAATGCAAGAGGGGTTGATGTGCGTTTCAGAGATAATGAGTGGTACAAGTGGTTGTGCAATGGTAACGGTTAGTGAGTCGGTACAGGAACTGGTATCGGTAACAATTACAGTGTAAATCCCTGCGGTAAGTCCGGCAATATCTTGGGAAAACGCTCCATTACTCCACGCGTAATTGTACCCAGGAATTCCACCTGCAACCGAAAGGTTTACGGCTCCTGTTGAGAAGCCATTACAAAGGACATCGGTGTGGGTCTCGGATAAAAAAATCGGCAATGAAAGTTGAATAAGGGTAACGTTAATGGTATCTTGACAACCGTTTGCATCTTGTATGGTAAGGGAATAGTTCCCACCTGGGATATTGGTTAAATCTTGCGAAACAAATCCGTTGTTCCAAAAATAACTGAAGGGTTGCGTTCCTCCAATGACAGTTACATCAATGCTTCCTGTGGAGGCGCCAAAGCAGGAAATGTCGAGGTGTGTTTCGGAACTTATTATGGCAGAATCGGGTTGGGTTATGGTGTAGGAACCTTGTAAGGGACAGTTGTTGAAATCGAGTACGGCGACGTTGTAGATACCCGCAGGAATGGCCGAGATATCATCAATCGTAGCACCGTTAGACCATAAATAGGTATAGGGTGGTGTACCTCCCGATACGCCCATGTTAATGGCTCCGGAACTTTGTCCTAAGCATCCAACGGGTGTAACGACTGCTGAGTTGGTGAGTGGTGCAGTGGGTTGGTTAACGGTAACAGGAAATTGAGTCACACAGGCGTTACTGTCGGTAATAAAAACGGTGTAAATCCCAAAGGGCAGGTTGGCAATGTCTTGAGTAGTTGCACCGGTACTCCAATTATAGGTGTAGCCTGGCGTTCCGCCAACGACTGAGAGATTAATAGAGCCAGTTGCATCGCCGTAACATCCTACATTTATGTGTGTTTCAGTGGGCGTTATGGGAATCGGTGGTTGGTTGACAAGGGTTGTAAATGTATTAGTACAGCCGTTGATATCGGTTGTTAATACGGTGTATGTTCCGGCAGTTAAATTAATGATATCGGATGTCGTTGCGCCGTTACTCCAAGCATAAGAATACGGAAAAGTTCCCCCACTCGTAGATAAATCAATAGCGCCACTGAAACCACCGAAACAAAGTACATTGGTGGGAATAGAACTCATGGAAATGGGAATCGGTTGGGTCAGAAATACCGACGAGAAGGCAGTACACCCATTCGCATCAGTAACATTCACCGACGATGAACCAATGTTTAGTCCTGTGGCAACAGCTGTTGTTTGCCCATTCGACCATAAATAAGAATAGGGTTGCGTGCCACCAATTACATTAACTGTGGCTATGCCGTCAGCAGCATTGAAACAACTGATTTGCTGTCCGTTGTAATTAGAGGTAACGCCCGCATTGGCAACTAATAAATTGGGTTGCGTGATGGGATAAGTTGCTGTCGTTTGGCAGGTGAAATTATCATTTACAGTAATAGTATAATTTCCTGGCGAAAGGTTAGTAATGGAAGTGCTTGTGCTTGAATTGCTCCAAAGATAAGTGTAGGGTGGCGTGCTAGAAGCGCTTACAGAAATACTTCCGTTATTGGCGTTAAAGCAAGTGATATTTGTGAGGTTTGCATTGATGACTGGATTGGGATGAATGATTACCGTATCAGTTAAATTGTAGAATGCACAAATACTCCCGTTGAACGTGATGTTAAGCGAGTAAATGCCTGCATTAGCCGGGGTAATATTATTAATAGATGGATTCGGTGAATTCGACGAAAATCCGTTTGGCCCTGTCCAAAAATAATTTGCATACAAAGAATTTAATATGGTAAATTGAAGGGTGTCTCCAACACAAAGTGGTGGATTGTGTGACACGCTCACATCGGGGCAGGCATTAGTATTTATAGTTAATTCATTGTTGTTATTGGTTGGACAACCATTGACATCATAAATATCTGAAAGACCATTGTTGGTATAAAAATTACTTGAGATATTCCCGGTTCCGAAAATGTACGCTTTATTATTTATGGTACTATCGCAGGATAAAATCAAGCAATCATTTACCACCACTACTCGAAATTTAACCACCGCGCTATCTGCTCCATTTGGCGAGTTGATCATTGTCCCTCCATTAAGTGCGTTTGCCCCTACATTTACTCGAGCGATAACTGCGCGATTTACAGGATCATATTCTGCTTGATCATCTCCAAAACCATCTGTTTTAAAGCCAATAAAAGGCCCGTTTGTATATTGAATGGAGCCTGGAACAAAATTAGTGCGAATATCTAAGGTATCAGTAATGAAGGTATTCAAAGAAATATCGGAGCCGATGTTCTTGCCTACTACTCTGTATTCTAAAATATCTCCTGGATTAACATTACCTCCATTTAAATCTTGTACATAAACGGTTGCGCGTAAATCGGGTTCAAATATATCTATGGCCGAAGTAAATACTCTTGCTAGTATGTTTTCAGAGGATGTACTAACCCTAATTGTGGCTGAAGAAGCATTATTTCCTATGTAATTTAGCCCAGCATTGTTGGGAAAAAATATGCCTGCATCGTATCCAAGCGAATTAGAAAGGTTTGGAACTCGGAATGGAGTGAGAATGGCATTGGTTGAAATTGTACTATTGAAAAAATTGTTCAAGGGATGAAGTGCATCGGAAACATTAACGAAAGTACCCGCACCGTTAAATAGTAACTGATCGCCATTAGAATCCCTGTCGCCATCAAATGCAATTACACCTAATTCGAAATTCACCGGTCCTGATAGAGGCGTGTTAAAACCACTGATGGGAATATCCAAGGTGTTCCCTATTCCAACATTGGCAAAGCCATCAAAAACGGTTAGGTTTCTCATCGATTGCAATACATTTTTGTAGACAACAATGATTGACCAACCTCCCCACATATTTGAAGTTCCGGTTCTAGTAACAATATCTGCAACGGTAAATCTTGCATTTATTCCTGCTCCAACAACTAATGGCGTGATGTTTTTAAAGCAAAAATAACTCGGGTGACTCCAACTGCTCCCGTTTATGGTGGGTACGTCCAGTGTTTGGTCGGCAGTAAATGTTTGGTATGCACCATTTCCTATTTTTACTTTTGCTTGGCTTCGTGAACCATAGTTAAGTGTTGCAGCATCTATTCTAGCTGACCAGTATAACCCTGCCCATAAAATTTCACTACAATTTGGCAAGGTTAAACTATCTGAACTCGAACAAAAAGTTGAATTGCCAATAGTTCCATCAATGTCCACATAAGACTGGGTAAAACCACCGTTTTGAGAGGTGCCTCCTGTGTTAGGTGGAACCTGAATTTGAGCGGAGATACATCCTTGGCTTGATCCACATGAAACAGAAACGTTGGAGAGTATTTTAATTCCTCCTTTTTGATTGATTTGATACCTTGGATTAAAGGGAGATACAATCTGACTGATTGCCTCCTGCGCCAAAAATAGAATTAGGAGCGTAAGAACAAAATGACTAAAATAATTTTTAAAAATTAGTTTAATTTGTGTGAGATTAATAAATAATAAAATTTGTTTTAAAAACATATAAATAAAGTACGCTTTTGATTTTATTAAGTTGCTTATTAGTTCTCAACCGTAAAAAACTTAAAGTTTAAGGTCAATTGTCACAGGAAGATGGTCGGAATAGCCACCTAAGTATTTTGTCCCACCATAAGTTCTTTTAGGAATTAGTGCGCCTTTATATTCTTCAATAAGGAAGGGAAATGAGTGTATTTTTCCTGAATTAGAAATAACATGAGGCTTACCATTTAATAATCCTTTGGAAACAAGTATGTGGTCTAAAATACCCCACTCATTATTGTAATTGTGCGTACCGCCAAATTCGCCGCTACTTTTTGCAATCATTGGAATAAGCTGAGCATTTAACAATTGAACGGATTTGTTTTCGGGGTGATCGTTTAGATCGCCAAGTAAAATGATTTTTGTGTTTGGATCAAGGGCAACTAGTGAATCAATAAAATGCACCATCGTTTGTGCTGCTTTTAGGCGTTTAATTTCGGTGTCATCTGTTCCACCTCGTCGGCTAGGCCAATGATTAACAGTTACATAAAAAACGCTCTTTTTTCTTTGGTATTTTGCCCATAAAATATCTCGGGTAGTTGCTTGCTGTTCTCCGGGAAGTACAAATCTTATTTTTCCAGACTCCAATAACTTGAGTTTCGCACTGTCGTAAATCATTGCAACGTCAATTCCTCTCGCATCAGGACTTTCATAATGAACAATGCCATAATTTTTAAAATCTTTGTTATTAATTATTGATCGGACAGTACCGTAATTTTCTACCTCGCTAAAACCAACAATCATTGGTTTATTGAGTGCATTTATAACTTCTCGAATATGCTTTAGTTTTTCATTAAATTTTGGTGTATTCCAAGCATTTTTTCCACCGGGTAAAAACTCCGAGTCATCATTCGAACCATCGATGGTATCAAATAAATTTTCAACATTGTAAAAGGCTATTTTTTCACTTTTTTGCGCTAAAACGCATTGGCTATAAATCAAAAAGATGCCAAAGATGGTAAGGGTAATTATTTTCATTTTTTTTTTTAATAAGTTCCTAAAAAGCGTCTTGAAAACCAATCCAATGTTAATAAAGACATTAAAATTACAAATAACCAAGTTAACTCAATGAGCGAAAGGAACTTTTTTTCTTCATATTGTACAGCGTTGATATCATCCCTTAGCGCCAATTCCTCCAATGATTTTTGATAATCTTTCAAAAAACGGTATTTTCCGTTGGACTGTTGTGCGAGTTGCTTTAGTGTAGCGTGATTTGCACATGAATTAATTAATTCAAGTTGGACATCCTCTACGATGAAAAAACCGGTTTTTGCAATTGTTTTTCCTTTATAAACAGTGCTAACTTTCCAGGTATATTTTCCTGTTGAAAGTTTACCGGCATTTAACTTGTAATTAGTTCCAGTAACACCAAATTGAGATTTAAATGTTGTCCCCTTTTCATTTTTCATCTCCATGGTAATTACAGGCGTTGAGATTGGTTCCAACGAAGCGTTATAAAATGATGCTGAGACGACAACTGATTCATTTTTAGAAAAACGCTTTGGAAAAGAGACACTTAAGCCCTCTCCTTGTCTTTTAAGCAGCAAATAGCTGACTGATTTATTGATTAATTCATTAAAATTATCGTGAGAACCTGAACGTGTAAAATCGTTTAATTTCCACCTCCAAATTCCTTCACCATAGATAACACCGTAATTTTGTTGGGTGTTTTTTCCGAAAAATAACAAGGGGTCAATTTTAGTGACTTCACCTATGCGTTGGAACAATAGTACATCCGTTGGATTGATTGCACGTACACCCCCAAATCTCGTGTTTAGCGGTGGGTAAAACGCAATTGCTTTCTTGCAGTTATCACTTAATTCAAAAGTGTTGAACGCCGGGTTGTACGCGCCAAGTACCTCGTCGGTTTGGTTTTTTGAGTTAGACAGTGCTACGACATTTAACGAATTGCTAATTGCCCCTGAGGTGTTTGGACCTAGCATATACAACACTGGAATTCGATTGTCGCTTAAGTACCGTTGAATTTTAGCGTCGAATTGAATTCCCGGTTCGTGCCAAATAACTAAATCAGGTTTCTTGGTGACGTAATTGAATTCTTTAGTACTTAGGTAGGTCGTTTCAATGGTTTCATTTTTATCAATAGCTGTTTTTAAAGCGGCAATATCAGGGTGTGGTGCTGCACTTAAAAAAAGAATTGTGCTTCTGCTGTCAATTACCTCAACATAAAGTGTTTGTTGATTATTTTTAATGTTGCTTTCCCCTTCAATAACTTCAATTTGTACTTTATAAGTTTGAAATCCGGGGCTTGTTGCATCAACTAAAAAGGTATGCTGATAAAATTGTTGCTTTTCGTTACTGTAATTGATAGTGGTTGAAGCTAACATTTTGTTATTCTGCCATAGACTTAGCCGTGTTGTTTTGTTTTGAATCCGATTGGCTTCAATATCTACTTCTATTGGAAATTTATTCTTTAAAAAAACGACATCATTGTAAACCGTATTTCGAATAAATTGGTCTTTTTTAGGAATGGTATCACCAATTCCGAGCGTGAAAATAGGGGTGAGGTTAAGTTTTTCAGCAGCATAAATCGGATTGCCACCAACATTGTAATTCCCATCTGAAACGCAAATTAATGCGCCTACATTGCGATTAAAATAAGCCGTTGAAATGGCCTCTATTCCTTTTTCTAAATTAGTTGTTTCGTCTAGAAATGAAAAGCTATTTTTTTCATTAAAGTCATTGCCTATTGAATAAGTAACTAGTTCGAATTTATCTTTGAATTTTTCGGTTATTTTTGTTTGAAGATTGCTGATTTGTCTGCGAATTTGTGCGCTGTCTTTGTACGAAAGCATCGATGCGGAATTATCAACAAGTGTTATTAATATTGGTTTTTCTTTACGATAGGAAGTACGTTGAAAAATTAAACCGATTAAGAGCAAGAAGAGTACAAAGAGCACACTTGTACGAAGCCCTATCAGCATAAATTGAATTTTTTTTGTTTGTTGCTGAAACCATGCGTTTTTGGCGTACAAAAAAACGGCGCCGAAATAGGATACTAAAAGTGCAGGAATGATAAACCACAACGTATAATCGGCACTAACTGACATTTTTCAAAATTAGGAAAAAATCGTGTGATTTCGCTTAAAAATTCTTTGATTTTAACCAAAACTAGTGTGAAAATTTAATACCTTCGCCAAAATTTAAAATATGTTAAAAGACGTTTTTATTGTTGCTGCTGTTCGAACTCCTATCGGTTCATTTATGGGTGGCTTGTCCACCATTTCGGCTACTCAATTAGGCAGCATTGCCATCAAAGCGGCAATAGAAAAGGCTGGATTGGAGGTAGCGCTTGTTGATGAAGTATTTATGGGTAACGTATTACAAGCTGGTGTTGGTCAAGCTCCTGCACGTCAGGCGGCACTAGCAGCTGGACTTTCCAATCAGGTGCCGTGCACCACAATCAATAAAGTTTGTGCATCAGGAATGAAGTCAATCATGTTGGGAGCGCAGTCGATAGCGTGTGGAGATAACGAGGTTGTAGTAGTAGGTGGAATGGAAAGCATGTCGCAAACACCACACTATTTGGAGGGTAGAAACGGTACCAAATTTGGGAATGTTTCGCTTACTGACGGAATATCGAAAGATGGTTTATTAGACGTTTACAACAATGTGCCGATGGGAAATTGTGCTGAATTGTGTGCTAAAGAACACCAGATCACGCGAGAAGATCAAGATAATTTTGCGATAACATCGTATCAACGTGCCGCAAAGGCATGGGATTCAGGGTATTTTAACGAAGAAGTCGTGGCAGTTAGTGTGCCTCAACGAAAAGGAGACCCTAAAATTATTTCTCAGGACGAGGAGTATACAAATGTATTTTTAGATAAAATTCCAGGTTTACGACCTGCTTTTGATAAAGAAGGAACAATTACAGCAGCCAATGCATCAACCATAAACGACGGTGCTTCAGCATTAATTTTAGTATCAAAGGAAGTACTAGAAAAGTATAATTTGAAGCCATTGGCAAAAGTGATTTCCTATGCCGATGCTGCTCAAGCCCCTGAATGGTTTACTACTGCGCCTTCTTTGGCAGTCCCTAAAGCATTAGCAAAAGCTGGATTATCGAAGGACGATATCGATTGTTGGGAGTTAAATCAAGCTTTTTCTGTTGTGGGTATTGCAAATACGAAAATTTTGGGATTGGATCCTGAGAAAGTGGACATCAACGGAGGTGCCGTGGCGCTAGGTCATCCTTTGGGTAATTCGGGCTCGCGAATTGTTGTTACGCTTATTCATGTTTTAAAGCAAAATAACGGTCGATTTGGTGCTGCTGCTATCTGTAACGGCGGTGGAGGGGCCTCAGCGATAATCATTGAGAACTGCTAAAGATGTAATTTTTGTAACCTTGTCGGTAGAATTTGTTTTGTAGATAGCAAATCCTGTAGCCATGAAACTTATTGCATTACTTTGTATTTTGTCACCATTTTTCAGTGTTGCGCAAATGTACATGCGAAAAAAACAAAATTTTGGTGTTTATGGACAATACAACATCGGTATCAGTGAAAGAAACAATACGTCTTTTAATATAGGTGTCACGAGGCAGTTTGGCCGATTCGTCCTACCTGAATTTGGTTACAGAAGGAGTACGATAAGCAACCTTCAACGCGATGAATTAATACCAGAGGTTATCAATAAAAATTATTTAAATCTTGCTTTGGTTTTTCGCACCCCTTTGTTTACCATTTTTGAACGAAAGCGAGGAAGGTCGTGTCAGGCAGAAGTGCTTGAAATATTTTTTGCACCTGAAGGATATTATAACCTACCACAGGCGAATGATGTATCGAATAGCTTTTTATCCTACAAAACTGGATTAGGCTTGTACCATGTGCAAAGTGGATTCGGTAAACGAAATAAGGCCTGGACCGTTAAATTGGAAGGGTATTACCGAGGTGTTTTCCGTCAGCAGATAAAGGACAATTCAATCAATAGTGAGGTTGGTATTCAATTGCGCATTATTCATCACAAGTTGTATGATTTTGTGCCCTAATTTACCAGCTTCCTCCTGCACCACCTCCTCCGAAACTTCCTCCTCCAAAGCCGCCAAAACCACCACCGCCGCCTCCAAATCCGCCACCGCTTCCACCTCCATATCCTCTGCCGAATCCGGTTCCCATAAAAATTCCACCGGCACCTAAAGTGGTACCGCCGCCTTTACCTCCCTTTACTAATAAAATGGACACTACGATTATTAAAAAAATAAACAGAATTATTTTGCCTACCCAACTGCCTTCGTTCTTTTTTTGATAGCTTGCGGAATTGTATTCTCCCTTTGCAAGCGAACTCAGTACCTTGATGGCATCGTTAAGTCCTTTGTAAAACGCTTTATTTTTAAAGTTGGGAATAAGTTCATTTTCAACGATTCCTTTACAAGTTATATCGGGAATAGCACCTTCAAGTCCTCTGCCTACCGCGATAAATGATTTTTTTTCACCTCTACCACCTGTGGGTTTGATTAATATAACAATACCATTTTTTTCTTTTTCTTTCCCTACTTTCCAAAGATTACTAATCTTAATAGCATAATCGGAAACGTCATAATCTCCCAGATCATCAATAATAATCACAGCAATTTCATTCGAGGTTTCTTTCTCAAATTTTTGCAATTGTTGCTCAATTTTACGCTCTTCCTCAGGTGTTAAAAATTGCGTTTTGGATAAGTCGTTGTATAATTTTGGTGGAAAGGGTGCTTTTGGAAGTTGCGACCATGAAGTAACTGAAATAAAACTAATTAAAAATAATATTAGGCCAAATTTATTCATTAGTCAAATGTAATTTCATTGCTTAATTCGTCGCTATCATCCGCTTGATGTGGAAAGTATTCCTTTAGTCGCTTGCCTACCTCAATGACTGCATTTGTAATTCCCTCCCTAAATTGATTATTTTTAAAGTCAAGAATAAGTTGATCTTTAGTGCTGGTCCAAAAATCGCTTCCAACTTTCTCATCGATACCTATGTCTCCTAGTATGGCTAATTTTTTGTCCTTAAACGATAAGTAAATTAACACGCCGTTTCTTTCTTTGGTGGCCTGCATCTTGAGTTTATTAAAAACTTGTATGGCTCGTTCCAGTGGATTGCCCTTGCAGTTTTGATCTATGTGCACCCTTATCTCACCTGATGTAAGTTCTTCAGCACGACGAATTGCCTCTTGTATGGCTATTTTATCTGACTCAGAAATTGATTTTTGCGTCATGTTAAAACTCTACGTCTGGAGCATCTTCCGCCCCTTTATCTGCCTTGAAACCCTCTTTTCTTGGAAATGTTTCGTGATTTATGAACAAGCTATTGAAGAATCCTCTAATGTGTGTATTGTATTCTTTTGTCGCCTGATTGTATTCATCTCGTGAGGTTTTAATTCTATTTTCTGTGCCTTCGAGTTGCGTTTGAAGATCCCTGAAGTTTTCTGTTGATTTGATTTGTGGATAGGCTTCATACATAATATTGATGGCAGTATTAATTTTTTTGCCCATTAACTCCAAATCTTCTGGTGTTTTGGCTTCAACAATTCCTGCTCTCGCATTGGTTACTTGTGTTAAAATATCTTTTTCATTTTTAGCGGCACCTTTAACTGTCTTTATTAAGTTTGGAATCAGGTCAGCACGCCTTTGATAAGCACTTTGTACATTGTTAAATTTTTCATTCAGGTTTTCTTGTTTCGAAACGGCTCCGCTGTATGCGTTGTAGTACATTAAAAATAGGATGAGAATTAATCCACCAATTGCTGCTAAAATGATATACGTTTTTTTCATGTTAATTATTTGTTTGTAAAATTAGTGACTTAATTAATGTTTCTCGGTTTTTACTTGGTTTATTTTGTGTCTCGAGTTATTTTTTACAGTCTCCTTGGTAATTTTTGTGTTTGAATTGTATCCAATATTCTTTGAAGTTTTCTTTGGTGACGTATTTCATAAATTTGGGTTTGCCCACACTGATAATTTTCAATTTTTCGATTGTTTCGTTGAGTCTATTTTTCAATAAAACATCTGCTTGGTTTCCCCACGTTCCACAATGTTCAATTCCTGTACTTGCGCTGCATTTATCGGCTTTTTGAAAAAATAGATTGATGCAATAAACAACGGTATCTTTCATATCTAAACCTGCAGTTGTGATGCTTGATTTTTTAAAGTCTATTTTTAAGTACGCTGCCTTTTTGAAGGACGCTTTCAGGTATTTTCCCAGCGTATCTGCCACCCGATTTGAAAATTGGTGCGCCACGTCATTGTACATATAATTTCCTGTATCGGTAAATTCTACGCCTTTGTACACACCATGCAGTCCTATTTCGTCAATTTTAATACTGTATTGAGATGCTTTTTTTTGTGCGTTTATAAGTGCTGTTCTTTTTAATTTACTTTTTTCCTTCTCGCGCTGCTTGTTACTTCCTTTATTTTCACACGCTCCGATTAAAAATAGTATAATGAATGCAATACTAAATTTTATACAGTTTTTCATTGATTAAAAATTAATTAAAAAAAAGATTAAAAACTAATCAAAAAGTAGTACCTTTGATTTGTTAAAGGTACCCAATTTATGGATGTATTTAATTAAAAACCGAAGCTTAAATAATGGCTGTTTCACGCTCAATTGTTCACATGGATTTAGATACTTTTTTTGTGTCCTGTGAACGCTTATTAGATAGTCGCTTGCTTGGGAAACCAATTCTAATAGGTGGTACAAGTGATCGGGGTGTTGTTGCGTCGTGCAGTTATGAGGCAAGGCGCTACGGCGTTCATTCGGCAATGCCTATGAAAATGGCCAAGGAGCGTTGCCCTGATGCGATTGTCATCAAAGGAAATTCGGAAACCTATTCTAAGTATTCGCGCATGGTTACAGACATTATTAGCGAAGCTGCACCCTTGTATGAAAAATCATCAATTGATGAATTTTACATTGATTTTACTGGAATGGATCGCTTTTTTGGTACGCTCACCTACGCATCGGAATTACGGCAACGTATTTTAAACGAAACAGGTTTGCCTATTTCTTTTGGTTTATCTCAAAACAAGACGGTTTCAAAAATTGCCACGGGTGAAGCTAAGCCGAACAACCAATTGCAGATTGATTTTGGTTCTGAGCGTGATTTTTTGGCGCCACTTTCTGTCCGAAAAATTCCAATGGTTGGATTGAAAACGTATCAAATTTTATGTAATCTAGGCGTTCGGAAAATTCAAACAATCCAAGAAATGCCTGTTGAACTTATGCAAACAGCGTTAGGTGAAAATGGTGTTAGCATCTGGAAAAAAGCCCAAGGTGTGGATCTTTCACCTGTTGAGCAATATAGCGAACGTAAATCGATCTCCAAGGAACGAACATTTGATCAAGATACGATTGATGTAACGAAGCTCCGAGCTGTTTTAGTCATCATGGTTGAAAATATGGCTTTGCAGTTACGCAGAGAAAATAAGTTGACCGGTTGTGTAACAGTTAAAATTCGTTACGCTGATTTTCAAACACAAACTTTACAGAAAAACATTCCTTATACGGCAGCTGACCATGATTTATTTCCCATTGCTACAGATTTATTTGAACGCATATTCCAGCGGCGTATTCTAGTTCGCTTAATTGGTTTACGCTATAGTTCGCTTGTGTCGGGAAATCACCAACTCAGTTTATTTGATGAATCAATTGATTATGCGAGTTTGTACAGGTCCTTGGATCATATACGTAATCGCTATGGTGATCGGGCGGTGATGCGTGCAATTGGTATGCATGTCGGCAGAATAGACTAGGGGCCTTAGGTTTTACTTGTTTTTTTATAGGATGAAAACGTATTCTTATTTCAGTTTAAAATATGGGGTTCTTTCGCCCGATGCTATTGTTCAATGGGCTGTTGACAACGGACATTCGACAGTTTGCCTTACAGATATTAATTCGACGGGGTCGGTGTTATCTTTTGTACGTGCTGCACAACGCAGTGGTATTAGAGCGGTAGTCGGTGCCGAAATCAGAAATGGAATGGATGTAAAGGCGACTATAATTGCTAAAAATAACGACGGATTCAATGAATTAAATTGTTTCCTTACTCAATACATTCACCGTGGTATCGATTTTCCGACTAAGTTCCCCCCTTTTGTAAATTGCGCTATTTTCTACCCCTTAAACGCTAAGGTAAGTCATTTAACTGCCAATGAGTTTTTTCAAGTTCAGCAGGCCGATCTTACTACAATTCCTATTAAATACAAACACCTTCCGTCTGAAAAATTTCATGTGTTAGAACCAATGCTTTTTCGGAGTAAACGGGATTTTAATACGCATCGCTTGCTTCGGGCAATTCACCACAACGTACTCTTATCTAAATTAGCTAAACAAGAGCAAGCCAATGAGAAAGAATATTTCTTGTCGGCTGCTGATTTAGCAAAAGCTTACGAAAACGACTCGGAATACTTAGCTAGAACACAAAAGTTATTTGATTCTTGCACAGTATTTTTTGAATTTGGTGACAATGCTAAACCCCAGAACCTTGTTTCTTACACTGAAAGCGTTAATCAAGACGAAGAAATGCTTCGTCAGCTTTGCGCTGATGGCTTGGCTTACCGCTATCCAATTATAACAGACGAAATTATCGCACGAATTGAAATGGAAATTGAGCTAATTGCACAGAAAGATTACCTGTCTTATTTTTTGATGGCTTGGGATTTTACTTCGTATGCGCGGAAAAAGCAATTTTTTCATGTCGGAAGGGGAAGTGGTGCCAACAGCATCGTTGCTTATCTATTGCGAATAACCGATGTGGATCCTTTAGAATTGGATCTTTATTTTGAACGATTCATTAACCTGTACAGGAAAAATCCACCGGATTTTGATATTGATTTTTCATGGCGTGATCGCGATGATGTGATTGATTACATTTTTCAGCGGTACCCAAACGTGGCTTGGCTTTGTACTTATAATACGTTTCAATATCGTGCCACTATTCGCCAATTAGGAAAGGTCTTTGGCTTGCCTAAAACGGAAATTGATAAGCTGAGTAGAAGTAAGTCACCTAACTCAACCTTAGATAAGATATCCCAACTGGTGTTGCGCTACAGTTCCTATCTTCACGGTATTCCTTCTCACTTAAGTGTTCATTCTGGCGGTATCCTTGTTAGTGAAAAACCAATTACTTCCTATTCTGCCACTTTTTTACCGCCAAAAGGATATCCGACCACGCAATTTTCAATGATGGAAGCGGAAGATGTGGGATTGTATAAATTTGATGTGTTAAGTCAGCGTGGACTTGGAAAGATAAGGGAGTGTTTGGATATAATTAAGTACAATCAAGCAGCTAACCCTCCCCACGATATCCACGATATTGCTTATCTGAAAAAAGATAAAGCGACGCAAACGTTGTTACTCGAGGCAAAAGCGTTGGGGTGTTTCTATGTAGAATCACCAGCTATGCGCATGCTCATCATAAAATTAAATGTTAAATCGTATTTAGAATTAGTTGCTGCTAGTTCCATTATTCGGCCAGGGGTATCGCAATCGGGTATGATGCGCGAGTATATTCTTCGCCATCGAAATCCCTCCCGTAGAAATGAAGCACATCCGATTTTATTGGAAATTATGCCCGAAACCTATGGGGTAATGGTTTATCAGGAGGATGTAATTAAGGTAGCACATTATTTTGCCGCACTAACGCTCGCTGAGGCAGATGTCTTGCGTCGAGGAATGTCGGGAAAGTTTCGTTCGAGAGCAGAATTTCAGGGAGTTCGCGATTTATTTTTTAGCAATTGTGCTAAAAAAGGCCACGATTTAGTACTGACAACTGCTATATGGGGGCAAATTGAGAGTTTCGCAGGTTATGCCTTTTCAAAGGGTCATTCTGCTTCTTACGCTGTTGAAAGTTATCAAAGTCTTTACCTAAAAGCGCATTATCCATTGGAATACATGACGGCAACAATCAATAATTTTGGGGGTTATTACCGTACGGAAACGTATGTCCACGAAGCGCGGCGCTTTGGTGCTATTATCCAGGCTCCGTCCATTAATGAAGGGGAATATGCCTGCGTATTAATCGGGAATCGATTGATTTTAGGTTTTGTTTTAGTAGCAGGAATTGAGGTGAATTGCATCAGTACTATTTTAAAGGAACGGGCAGCATTTGGTGTTTTTCGTGATTTTGATGACTTGATGCAACGCACTTACATTCCTCTCGAACAGCTTTCGTTGCTCATACGCGTTGGGGCGCTTCGTGATTTTTTAGAGGATCGAAAAACATTATTGTGGAAGGCACATTTTTATCTGTCGAAGGCCACAACTAAAACCAATCAACAGTCGCTTTTTAGCACGCCACCTCTTTCTTTTCAATTGCCCCAATTAGACGAGCAAATATTAGAACTTTCCTTTGAGCAAATTGAATTGATTGGTTTTCCTTTATGCAATCCCTTTGATTTATTAGCGAAACCACTACCGGAACACACATTAGCTAGGCAACTACCCAATTCCCTAGGATTAATTATCGAGTTGTTTGGCTACTTAGTGACCATAAAAACATCCAAAACTTCGAAGGGTGCGCTCATTAATTTTGGCACTTTGATCGATGTTGATGGCGATACCATCGATACTGTTCATTTTCCTGAATCACTACGTAAATATCCGTTTATGGGAAAAGGGATTTATCGAATGAAAGGTAGGGTAACCGAAGAATTTGGTTATTACACGCTAGAAGTAGGGCAAATGGAAAAGCTACGATTGGTCGATGATGTTCGTTTTGGAGAAGAAATCAATACTTTTGAACCAGCCTAAAAACTTTACATCAACTAGCTTGTTTTCAAATTATGTATCAATTAGTAAGAACCCAATTCGTAAAGACCGACATGTTAAACTGTTGGGATTTTTTTTCTTCTCCAGAAAATTTAGCTAAAATAACACCTGCCTACATGGGTTTTATAATTCGAACGCCATTACCCAAAAAGATGTATGAAGGGCTAATGATTGAATACACTGTTAAGCCTTTAATGAATATTCCTTTGCGTTGGGTAACAGAAATAAAAACCGTAAAAGATCATGCGTTTTTTGTCGATGAACAACGTGTTGGTCCCTACAAAATGTGGCACCACGAACATCACTTCATACAAGTGGAAGGGGGTGTCGAAATGAAAGATATTGTGAGTTACGAACTTCCTCTTGGAATTTTGGGAAGAATTATGCATGCGATTTTTATTAAAAATAAAGTGAAACAGATCTTTGATTTTAGGTACCACAAGGTGGAAGAACTCTTCAATCAAAAGTAAACTGTAAATTGCCTACCTTTGACTTATGAAGTTCAAGGACTATCCCATCTCTCCCCTAATAAAAAAAGAACTTGACAAACTTGGTTTTGTTCGACCTACTGATATTCAGCATCGGGCAATCAAACCTATTCTTGATGGGGAAGATGTAATGGCTGTGGCACAAACGGGAACTGGAAAAACAGCTGCGTTTGTGATTCCTGTGATTCACCACCTGTTAAATCCAAAAGATCTTAAGAAAAAACAAATTAGGTGTCTGGTAATGGTGCCTACCCGCGAACTAGCCAAGCAAATTTCAGAGGTTTTTATTCAAATTGGTGCCGCTACAAAATTAAAAACACTGGGCCTTTTTGGCGGAGTGGAACAGGAAAACCAAATTCATCAATTAGAACATAAAGTCGACATCTTGGTAACTACGCCTGGTCGCATGTTTGACCTCGTTTCACAAGGATTTATCGATTTATCGAAAGTGGAAATCTTAGTGCTTGATGAGGCTGACTTGATGCTTGATTTAGGCTTTACAAAGGACATAACAGATGTACTGCGTTTGCTTCCTAAAAAGAGACAAACCTTGTTCTTTACGGCCACAATTTCAAAAAAAATAAAATCATTGGCTTACGACGTCGTTCGCGATGCCATTCGAATACAAATTTCACCCAAGAATCCAGTTGCTAAAAATGTAACTCATGCGGTGGCTTTTATTGAAATGGATGACAAGCGTTTTTTTCTTGAAAACATCCTAACTGAATTCGAAACCCAAAAATTTATCGTGTTTGTGAGGACAAAGGTGCGAGCTGAAAGAGTTGTGGCAGCTATGCAACGCGTTGAAATTGTTACAGAAGCACTGCATGGAGGAATTGAGCAAGATAAGCGTTTTGATATTTTAGATCGTTTTCGAAAAGGGGAAAGTCGGGTACTTATTACTACAGATGTCGCTTGTCGAGGAATTGATATCCCCGATATGGATTACGTTATAAATTATGACATTCCAGAAAATCCAGAGAATTATGTGCACCGCTGCGGACGAACGGGTAGAGGTGAGGCTAACGGACAAGCTTTGTCATTTTGTAGTCCGGAAGAAAAAATCCTTATTGAAGCAATTGAAGTGTATACAGGCGAAGAAATTCTGCATTATGAAATTACGTCAGCTGAATACAAGGACATACTTATCGACACCACGGATCCCACCTATAATTGGAAGAAATTAATGGATGAGTTCGATAACGAAAACACCGATTGGGATTAAGATTTAGTTGGGATAACTAAATTAATCGGATCCAATACTTTTTCTTTTGTCAAGGCTATATCAATCACTTCTTTCATTGTTTCCACATAATGAATACTTAAACCTTTTATGTAATCAGGTTTTATTTCATCTACATCTTGTTTGTTCTTGGAGCAAAGAATTAATTCCTTAATTCCGGCTCTTCTAGCTGCTAATATTTTTTCCTTGATTCCACCAACTGGAAGTACGTCACCACGAAGTGTTATTTCTCCTGTCATGGCAAGGCCTTTTTTTATCTTTCGCTGTGAAAATAAAGAAGCCAAAGAACAAAGCATCGTAATACCTGCGCTCGGTCCGTCTTTAGGTGTTGCACCTTCAGGCACATGGACATGCACATTATAGTGATCGAAAACTTCTTGAGAAAGTCCGATCCATTGGCTATGTGCCTTTAAGAATTCCATAGCAATCACAGCACTTTCTTTCATTACATCACCCAAGTTGCCAGTAAGGGTAAGCTTTCCTTTTCCTTGTGTTATCGATGATTCTATGAATAATATATCACCTCCAACGCTTGTCCAAGCTAAGCCTGTTACGACACCTGCCACATCATTGTTGGCATATTTGGTTCGCGCTCGACCTGCCCCCAAAAAATTAAATAGGTCATCTTGGGAAATTTTAGCATCAAATTTAACATCTGTAGCAATTTGTAGCGCTCGGTTTCTGACAAGCTTCGCCACCATTTTATCTAATCCTCGCACGCCCGATTCATTAGTGTATTCCTCTACTAACTTCTCTAAGATCTTATGGTCTATGGAAATATCTTTTTTTTGAATGCCATGTTCAGCAATTTGCTTACCGATTAAGTGACGCTTGGCAATTTCAATTTTCTCTTCGATGGTATACCCGTTGACTTCAATTATTTCCATTCTGTCTCTCAAAGGACCTTGCACTTCCGCTAAGCTATTCGCTGTCGCAATGAAAAGTACTTTCGATAAATCGAATTCAGATTCAACGTAATTATCATAAAAAGCAATGTTTTGCTCTGGATCTAGCACTTCAAGTAGAGCCGATGATGGATCGCCGTGGTTGCTTCGACCTAACTTATCGATTTCATCAAGCACAAACACCGGATTTGCACTTTCTGCTTTCTTAATATTTTGTATAATTCTCCCCGGCATCGCGCCAATATACGTTTTTCTATGTCCACGTATTTCTGCTTCGTCGTGCACGCCGCCCAATGACATTCGTACATATTTTCGACCCAGCGCCTCGGCAATTGATTTGCCCAATGACGTTTTCCCGACGCCAGGAGGTCCGTAAAAACAAAGTATTGGGGATTTCATGTTGCCTCGAAGTTTCAAAACAGCGAGGTATTCCATTATACGTTCCTTTACTTTTTCTAAGCCAAAATGATCGCGTTCCAGTATTTTTTTAGCGCGCTTTAAATCAAGGTTATCTTTGGTGTAACTATCCCAAGGCAGGTCTAACAATAAATCCAAAAAATTAAGTTGAACTGTATATTCAGCCCCTTGGGGATTCATACGTTGGAGTTTATCTAATTCTTTGTAAAACGTTTTAGCAATTGATTCTTTCCACTTCTTTTTTGAAGCTCGATTTTTTAATTCATTTATGTCCTGCTCTTGCGGATTGTCGCCTAACTCGTCTTGAATGGTTCGCATTTGCTGATGTAAGAAAAACTCTCTTTGTTGACGATCCAAGTCTTTTTTAACGCGATTTTGGATTTCGTTTTTCATTTCGAGCATTT
>Ga0247833_1003614_pt1 | contig 20401 bp, 18 predicted proteins | sample LaCruzMarch2015__7_FD_187117 | JGI IMG/M metagenome (GOLD analysis project Ga0247833, IMG submission 187117) | Freshwater microbial communities from meromictic Lake La Cruz, Castile-La Mancha, Spain - LaCruzMarch2015_8m | ecosystem: Environmental > Aquatic > Freshwater > Lake | place: Spain... | reverse complement strand
ACAGGTTTTTCGTTGGACGGACAACTTGAACCAGACTCGGGGTACCACTTTTCACAACAAAGTGTTGCATTGGTGAAGAGGTAATAGGGCGCAAAGCCTTCAGTTGTCATCCAACTTTCGTAACCACTACCTCTGACACAGCTTTGCTTGTTGGTCAAGTCAGGAAACCAACGCACTTGTTGGCCGGTTGGTGAATATGGTCGGCTCACTAAAGGCCCAATCACATCTCCCATTATACCTGGAAATGGAAATCGAGCATGTGAATTTATGCTAGCTTGAAGACATGAGGTGGAGCCAGGAAATTGTGCATCACAGCATTGTGATGATTTGCGGTAGATCTGGACTTGGTTAGGTTGATGCATTTCCGATTTGCAGAACCTGGGAAGAACAAGAGGAAGATATGATGTGAGATATAATATGCTTTGAACAGTGGCACTCGTAATATTCCCAACAATAATATATGCTTACCCAGCTTTTTCATCAGGAAACCACGGACAATCCCATCCTGGGCGACAGCCAGCCCATGGATTCGTATGGGTGGTATCATCACAGGTTGTGTAGCACTGTTCATTGTTATCAAGACATATCCCTACAGGACAATCGCATCGGCAAGTCCAAGGATTAAAGATACCCAACCCACAATCCGTTCTAATGTTGTCACAGCTCTGCGATGGATATGCAGTCGGCGTTTCACTTGGGTTTGCTGAAGGGGCCTCCGAAGGATTTGAGCTGGGCATGGCTGAAGGATTCTCACTCGGGTTAGAGGAAGGATTCGAGGAGGGGTTGCTGCTTGGATTGGATGAGGGATTAGAGCTTGGATTTGAGGAAGGATTGGATGATGGGTTGCTACTTGGATTGCTTGAAGGATTTGACGAAGGGTTGGAGCTTGGTTTGGATGAGGGATTAGAGCTTGGAATTGAGGATGGATTCGACGAGGGATTGCTGCTTGGATTCGATGAAGGATTTGAGGATGGGTTGGAGCTTGGATTGTTCGACGGATGTCTCGACGGAATAGAGGATGGATTCGACGATGGATTGCTGCTGGGCTTGTTTGACGGATTGCTTGAAGGGTTGGAGCTTGGATTGGATGAGGGATTAGAGCTTGGAATTGAGGATGGATTCGACGAGGGATTGCTGCTTGGATTTGATGAAGGATTTGAGGATGGGTTGGAGCTTGGATTGTTCGACGGATTTCTCGACGGAATAGAGGATGGATTCGACGAGGGTTTTGAGGAAGGATTGGATGATGGATTGCTTGACGGTTTTGAGGAAGGCTTAGAGGACGGGTTGTTACTCGGATTACTGCTCGGATTGCTGCTCGGGGTTTCTGACGGATTTGAGCTTGGGTTGCGGCTTGGTCGAATGCTGATGCTCGGATTGCTCGAAGGATAAGCAGTAGGTGATGCTCCACCCACTTCTGTAGTCAGCAAGAAGATAGTACAGATCATTATAATACACTTATTCCTTCTCGAAGAGGACGTGCATAAGGGTGGCAGCAACATCATGTGATTGTGGTATCGTCTAATGAAGTATGTACTGAATTGACGAAGTGAACTGTGGAGTAATGAAGACGTGCCATAGTGCTGGGTTGTCTTCATTCCCTCTTGATTCCCTCATGCAGTTTTAACTTTTTTAGTAATGGTCATTTTTGAGGAGATACGATAGGTCGTGTGGTCGGTTTGGGCTGCTGACGTACGTAGTACGTAGCAACACAAACGATGGCCAAATGGAAGATAATCAGGGCGGCAATTCAGTGCGCAATCCTTCCAGGTTGCGTCTTTGGCTTCTCCGCAGATTCGTCGCGATGCAATAATAGCTCTCGTCGCATCGTTACGAAACCCGCGCCCGTTATGCCGGCTTCGCGTCATCTGGTGGCGGCTGCAAGAACGCATGACGGTGATGATTATGACTATGACGATCGTGAAATAGCTCCATGTAGTGGCCGTAGAAGATTTATGTGGTCGGTGACATTAACTTCGCTTGTCGTGGGTGCTAATGTCGTTAATTCCTTTCCCGAACTGGCGTTGGCGGTAGAGACAGAAACTGTTGGAGAGTATACCATCTGGAAGACGGGACGTGCGCCCATCGTGCCAGGACAAAAGCCTAGAGATAAGGATGATGTCAAGGGTACACGAAAGGACCCAAACTTTCTCCGTTCTGTGGCAGATTGTAAGGGGAAATGTGAAAACACTCCAGGATCTGACGGGTTGGCGAGGACGAAGGAGGAGTGTCTAACGACGTGTCAGGACATTTGCTGCACAACTTACGAACAGTGTACCTTTGCCATTGTTCCACGATAGTACATTGGGATTTCAACATTTCAGGGCTATGCTTGCTGCTACTTCGACACCTATGCTAAAGTGCGCAAATTACTGCTAGTGCTTAAGATTCTGGATACAAACGCTACGATATAATTAAAAATTAGTCCTTTGCTGGGATATCACTTGATTGATGCTCATTCTTCTCCCTTCGATTAATCACGTAGGCTTCCAACCGTCATGCACCGCAACAATCCCACCTGTCATATTTGTATACCCCACACCCTCAAAGCCTGCAGCCTCCATCCTAGTTTTTAACTCATCTTGTGTACAAAACTTACGTATACTCTCGACCAAGTACTGATATGATTCACGATCGTTTGCTACGACCTCACCGAGCTTTGGTATTACATTGAACGAATATGCATCGTATATTCGTGCAAGGGGTGGCAATATCACATGCGAGAATTCGAGGCACATGAATCGTCCCCCAGGTTTGAGCACTCGTAATGCATCCCTCAATGCCATATCGACATCGGTAACATTGCGCAGTCCGAACGCTATTGTGTAAATATCGAACGAACCATCGTCGAATGGTAAAAATTGGGCATTCCCTTCCACGAAGCGTAAGGAGCGTGCATCGTCGAGGATCACCGGACCATATTTTTCTCTCGCTCGTTGTTCGCCCACGCGTAACATGTCCGGATTAATATCGCATACAGTAACCGATATCTCATCCGTGCCCGAACTTTTGGCACGTTCGATGCAGTTTGCGGCATCTACGAAACGAAATGCCACGTCGCCGGTCCCTCCAGCAACGTCGAGTATTGACAATAGTGGACTGCTCGTATCCTCGACCGACGTTACCCCAGCTCCGCGCTCATTATCATCCCACGACGACGAAATAGCAGCACGTCTGCGAACGGCCCCGGCCATACTTCGAACTCCCGTCATGCGTAACAATTCATCTTTCCAATATCTATGCAATCCACCGGACATGAAGTCGTTCATAACGTCATAATTATCGGCAACGTTCGCAAATACACGTTTCACCCGACCCTCTTTTTCGGAAATGGATACCGATTCATAACCGAAGTGAGTGGTGGGGCCGGAGACGTAGGATCCAATAATATCGTTGGTCGTCCCGACGGAGACGGTAGTGGAGGATGACCGTCGGAGGAGGCGATTATGATCGAGGCAGGGGGTGGTACTACGAATTGCGGACGACGCGGTCGATGGGACGGAGCAACATGCGCGGAAGTGGGAGGATAATCTCCTCATGGATGGTTTCACACACTACTTGATATGATGTCGCGTCCAGATCCACGAAAGACAGCAACCCGCCAAAAATGAAATATCCAACGCGGGACCTTTCTACTTGGAGCGTAGCAAAAGCTGGATGGAAGCGCTCGCTGGATATGGTTCCGACACCGACTACTCCTCTGACGACCGAGTTGGAGGAGCGGGGGATGTTGCGAATGGGGTCTTGGCAGCCAGCTTCGATGACGATCGAAGGGACGGCGTGGCGGCGACGAATGGACACGGCATCGGCGATGTCGACGTATCGAGGTGCGGGGATGGGACGACGATGACTACGACAAAAATTAATGGCAACGGATGTGAAAGAGACGCCAATGTTAACAACAGCCAGGGGTCGATATGTATAGAGAGAGCTACAAGAAAACGTCGTCGACGATGGGATGATCCGGGCGAGGAGCGAAACGACGAAGACAAATCGGCATTGGTGTCGTTGCTGCCCCCGCCTGAACTATCCGATGGCTCAGGAGAAGATACCGATCCATTTCGCTTGTTGGGATTATTTCCAAGGGACTATACGACACGCTTACGCGAGGATCTATCACGACGAATGCGAATACAGCTCGAGCGACGATCAACGACGAGTGAGGGCAAGGATGATCGACTTGAACGACTCAATGAGAAATTGGAGAGACTGTACGATCGATTCCAAGGAGGTACGACTGCCGATGCTGCCGATGCTGCATTGACGAATGCTCATGATGCCACCGCCTCTCCGTCCTCCTTCTCGGCGCATCTGAAGTCACAACGGGAATTTGGCAATCCTGCATTAATACACGGTATTATTGATCACTTTCAAATTAATCCATTGGGCTCGCACGGTGGCAACACATTCAAGAGATTTGAGTATGCAGACAGATTATTGGCAGCTGAGGAGAGGGCTAGAGTCGCTCAGTCATCAAATTACGATGCGAGTGACGGTAATGATAACAACATTGGTTAGAGTTGGGGCATTGGAGTGGAAATAATTGTACCTTCACACAATGTTACACATAATTCATAGAAGATGAAAGACCTTTATTTTCATTTAGAATCTATTTCGTGCTCAACTGTCGCGTACAGCAAAAAATTGCTGGCTCGTTGATGGACCGTTACAACGTGAGGAATGCACGTGTTGATACACGAAATGCAGTCAGCTTCTGTGTGAATCTTTCACGATTGGCACTTTCCAAACTCCTACTGACATCGGCCAGTAATTTGTTGAATGCCTCATTCAACTTCGCCTGATTCGTCGAATCCTGTGTGCTCATCAAGTGATCCTTGTACGCTGTAAAACTAGACTCGCTCGCCAGCATAAGACTGAGCATCGGTCGTATGACTGCCCAGTGGTTTTGTGGTGCCCCGAATAGGAGCAAGTTGAATAGTGTAGCAGTCAAGCTAGAAAATAAATTGGGCTGTGCTGCCAAATGTTTGTTGAGATAGCGAATTTCTGGTCTGTCTTTGCCAGAATTCTCACAGTATAGTGTGGCTAAGTGATCGATGCTATTTGCACACATGGAGCTTATCTGAGCATCGCTCGATTGCAAACCCTCATGGACAGCATTCATCAATTGCATAAATACATTGGTATTCAATGCCATAACTGATTTTATGTGATTCCGAAAAAAGATTTCGACAAAGCCGAATACCGACTTGCTCAACTTGGGATACGCAACAACTTGCTCCAGTGGAATGCTAAGAACCATTTTCAATGATGTGTCTAGTGCATTGTCCAGCGCTGGGTCATTGTATAATGCAAACACACCAAAACAAACGTAGTTGCCACCCAAGGCTGAATTCAAGACACTTAGTGCAATCGACATGCCCTTGTATCTCAATTTGTAAATATCGCCACTTGGCAGACTTGAATTTGCCAACATTCTTCTCCCGAAGGCACAAATTACATCACTAGTTGCGCGGAAGAGCAGGATGCCATTCGGACTACTTTGATCGAAGTTCACTCGATTGGCCTTGTTGTGACAGAATTCGTGCACAAATCGAAGTAGACTGATCATAACGTCCGGTTGGTCGTACCACAAATCGGCCACTTTTGTTAATAATGGCGTGTGTTGTGACTCTATGATGTCAAACAGCATCCCAAAAGTACGTCGATTATGCAAACTTATTGCCACACCTCGTAGATCCCGAAACACCCCAATCAGTGGCATTCGTGCCTCCTCGCTCCGTAGCTGGGAAGAGTCGAGCGCTCCAAGCTGTGCCATCGTTTTGATGATGGGTTCCATGAATTGATCGAACGTCAGTTGAAGAGTTTCTTCTCCACCGGGAGACAGGAGTAGCCTCACGAGTATCGCGTGGAATGTTGTTCTATGCCTCGCATTCGATGGGACATATAAAAATGGAAATTCGTCGTGTGTATGATGACTCGCAAGATATTTCACGGTGCTTAACGTCAGTAATAGCTTCGAGCTGCTATAGCCACCCGCCATGTCCGTGAGAAGCTCCAGCGTCTTCGCTACTATATCAAGCTCATCTGGCCAGAATTTGAGATTCTTCCCCATCTTCGTTACGATGAGATTTGCCACCACCGTATGATCCCCCAGACCCATATTCTCAAACATGTTCAGGTATACCTTTTGCTTCGTGGAGGGTACCGATTCGAGTTTCATACTTCCAACGCTGGACCCACCAGACGCACCCGTCTGTTCCCACATGAACATGTACACGCGTCTAAAATTCTGAAAGTAGTATAACATGGCCACCTCCAACTTCGAGTCAGCCTTACCTGCACCGTTGGACTGTGTCAATCTGTAATCAATAAATTGTGACAGCTGTAGAACACGTTTGCTCAAACTTGCATCCAATGTCTCCTCTCCATTCCCGACCTGCGACGATGACCAGCTATGTCCCCCAACAATCGATCCGACGATATACGTTAGCCACGTAAGTTGGCCTTCCAAAATGGTAACCTGCTGGGCTACGTTCGGAGGGGCACTATCGGTACTCGTACTCACGAGATGTTGCATCAACTCACGATACTTCTCCAATATCGGATCAAACTTACCCACGATTATTGTTGCCACGGCACTGTATTGGAAACGACATATCGTTGGTAAACGATCGAGCTGTTCCATCAGTGACCCCTCATCGTCAAGAGGATTCTCAAGCGCACCCTCACTTCGAAGGACTGTCTCGACTGATCCAAGCATACTATCAATGTAGCATTCCACTACATTTAGAACGTGATTTTCCAATGCCTGAACGTGTCCCTTCGCACCAGTTTCTGGTCGGACGTATGGCACGGCAGCGACCAACCGTCCCCACAATGCCAATAAATAATGAATCGAATTTGTACTATACTGCCAATTCTGGGTACTCTGTGTCGTAAAGCTGGCTGCCAAGTCCAGCCATTCCAAGTACCCTTCTGTCTTGACTAATTCACTCAATTGATAATTCGACTTTAGCCTTCCAAGCAAACGACAGAATTGATGATAATTGTCCTGATGCTGTAGTCCCGTTTGATTCTTTAACAATTCACGTATCCCCGTCATGACCCGTCCTAGGAAAGCCTCACGTTCCTTGTCAGACGGGAAGAGCGACCGTCGGACTGAACAAATGAGTATCACGGCCTCCATCGCCCTCGACGAACGGGGAGGGTCGGTATTGGCATAAAAATCCAATAATAATTCAGTCGTGGCCGGATCCTGTAATACCGGTCGCCAATTCGTCGGTGCCTGTATCGTACCCACATCCTCGGTACTTTCGTCGGGATTCGTGCCGATAAAATCGAAGTTGAGACATCGTACCGTAAGACTTAATGCCTGTTCCCCCAATGCCGCCTCCTGTCGCGCATCCGCGGTACTAATTGCACGCGTTTGTAACTGTTTCAATGTCGTCAACCCCAATTGGAATACCTTATACAGACACAGGTCTCGAAAACTCACGCTCGTTTTACGATGTTGCGTCAATGTTCCCCCGCTCGTGGGGATATTCAATTCATCCACGAGTTGATTTAGTATCTTAAGTCCCAGTATACAATGTCCGACCGAGGCCTGTAAGAACTTGGTAACGTCCGCGGTGAGTTCCCGATGCGTCGGATCGTCGAACCACCCCAATTTGGTTATCCGACAAACCAGCTGTATGAGACTCAAGGTAACAAAGTCCTGCAGCGTCGGGCCGTTGTTGGCAAGATACCCCAGGACGTAATTGCGTATATCGATCCGTTGGGCGATGGTAAAGTTATTCCAATGCGTGGTGATGAGTTCGGTCAGGCTGTTCGATGCCACGAGTAGCGCATACTGAGATGCCGATCGGTCTAAGATGTACTGACATTGGGGGATGAAGGATGCCGAGGATTGGAGACTTAGCAACCTCGACTGCGCCTCGTCGCGTGTGATTTTCTCTCCCCCCGCTGGGGGCGATCCGGTGTATAGAATTTCGCAGAGATATTCAACCTGAGATAGTTGGGCGTCGTCCATGGTGTAAGTTTACTAGATGGTTGGTGGGAGGGGTTGGTAGTCACTATGAAGCCGCCGAATTTATATGATGCGTGCCAATGCTATTATCATGAATTAAGATGGTGCGAGGGAGATGGTGAGGGTGAGACACGGACTATGGATGACGCTCTCGCGTTTGAGCTGATCCAGCAAGGGAAAGCGAGTTTTAGAAAATCCCAGCATGCTCGTGAGCGAGCGAAAATAAAATATATGCTGGATCAGCTCAAATGTTGTGAGGAGCTTTAGATCCCGCCAAATAATAATGGCAAAGAAATCACAAAATCACAAACTTCCTCTTCCGATCCGTCGATGTTGATGATTGCATTGTTGTCGTCCGTCGCCGCGCTCCTTGTTGTGATCCTGCTCGTCCACACCAACAACAACACAGTGGATGCCAATTCATCGATTACTCGTCATCATCGTCCATCGCGAGTAGTCGAATCGTCGGCGTTACGACGGAGGAGAAAGGATGGCGAAGACGAAACGAACGACGCGTACGTACTCTTGGCACGTGCCATTCAAGATCGTCTGACCGTTGCGGACATTGACGATGGTAATAATAATCATCATCATCCTTCCAAAGCAGCGGCACCGTACGATTTGTCGACCATAGCCTCGGCATTGCGTTCGCTGTCCACGACGCAAAGTGCATTAAAGAAAATTGACGGTGCTGCACATGAGGCATATCAACGTACGCATCGTTCGTCGACATCTCTCGATAATGAAGATGATGAGAACGACGACTATCACGATGATGACGATGGTGAGAATAACAATCGTAACAGTGCAAAGGGAAGTAGCACGACGATCGGCGGACTGAAGGTGGCCGGGCGTATGTCGCGAAATGCCGCTCGTGTGGGGTGTGTTGCTAATGCATTATTCACGGCCGAGTTGTGTGAATTTGGTAGCGTGCTGGACTATAATGACAGCAGCAACAACAATGATGATGATGGGACATTGGCATCGTGGACGGGACGGGAAGTCATACTAAATACTACAATTCATACTGACGATCTTAATATATCAGTTTTGTTACTATATGAACGAGGGTACGATGGAGGAGCGGGTGTTAATCACGGGAGTGTTGATGACTTACTATCATCTGTCAAGAGTGAAATAGGAGTAACAGTAATATCTGAGGATGAAGAGATCGAGGAAGGAATAGAGGAAAGTGATAACAATCGAAATGATGTAGTCGAAATGACTAAAAGCTCGGAGACGGTAGATACTTATCCTACTTCTGCTTCTACCCCACGAGGGAGATTCTTGGTCATACTGTCCGACCATCTTCACATGTCACGCGATTTGTCATCAATATTGTCGATATTGGACGTACCTCCACGACGGTTAAGACTCCGTCATGACGAAAGTGCTAGCGTATGTGAATCACTGTATCAAACGGCAAGCAAGGTGTTAGATGTCATTGGTCCTGTCATAGCAGCAACTTCAAACAACATCAATGGTAACAACATCAATGGTGACGACGACTATGATTGTCGAAAAGTACGACAACCGGCTATACATTTTGTCGGTCATTCATTAGCTGGTGGGGTGGCTGCTATATCTGCCTGCATCATCGACGGTAGTCTTCCTCTTCTCCTCCCTCGAGATATTCGTATAGATAAACAACAACAACAGCATGACAACTTTGCATCAATATCATTGTTGAGCGGATCTGGTCGTGCCAGAACATCAGCCTTTTGCCTTGGTCTACCACCGTGCCTTTCATCGAATGTCGACAGTCCTTTCGTAACAAGTATCATACAAGGTGATGACGTCGTTTGTCGCACATCACGTGATACTATTGATAGTTTGTGCAATAGTACACGTCGAACGATAAAGGGGGGCGTACTTGGCCGGAGTGTCGGGTGGATGTCCCAAGCGGTAAAATTGACTGTATCAGGACTAACAAGCAGTAGTAGTAGTAGCATTAAGGAAAGCAGATTGGTCGTGCCAGGACAAGTCTACATTGTCCGACCTCGTAGGATTGGTGGTGGTTCAAGTAGTATACATGAAGTGGGTGGACGAGGCGGGAATACGCTAAGAGCAACATTGCTGTGGCAGCTCAATGACATATTATTAAGTAAAAGTCTATGGTCCCATCACCGACTCGAGACGTACATACGTAGTTTAGACCGGGTCCGATTAAAGGGTTTTGCGGACCAGCAATCAATAGAAAACGATTAGTACTACGACATTTTCATTTCCAATTGACGCAGACTATCTTGACTGTCCAACAACCTTTAAGCTTTATTGAATGTTGTATTCATGTGAGAATTGTGTTTGCAATTCAATATACAAAGCTGCTTGCGTTTCGTTCCCGGAGCCGTGATGCATTCTAGGTAGACCCAGGGATACGAAGCTGATCAGCATACCTCCAGAGTATAGTTGGTGAAATAAGACCATCCACTTCATGGATGATACCAGTCTTTGTAGCATCTACAAATTCCAATGATTTCACAACCTTGGCTCCATTCAATGTTACACCACCATCCTCCTTTCCTCCCAGACCAAAGATCCCTCCAGAAACTGTCCTCTCGGCTGGGATGGCACCACCCTCGGTAAGTATACCACCGGAGTTAAATAGCTGATCGGCATTCACTGGCTCAAGTATGACATGATATGATACAATCTTCTCTGACATCTCTGCATTGCGTATATCAGATAACTGACCTTGTTTCTTTTCACCAAGATTTATGAATGCCGCCTCATTTGGAACAAAGAGCGTAAACCCAACATTGTCAGCCTTTATTACCTTCTTCATTACATCTCCATTCTTGGCTAGCAGTGCCGCACATGAGGGGTAGTTTTTTGTTAGATGGTCTATTACATCCGATGCACTGTCATCGAGTGAGGAGCTCCGCGGTGTTCGTTTGACGATGGATGATGATGATTGGAATGCAGTAACAGTTCCTACAACGTCATACCACCAGACGAACACTATGGGTAGAATATGAGACGATACCAATCTCATGACGACTTCTTATACTCATCAACAACAGTCAACACAGTGTCGTTATTCCTGAGAAAAATGAGTTAGCTTCAACACGGGGCTCCGCTTGGGTACACGGAGATGACACCTGACACCCCAAACGCCCTCCAGTACGAAACAACATTTTTTCAATTATGAATCTCCTCACTCAGCTCCTTCTCGTTGCTGCTATTGCCTGCTCCTCCGTACAAGCGTTCGTCTCATCAATAGTCCCGACGAACATCCTATGCGCTACAAGTGCGACGACGGAGCTCCGCGCGATTGGAGCGGCAGAAACAGAGGCTGAGCGTCTACTGCGAAAAGTTAAAGAGCTCCGGCAACAGGTCAAGGCCGGTGAGGACGAGCTGCATACGACTCTCATCGCCCGGAAGAAGACATTAGACACGGCCACTGACTCGACAATCGCATATCTATTCCCAACTATTGTTGTTGATGATAATGGAGCGCTGACCACAAGCGACGGTGGTAATGGTAATGATGATGGAGTGTGTGCACTATGTGACCGATTACGACAGAAACGTTTAGCGTCGGACGTACTAGTGCGTATTGTCGAACGTTTGAATGAACGTGAGGTTGCCGCTAGAGGACTAGAGCATGTTGCACCATCGTTGGATCGAGATGATCGAGTTACAAATTTTGTACGCGTATCGCAACCCAACGAAGTCGAGCTGATTAAGATACAGGGATTAGTCGATCGGCTAATTGAGGCAGCCGAGGTACTTGACAGGGAGTTTATTGATCAAAAGTCTGAGTGCAATGGTGTGATTGTAAGTTATTGCACCACCCTTTTTTGTAGGCGCATTTTTCATGTATGACACGAGAAGTCAAACCTAATTCTGACTAACCTGCTAACACATTATGTCGTCTATAGACCCACAGTGATCTCATGCATTGGGGTGGTGGCAATATTGCGGGTATTCTCAAAGATAAGGCAAAGGAGCTTGGTCGAGAACACGATGAGCAATTCCAGAAACGCCTTGAATCTTTTTATGATGCAGCAAAACGGAAACATACGAGGGATGAATTTAATAGTGACTCGTGGAGGGATGGAGATGTGTGGTCTCCTTAGACCAGTAGACAATCATATTGCTTCCGATTGGTGGAACACGCTGACCAGTGGTTTGATGATGTGATGATATTCCCATGAGGAAAATTGCTGTAATAGAGCCTTAAACGCAGAAAAACTGTGGCTTTGCAGCAAACACCGACGAAGGCCTCCTGAGGAGACTTGCTAATGAACCCGCAATGTTTGAGATATTCTGGTTTTGCAAGAACTCCTTATTTGCCTGCCTTGGCTTTAAATCTGCATGTAGTAGAATAAGGATTAGAATTAAATGACACAATCACTGAGAAGATAAAATTATCTTATATTATTAATGATCATATAAATGCATCGCCTACGATTCTACCAGTTGGAGCTCACTCTTCGGTTCGGGATCCTTACCCTTCTTTGATGCCATTTTGAATCCTACCCAACTTTTCTTAATCCACTTCTTATATTCTTCAGTATCACCATACTTTTCTTTTTGACGAAATTCAAGTCCTGTTGTTGCTGTTACTAAGACAAATGAAATACCTATTGCACCCATCAAACTTGTCAAGAGGTATGGGGACATGCTCTTCCATAGAGCTACATTACTACCCCCGACGGCCGAGCTGCTAATTCTGACAGTCTTCCAAAGCACAGCTAGAAATCCGGCAAGACAACTTGATACCCACCCAATAACTTCGCCTGTGTAATTTGGATGACGAAAGAAGCGGAATATCCCTCCGGTAATAAGTGCATCCTCACCCTGCCAAGCCTTACCGACTGTTTTGTTCAAGTCACCCAAAGCGCCGAGTAGAAATCCAAGTAGTGTCACAACAATTGACGATCGTAGCAGTAATTCCAAGATGGATGTTATACTAATACCGCCTACTCCTCCTAATCCTAGTAGACTTGTTCCACCTAGCAGACTTGGTGGTATTGTCATACTAATATCATTACAAACTTGACAAGTAATTAGTAATGGAGACATCATACAAAAGTATAAGAATGCACAACTAAGTAAGAAAGGCGTGCGATTCAATCGATTACCCTGTTTCTTCGCCCGATCTTCAATCCGTTCTCTCATGACACGGAATCGTACAATGAATACTTCACGATATAATAAAAATATATCAAGTCGTAATCCGTAGAATAATAGTATGGCTGCATGACATGCTGAGAGGGATGTGGGTAATAGTACTTTGAGATTTTGTATTGTTGTCTGTAGTGAAGATAGTATCCCCGCAGATTGAAAGGATGATACGGATAATGATATACAGTCCTTCAAACCTGGTAATAGTGGCAAATTTGCTGCATTGGCAATAGATACAAGTATGAGATAACTGGATGCTGCCATGGCGGTGCCATATCCATAGCTTACCCCGTACTCTGACTTGTAATATCCGAGTAGGGTGGGGAGAAGACAAACAAGTGCAAGTCTTGTTACGGTCGGTAAAACAAGTAGTGACGGAGGGGTGATTATATTCGCAGCAGAAGCCGTTAGGGCAGGAGCTTTCGTTACTGCGTTTGAAACGGTGCTCGTAATGACAGTCAATGCCATTAACATTATTGGCCCTAATAATTCAGCCACTGTCGCCGCAGCTGGTCGTTTTGATTTCAATCCCTTCTGTTTTTTGCTTGCGTTACTACTGTTGCTGCGAAGTGCCAACCTCAAACCAACATGCGATTTTTTCACGGGAGAGGATGATGCATCATTATTCGTTCTCCTAATTTCACATCTAGGTGACGAACCCAGTCGTCTGCTACTTGAACTTCGGCCATGATGGCTGAAGGCGGTCGCACGAGCAGCAACACACGTACTACCGACTGCGACAAAGAGGAGGAGTAGGCGCATCTCTGGAGGAGGACAGACAGATTGCTGCCTTTGAACGACCGGAATACCGGCGTGACAGGTATGCTGCTGACACTCGTGACTGACTTCTCATATTTGTGACTCATTCTTCCCCCAGAGGTTTGACATGTGCTAGGGAATGGACAATTGGAACGGCACATGCAGTAGATTGGCAGTCAAGAATATTAGTACTCCTAGTTATTATGGAAAGAGAAGGAAAAAGCTATTGTACCCTACACATCAATAAAAACTTCATCAAACCAGATCCATTGTCTATGCAGTGATCAGAAAAGGCAACACGTGCCCAATGACAACATCAGCTCCACAAGTAAGTCGGCATTGACTTCGAATGTCTGATTCCTCAGTCTTGATTTTCTTCTGGTGCTGAGTCGTATTCTCTCCAAGGCTGTTATCATAAATCTTCATCTTCCACAGTGCAAGCTCCAATATCGTCGCGATTTCCTTCAGCTTAGGGTATTCAGCTTCAAAATGGGCAAGCTTCTCTCGAATTTCATACAAAATAGGATGGTTGTCTTTGTCCCATTCAAAATTAGCAGTGTGAATCATATCGAAAATGCAGTCACGCCAAACTTTAAAGGCAAGATATTCCACACGCGTTGACATGCCGCACATGACAATATATTGCACTCTTTCTTGGAAAGGTCGAGAGAAAGAGAAACTTGTGGCATTTGCAAACTTGTCAAGCAAGTAATCCCAATCGATTAGCTGTGAGGGGAAGTAAATTTGTTTCACACAAAGTAGATTCGTAATACTTTCCTTTGGTGTATCACACCGCCCCATTGTCTCAACCATCATTGTCCAGTTGAATACATGATCAGGGTAGAGTAATTGATATCTCTCGAGCAGGAACTTGATAATCTCAGCAGGTGCAACTCCCCAAAATGCATATAGTAGTGGTACTGCCCCCCACCTATCTTCCGTGATTAGATTTGCCGGGTACTTCTCAACAATGAGGCGGTAAACATCCAAATCGTGTACGGATGAGCACGTCAAAATATGAAGCGGGGTCATGCCTAGACAATCTTGTTGATTGCCAGTCGGATCCAACTTACTGCGTAATGTCCGACTTTGACCCGATCTCATGTTTATTGCAGCAATTTGGTTCTGTAGCACACCCTGATAATATGACTGGTAGTAGACAATACTGTGGATGGTTAGACCATCAAATCGATGCTGCAACGCAAATATAATTCTTGCGTTCGAACCAAACAGCCGCTGAAGATCTGTCATTTCATTGTAATCTTCATCAAAAAAAATATCATCACCAAAGACAGCGTCGGGAGGAAAGGCCACATTTCGTAGACAGAAACAATTGCAGAATGCGCCATCATTTATCCTCGTTATGTTGCCTGGCGTTTCCAGAGAAAATATAGATTTGCACCCGTATAACATATATTCAGGGATCACTGTCACGAGGGGTGGGACTCTAAAGTTGGTGAAGATGCAGAGAGCAAATGCGTTTTCTCCAATGCTTTCTATTCCATCGTTGAGTCGAATGGGACATCGAAGAGACTTATGGAAGGCCCGATTGTTAATCCTCCTGAGTGAGTTGGGGATGTTGATGTTCGTAATTGAGTGGTCACACCAATAGAAGGAATCTGTCCCAATTTCCACGAGCCCTTCACACAGCTCCACCTCGGCCAACTTCTTGCATCCGAAAAATTCATTAGTAGGGATCGACATGACGGAGGGATCGACTCTGACACGGTCGACATCACGTGAGGCAGCAGCTCCTCTTGGGCCCGTGTAGACGAAGGCCTCGTTATAGGTGGAAATGCTAGACATGGTGCGCGTCGGCTCTTTCGTGGGTCATTCGAGCTCATTAATTCCCTCCTTTCTCCCTCCGCTCCGCCTCGCTGACAAACAATGATGAACACCGTACTACTACAACGAGGAGCAGCACGTAGTTCACTCTTTCTAGGCGGTCGACAGCGGAGTCATCAAACTCTCACTTCCCATGCTCACTCTCCAACATCTGCGTCGTCGACTACTGACTTGGTCATTAGCACAATGGATGAAAAATCGGGTATTGCCATGCTAACGATGAATCGTCCACCGGCGAATACTTTATCTTTCGAAATGTAAGTAATTGATACGGCGTGGGTGTTTGCATGCTTTGTTGTATAACATGTTGCTGATTGTGAGATTTATCAATATACATAATATAACAACAGGAATGAAGCTCTCAGCTACTCCATTAAAACCATTGAGGCCAATCCAAAGATACAAAGTGTCATCCTCTCATCGACGAATCCTAAAATCTTCTGTGCTGGTTTAGACATTGCCGAATTAATAGTCAACCCCGATGACACGTCCAATCGACTTACGAAGTTTTGGAATTCATTACAACAGGTATATATTGATCTATACGGCTCTCGACTCGCAACTGTAGCAGCCATGAACGGACATGCTCCCGCAGCAGGATGTCTACTAGCATTAATGTGTGATTATCGTATCATGTCGGCCGGGGATGGTGGTAAGAACGTACCCACAATTGGATTGAACGAAACAAAGCTTGGTATTGCTTGTTCACCATGGATGGCACAAATGATGGTGAGTACCATTGGTACGCGCAAGACAGAACTTGCTCTTGCGTTAGGGACTTTGTTCCCACCACACGAGGCATTGGCAGTGGGCCTCGTGGATAATGTTATATCCAATCAGGAGGCTGAATCCAATTCTACTACAACAATTACTGATGATGAAGGATTGATCAATTTGTTACCATCTCAGATGAAGGAACATGCAACAAATCCCGTATTACAGAATGCATACACTCAAGCACAAGTATATGCCAAAATCCCTCCTCACGCACGTGTGGCAAGTAAAATGGTGATACGAGATGAGCCATTATTTAAAATGATTGCCAAAAGAGATGAAGATTTGAATCATTTTTGTGGCTTTGTGACACAAAAGTCTGTTCAGAAGAATCTAGCAATGTATGTTGAAGCCATGAAGAATAAGGCCACAAAGAAATGACCTTAATATTAGCACGCAACTGCACGCAGCTATTTAAGATAGCCAATTAATCTGATCGTTTATATTTCTCCTAATTGTGCTAAGGATTCTCCTTCACAGCCTCTATTGCTGCCCTTCTCTCTGCCCTTCGTGCTAATTTCCTTTCACGTTTAAGATCAATTCCACTTTGTCCTGTAGGTGACGTAGAAGAGATCAACTCCTTTTGTATCGTATCACCAACTTGAGTGCACTTATCCCCCGCTGTCTGCAATTCGTTCTGAGCCCGTCTCTCTGCACGTCTAGCTATCTTTCTCTCCCTCTTTAAATCTCCACTCGGATTCGTAAAGTTAGAAATTGATGCACGACTACTGGTGCCAATTGATGCCGCTGCTTTGGGCGATATAGTATCCTTAATTGTAGTACCCACATTTGCAACAGCTCTTGCTTCCTCGTCAACGAATATCTCCTTTTCAGTCTTTAAATCATCTTCTTGTCCATCACAATCTTTCATACCATGTTCATATTGTCTCGTAGTCTTCAACCTCTCTTCATCACCCTTTGCTACATCCTCACTCCTTAGACTGACTGTAATTCTCTTCTTCTCACGATCAATTTCAACAATCCGTACATTCTCTAATGTATCATCAACCTTGAGAACGTCGGCAACATTCGACACAAATTGATCTGATGTACAACTAATATGACAAAAGGCGTCAGAATGTGATCCAATATCGATGAAGGCTCCGAGCTTTGGTTTTATATACTTTACTCTCCCAGAGTATATGTTGCCAATGATGTAATCGGTTACGGGCTTACGACCGATGCATCGCCGTTTGTCGTCTTTCCTTGGCGTCTTTTTGGCAATAGTTGGTGATTCAAGTGGTGTTGACACTTCGTTATTGTGCTCACCAGCCGCATCATCAAGTGGATTATTTACTGCATTCGATTCGGATACGTCCATTGTTGTGTTATCTCTTTGTATTTTTCGACGTTTGCCACGTGAACGAGTATTCATTAAATCAACATTGTCATCTTCGTCAGATGATAAATTGTCATTTGACGGGTTTGACGCCGTGGGGGAAGTAACCTGCATGTTATTAGAAGCTGTCATAGATTTGTCATCTTCTTTATGACTGTCACCCTGCTTCCCGACCTGATGAATTTCCTCGTCTTCCTTCCCACCACATTCTTCGATCTTATCAGCTTGAGTCTTTTCGTCCTGGAATTCTTGTCTCTGCTTCAACCGTTTCAATTCTTCCATCTGCTCTGCCAATTGTTTCATTTTCCCCTCAAGTTCTGATAAAGCATCCGTCTCAGTCGATTTTGGAGGACCGTCTGCAATTGTCTTTGACAACTGATGTATCTTGCGTTTTAGATGCTTAGGTTTATTCAATTTTGGTTTCGAGGCTTGTTGATGCTTATTCTTATTAGCATGCTGCTGGTCATTCTTCCCATCTTTTCTTCTATACTGCGGAGATGCTTTATCATTCACAGGTGCATCTCGTACATTCACGACTTGTTTGAACGCCTTTTTTGCAAGCCTTCGTAGAACATTGGAATCCTTTGACTTGCGTAAATCAGAGGAGTAATCGGGAGATCTTTCGACATGATCTCCACGAGAAGGGTACGATCTTGGGCTAGTCATTTCATCGTGTCTTCCTTTGAATGATCTGATTGGACGCTTGGCGGCTCTTTCGTCACCGGTCCCTTCTGATCTACGCTTGTCGTGCCGATTGTCCTCCGGGTACATCGATCTCTCAATCATTTGAGATTGGGATTGAGACTTGAACTTTCCACTCGCCTTGCGTGCCATCTTCCTCTGTAGTCGTTGACGGATGGTCTCGACACCGCCACCACCACCGTTCTCACCACTATCCACTTTGGTCCGTTTCTTCGACGCCGCATCGCTATTCGTCGTCTCGACGACGGGTTTGTTGTCTTTAGCATTTGTTGATGTTATATCTCCACCACCTTCTCCATCGTTGAGCCGCTTTAAGCGGCGCCGCTCCTTTGCTGCCTCGCCGCCCATGACGGAAGGTTCTAATGGTGTCGAGCCGATTTGGCGGGAAGTGTACCCAAAAAATTAGGGAGGATGTAGTATTCCCAAACAAAGCTAGGAGTAAGCACTTTCATTGTTTAGCAATGAAGATAACTGCCATATTTTACATAATCTTCTTGCCCTCGTCATCGGAGGCGGTTAAATCTGATTCAGAGTCTGAATCTCCAGCAGCAACCCCAAATGTCAGAGCTACGCAGTCAGGTTAGAGACATCGTCTATGCAGTGATCAGAAACGGCAGCATATGTCCAATAATAAAATCAGCTCCACAGATGATGCGTCATTGCCGTCGTATATCTGATTCATCACTCTTCACTTTTTTCTGGCTCCGAATCTCAAGGCTGTCATCTTAATCTTCATCTTCCACAATGCAATCTCCAGTATTGATGTAGCTTTCTTCAATCTGAGAAGCTCGTCTTCGAAATAGGCAAGCTTATCTCGAATCATATTCACAATAGGACGGTTGTCCTCTCTCCATTCAAAAACAGCAGCACGAATCATGTTTGTGATATGGTCAAGCCAAACTTTAAAGGCAAGAGCTTCAACATGCTCTGACATGACGCACATGAATAGAAATCACAGCCTTTCCTGATTTGGTGCTCCATAAAAGGTATGTAAATCACATCTTCTTCTTCGTCAATAAAGATTTCATCACCGAAGACGGCATTTGGAGGAAAGGCAGCATTTCGTAGACAGTAACAAGATGCGAATGCTTAATTTCGAATCTCTCTGATGTTGTCTGAAATCTCGAGAGAAAACAAGGCTCTGCAATTGGATAACATATATTCAGGTATCACAGTAATGAGGGATGGGACTCTAAAGTTGGTAAAGATACAGCTTGCAAATGCACCAATTCCAATGATTTCAATCCCATCGTGGAGACGAATGGAAGTTTGGTGAGAGCCACGGAATGCATCATCACAAATCCTCCTGAGTGAGGTGGGGATGTTTATCTTGGTTATAGAATGACCGCACCACCTGAAGGACCATTCCCCAATTTCCACGACGCCTCCTTCACACAGCTCCACTTCGGCCAACTTCCTTTGTTGATAAAATGTACGAGCGATTGGTAGCATTGCTTGAATACCCCGATTTATCTATGGAAAATCAAAATGCGGATTTTTTCTTTTTCCGCCGCTTATGATTCAGCTCAAACGAGTACCATAAGATTGAGACAAGAATGAATGGGCGGGAGAACACTTCGTTTTCTTGGCATCGTGTCTTGGACCACTTAGGGTTAACCCCCCTATTTGCATTCAATTACACTGCTAATTATGATGGGGTTAATGGCTGGTATTATCAAATTGGTGTGATAAAGTACACTTTTTTAGATTATGAACGCTATTCTAATAGTCTCTCCAGTGGTTGTTCATTGTTGAATACTTCCAAAAGCAGCTGGGTTAATATATCACTCATCCCATAGTAATTCACTAACAAATTCCATGAAATACATGCTCCACTCGGTGGGGTAGGTACGACACCTGTC
>Ga0247833_1003613_pt1 | contig 20406 bp, 20 predicted proteins | sample LaCruzMarch2015__7_FD_187117 | JGI IMG/M metagenome (GOLD analysis project Ga0247833, IMG submission 187117) | Freshwater microbial communities from meromictic Lake La Cruz, Castile-La Mancha, Spain - LaCruzMarch2015_8m | ecosystem: Environmental > Aquatic > Freshwater > Lake | place: Spain... | reverse complement strand
AAGATTGAAATGAATAAACCAATCCCAACTAATACAGCAGTACTGCGGCGGTTGGTTGTCGTAGTCTGCCGCGTTCGTATCGCGTTTGTCATGGCACTAGATACCATAATATCACTAATCGCATCATCATCACTTGAACAGGCTTGAACCCGCCAAGGGAATAACAAAACCCGCCACAAAATTCTGACCAAACACAAACAACAAACAACACCACCTCGACGCGTGTTTGCCAATGACGGTGTTGCTCACCCACGAGAAGAATATGGCAGTTGTCCGTCGAACATCTATCCTAAAAAGCAGTGATAGTGGCATACGATCATCACCACCACCTCTGGATAATCCATCATTACCGCCTAGTCGGTACGCTCGCTCTGTCGCAGCAGCTGCTGCTTCGGACGACTCCTCTCAAAACACCCTTTCTTCATTGTCACATCGACAACGTCGAAAACGTTGCATATCATGTTGTCTATCATCGATACGTCCAATAAACTTGTTTACGAATCATTGGCGTACTATACTCCCATCGACTAAATTAATACATCAATTAATCAAACGTCATCCAGTCTTATTTGGGATACTGGTACTAATAGTGCTGTATAGAACAATTATAGTACTCTTCGGACCACGCGGATCGATTAAGGGTGGCAGTATTGGGATTATGTATGATCAGATAATACGTGACTATACGCGATATGAAACAGTATCTAAATGGCGAAATGAGGTACGATCAGAGCTTCATATACCAATTATATATAAAGACACGGATGATGGTGCATTACTAGAACCAACATTCTGGCCGCTGGATGTTATCATTACGACGCGACCTAATAATGCCATCGTTGAAATGCTCCTGCGAGAGAAACGCCGCGTTCGAATTTTGAACACGTTGAGTGACATCGTGAATAATACAACCACACAATGTTTACATGATATGTCGATTCCGATCTTTATTCCAACGTCGGTGTTACAAATACTACCACACCACGAGCAACCGGAATTGCCTCCATATTGGATTGCTAGATCAGATGTCATAGATCTTCAGTTTGTTGCCGTACACAATTCGGATGTTGACAATATTATATTCTCCTCATCTAAGGACATGAAAGATTGTCAGAATATCAACATATATTCAGATTTGGATTGTCTGTCCTATACATTAGGTGGAATACGATTGGGTGATTCTATTTCGTTGTACAAATCTCGATCCCAAATCGAAGCTATATTCGATTTGATGAGACAATCCAAAATCGATCCGCCTATGGCTATGTTGTTAGGGGGAGGTAACTGTAACTCGAGAGCAGGCTACGCAATATTTTCAAATATCCCAACCCCTGAGGATCAATTGAGAAAGTCTGCAATTTCAAGCCGTGTAGGAACAACATTTGCGGCATTCCCTCCCAATCATATTGGAAACTTATGCATCCCTCCCTTTGTGAAAACGGTTGGGATATCTCCGTACAATGAGATTAACAAGGTACTTAGCTATCAATCAATCTTTATTAGCAAGCTCATTACTGAAATTGAAAGTAAGGACTTTAGGGGCACAACTTCAGTATGGGGAATTGCTACGTTGACATGTGACTTTGGAGACGGCAGTGCAGATGTAATTGCAGATTGTTGTGATCGTGTTTCTGTATCGGTCCTTGATTCTATCGATGGTGGTGATATTGTTCGTCATATAGAGAATGAACAAGAAATTCTTCGAAAGAATAACGAACAATCGCATTATATAATCTTTACATCGTCAAAGGTAATCGCACCAGAGAAAGAAATCAATGTTTTGAATCCACTGGGAATGGTATCAGTGAAAATTAATGAGCACACCGACCACGACGCTGAACCAAACCATCACCCCAAAATGCCGATTCAAATTGCACTTAGGAATGAACATCGATGTGAGCCTAGTTGGTTTTGCAATCGTTGTCTCCAATCCTCGAGGAAAGGATCCTTTTCGAAATGTGCTTCTACTTGTGGTGATTGTGCCATCAATGCAATTTGTGGCGAAGGGGAAAGAGAAAGTTCTCGTGTTGTCAAAATCAATGTCGAAGTAGCTGACCATGCTTATCCTCGAGCTACTACCGGCGAGGACTTGGCGTCATTTTTTGCTGCACGACAGAGACGTATTCCACGGATAATTCATCAAACTTATTTTGAAGAACTCACGATTGACAAGTATCCTCAGCTTGTACGATTACAGAATACGTGGAAAGCTTCTGGTTGGGAGTACAGATTTTACAACGATGATTCAGCGCGGCAGTACATTGAGACAAACTACCCTCCTCGTTTTGTGTCTGCATTTGACACTCTATTGCCAGGTGCATATAAGGCCGATCTCTTTAGATATCTAGTCTTATTCCAAGAAGGTGGTGTATACGTGGATGTGGATGTGATGCTCAATACAAACTTGGACACATTTTTTACACCGGACTTAGCTTTTTTCGCTCCAATTGATGCAGTTGGATCATTTGCCGACGAACAGTTCTGTTTATGGAACGGCCTTCTTGGTTCGGCACCTGCTCACCCTATCTTGGCCAAAGTTATTGAGTGGATGGTCAATCTTGTATCCACTAGGGCCGATATGTACGATATGGAAAGGACTGTGTGTGAATTGTCTGGCGTAGATCACATCGAGAATTGGAAAGTTCGAACGGAACCGTTGCTTATGCTGAGTGGGCCGTGCGCTCTTGGATTAGCCTTGAATTATGCCGTTGGAAATGAGCCATTGGCCAAATTTTCCCCAGGAATATTGACTCGCGACGGATATAACAGGAAGAAATTTAAAGACTTGGATAGCGATGCTATTGGAAATGTCATGATCTTATCGGTATGTGATTTGTGATTTAATTCATGCTTTGTGTCGTTGTTCATTCTTCCATCCTCTCAGTTTTGTTGATTTTGTAGGTTGATAAAAATGACATGGGAGCATTTAGATTCAGTGACTCCGAACGAAACGTAATAATCGCATCAACTGATCTACCAGGTCTGTCGAAGGTACCCTTGGCATACGAGAGTGGCGGTAATGCTCCAAGAGGCAGAAGCATACGGAAGGCAACAAGAACTCTTAAAGCGAAGCGGCCTCACTATAGCATTTCAAACGAAGGGCAAAGGCTGTGGGGTACACATGACGTCTACGCTGATGATATCGTTGAGAATGAGATTATTACACTAGTTGTTTCGCACACGCAAACGCCTAACGTTGGATAGAGATGTAGATGATGTAAATTTCTAGAGTCTTACAATACAGATGTATGATACGCAGTACAAGCATTTTCTATACAATCTTTTACAACGCCGTCATCTGCTTCTTTGTCGGTCCACCATCATCCCCATCGCCCCCAACGTTCACATCATCCATACTTCGCTTAGTCCCAGAAGTTATATTGTTATCGCCTTGAGCCACATCTGGTACTTCAGTCTGATTCTTCATCGCTCCATCATCGGGTGCTCCAGCCTGATTATTATTCGCCCCACCAACGTTCCTTTGCTGCTGAGCCGCAATAAGCTGTTGAATTAATGCCACAGTGTTTTGTTGGTTTCCAGGGACAAAGTTTGATCCAAAGTTATTAAAGTTGTTGCCACCCAACGCTTGGCCAAACTGTCCAAGGGGGATATTATTGTTCATCCCACCACCAAGGCCATTGAATCCAACCGATTGGGCGAGGAGATTGGCCACATTGTTACCACCTCCACCAGCCCCTGCCTGAGCAAGAAGTTGTAACATTGGATTTTGATTTAACCCCAGCTGCTGCGTATATGGGTTGAAATGCTGCTGCTGCTGAGGTTGAGGGAAGTTGTTCATGGACTGAGAAGACTGATTAAGCATGCTCAACAAATCGCTTCCACCCATGTTTTGATTGACATTGTTCATATTTCCGGATGCCATGTTTTGGAGGATATTGCTATAGTTCGAATTGTTCACCTGCTGCTGATTCTGCTGCTGTTGGGTCAAACTTTGGATATACTTGGCAATATCATTTGTCGGGCCCCCTGCTAGATTGTTGTTGCCCTGCTTGGTTGCTTGGATGAAATTACCGAAGTTGGTGGAATTGGCAAGGTTGTTGGAATTATTGGCAGCGTTGTTATTGTTATTCCCCATCCCTCTCGACAGTGCATTAACCAGGTTGTCAATAGATCTTTTATTGTTCCCTCCTCCTACTCCATTTAAGGAAGAGAGTCCAGGTGCTGGAGCTCCGTTACCCCCGCCCCATTGATTCCCCCACTCCATATTCTTCATCTGAGCCGTAGGAAGGAGGCTGGCGTTCCCCTGAATCAGATTAGCTATATTGTCAAGGCTTTGCATGCTTTGAAAGTCGAGACTCATAAGTTGATCAAATGATCCATTCTTCCCCAGCACATTGGCTAGTGATGTACTCGATGACATACCCTTATTTGTCATCATGGAAATTTGATTGCGTGATATTCCTGCTTGGAGTAAGAGATTCGTGATGGAATTAGCTGACATGTTTCCTGATGATAAGTAGGAAGATGTTAATGTGTGAGTGAATATTGATGCAGTTAAAGATAAATTATTCGACAACTTCTAATCTTACCAAGACTTGCATTACTCATGAATGATGATCGCTGTAAACTATGGTCAAACATGCCAGGGTACTCTGCCTGCAATTGTGCCAGTAATCCGCCTGTCCCATCCATAGACGCCTGTGGTGCTTTATTCCCCTGTAGTAGTGCTCTGCCCACGGCAGCGGCAGACTTGTTGTTATTCCCACCACCACCTCCACCATCAGACGAGGACATGCCCAACGTAGCAGCAGCTTTGGCAGCACTCTTGGACGTGGAGTGGTCACCGCCCCCACCTCTATTACTACTCTTGCTATGTGATACACGGTCCAAAAACTTTTTCTCCAATTCACTTAGTTCATATCGAGTACGTTCAATTTCATCTGGAGTAAGTTTGTTAACATCGGCACCCCGTCGTCGAAAGACTTGTTTTCCTATACAGTTCGATCCAACGAATTTCTTGGATATACGCATAGGATCACAGTTCAGTAATTTCGAAAGGAAGGTACGAAGTGTGGTACCATCGGTTAATGGGAGTAAACCTGCCTTGAATTCTTGGATTAGTCGATTGGCATATGCCTCTTCCTCGGCTGTCCACTTTCCCCGACGTAGTGGTAACATCTTGGGTTCTTGGGCAGAGACAATTTCTGACGGGTGTAACTGGGCAGCTGCAGCAGCCACGGCCATTAATGATGGATTGATCGCACCAACAAGTGGTGCATTAAGGAGACTATTCCCCAGAAGTTGATTTAGATTTATCGACATGGGAGGTGGTAATTGTTGCTGTTGTTGTGCTGCTGCAACTGCCGATAGCCCTTCCACAGCAGCACTGCCATCCTTTGAGTTGCTATTATTACCGGAGGATGGCAAACATCCTTCTTCATCATTCTTGACACCGCCGCCAGTGGGAATGACTGCATCGGCTACTGCAGCCGATACGGCTGCCTCCATAAGGAGGGATGGAAGACTTCATATATCATTTTTACATATTGTGAGAGGGTGCACCGTTGTTGCAACAACAGAAATAATTGAGGAGATACCGACACGCAAGAAAAGAGAAGGAGGACGAGCCGCCACAGCGCCTACGGAGCCTCTTTGTTGTGTCCCCCCGAGGATTGAACATCTTCGTACTCCTCCACAAGCTCAACATCCCTCATCATGTCAAGCTCAACTTGAACTTCAAGGGAAAGAAAGGTCGAAGTCGAAACGATTGGTATCCCCCCACACGCGATCCAATCACAATACAACACATACACTTACCCCGATTTAACCATTGCCAATTTATAATTAGTATTCGTAGTCCGAGGAAGGTGGTGAGTCTATTAAGCCGCTCTTGGTGGTGGTACTATAGTACTAGACGGTGCACTTTACGGCGGCGGCGAAATGGTGATGTGCGAGGAGACGGTTTTCTGTTTCTATGAACTGATCAACGTAGTACTTAATTATACTAAAAAAGATTCCCCACACACACACACAGTTAAGATTTTTTGACGACGGCGTTGGGTGGTAAGTGAACTTCTGTGTAGGGAGGACGGCAACGCAACCCAGTCTGTGAGGGGGGAGGACGAGGAGTGGTGGTTTGGCATGTTGAGGATGTGATGGTGTGGAATTTAGGATAAAGAAACAATGTCTCTTTTATCGAACTTCGGTCTTCTCATTATTGGAGCACTGCGTTTCAAAATTGCAAAAGGAGAGAGGACTTATGTGGCGTAATGCAATGTATTTTGTTCGTCGCGACTAAGTTGCACTTTCATACCTTCGCTCAATGTTCCATGCCTCTCCCACAATTTCTTATCCTCGGTTCAATCAGTCTACATTTCCTAACAACCAACAAAAACCTTTTGCAACCATGGGAAAGCCTGACATTGAAACATACAAGCTGAACAAAATGTTCTCGGAACCACTACCGGAACTTAGCGCCGAGAAACAGGAGCTACTGAACGAAGTCAAGGCAGTCCGGACAACCCCCCGTGATGCACGCTTCCCCACTCAGAATCAAGCCAATCATTGTTGGAATAGGTACAATGAGTGGCTCGTGTGTATGAAGTCAACCGGTGATGAGGAGGGGTGCAGGAATATGAGGTACATGGCATTGAAGATCTGTCCATACATTTGGTATGAGAAGTGGGATGAGGAACGAGAGGAGGGGAAATTTACTGGTATCAAGGTTGATAACTAAAGCAAATCTGTTAAATGGAGTAATGTGTAATCCGGTGAAGAAGTAGTATTTGAAGGGGGAGGGTGATTGATTGAAGAAGTTCCATTTTGTTGAATGTAGATAGTGACAGTGATGTCACTTCCACAAATAAACTTCTCTTGTTGTAAGATGGAAATAGATACCTTACCGTATATATATTTAGAACACGGTTAGCATTACTGACCTTCGGAGTGATGCTGTTGACTGAAATTTCAATGACGATCTCTTCCAAGTCCTCTACCTCACTATCCTCGTACTTATTTTGTACCAAATTTGAATAGAAACCATACTCAATATTTGTATCCAGCCTTAATGCGAGCACCATTGGTTTATTTAACTCGACTGTTTGGCAAATCAGGGTTGAGGGGGGGGGAGGGAGCTCCCACTGCTAAAGTAACTGAGATGAGAGGAAAAAGAGATATTGTTGCGTGCACATCTGATGTAGAGAAAATTACAACGTAACAAATCAGTGCAAAATTGCATGAAGGTTCTATTTCATTAGTGGGGAATAACAGGAATAACAGAGTTGTAGTGTTCCCCAAGAGCATAATAATGTCGATGAAATGAAAGAAGTAATGCACTATTCACATCCCAATCATCGTCATCATTATCAACACTAGCACTAACACCACTCTCCTGTATTCGGGTTGATGCAAGATATTCCGCACCCATGATCAAAGGTGGACCCTCAGCCGAGAAGACAACGATTGGACGTTTCAAGCCTTCGCTCAATGCTCGTAATTCTAATTGTCCACCCCATACCGAAGTTGAGCGTACATTATGTGCATACTCCTCAAACGTTGCAGGATGTTCCACTCCACCGCCACCACCTACATCACTTCCATGTCCCTCACCATACTCTGCGAATGGTTCGTACTCTACACGATTCGACCCAAGAAGCACATTGGCACATATCTCTCGTATCTTGGTATAATGTACACATTCACCAATATTTTTACTAGTATCGAATATGTCGTCTAATCCCAGTCGTTGACATTGCACTCCTACTGCTCTATATAAACAATTACCATCTGCCTCAACTTCTTGTACCTTCAATGCACGTGGGTGTAGATAGAGTGTTTGTAATCCCTCCATTTCCATTTGTTTACGACTTGGACCGGCCAATGAATTTTCTTCATTGATACGTCTATCACGATTAACTTCCGTTTCACGCTGTGCATTCTTTTTCTTTAGTTTTTTCTGAAGTACCTTTTGTCGTTTGTTTTCCTCAATTTGTTCAGGTGTGAGTTGTTGCTCCGCTATTACATCATTATTTACTTGTATTTTCTGAGTAGCATTCGTCGTGGAAGACGTCATTACACCATCATCTACTTGTATATTTTCTGAATGCTCAAATCCATCTTCACCTGCATAGTTGCTAGTCAATTGATCCATTTCCATTCGATGCTTCTCCGTCAAGTCCCGTCCCAATGCTTCGTACTTGAACTCGACCTCTTTTATCGCAGCCTTGGCTTTTTTTCCCATAGACTTGGCTCTTTTCATCGCGGCCAACTTATCGCCCTCGAAGGATTTTATCTCCCTCCTATGTCTGGCTTTTGTCTCATCGATGGATTCATTCATGTGAACTCTAGAAGTACAACGGTTCACACAATTATTGTCATGTCGCCCTTACGTGTTTGTTTGGAGCCGACGTCGCCCTGATTGGAGCCGGGACGGAAGGAAAGTTCTCTGCGAAGGGCTCAGCTCGCCAAGACTTCCCTCCCACTCCACGAGAGGAACTTAATTCATTCTCTATTCATCTTAAGTTCGCGGCGACACAGCATGGCTCATCAAGCCCCTCATCCCACTAGATCGGACGGCGAAAACGTCCGATCCTACGGCGGTGGCGCGACGCCACAGCCCACCACGCGATTCAACGACATGGCATCGTGGATCACAGAAACATCCTCCATTACCAATCCCGTCGAGCTATCTTCTGGTGTGTACGATGTAGATGATGACGTATCCCTATTTGACAGTACCGTTAGTGCATTGACGGGATTTACTGAACATTTTGCATGTGATGGTGGATTCGCGACGTCAATTATTAAGAATACTACGAGGAAGATCGGTGCCTCCTCGGTGGGAGGAAGTTCAGGATTTGGTAGTGAACAGATCTCGGCAATCACTTTTGACATCAATGGTGGAAGCATTGAAGTTGGATCGGAGGATAATGACGACATTTATTCCAAAAATCAAGGCCATGATGCGAAGAGGCACCCATTAACTCCTATCTCTCCTCAAGGAGGAGGAAAGGCAGTGCAATTCTTGTCGCCTAAAAGTACCGGCTCTGGTGGCTCTAACAAGGCCAAATCAAAGTCAATGGCACATGGAGGCTCATCGGCGGAACTTGATCCCATCTCATCTTCTTCTTCAGTGCACAGTGGTGGGTCCAACAACTCTAAGAAACGTGCTCCAGTACCACCCTTACGCGACCCAAACATGGAGGACAGCGAAGAGGATCAAATGTGGGAAGAGGAGTGCAATTATGACATCAACCCTACGTTGCTATTTCTAGTGATGGAAAGTCGTGATTGGAACGAGGCCATTCGCTTACTTGATGGGAAAGGACTTGAGAATAAGAATGATGTATGGAACTTGGGTCAGCTCTTTGGCCGACTACGGAATGGGCAATTGGTGTCCGAAGAGCTTGCAAAGAAACGACAGTTGGAGCTACGTCAGCAGGCCCGTACTTGGATTGTCCGTCGAGAACGTACTGGCATGCTCCGTTGGAGGATGTTACCATTACATGCGGCATTGGTCTTTCATGCTCCGTTTGAAGTCGTGTTGCGATTGTATCATCTATATCCCGGTGCGATTCGCTGTCGGAATGATCAGGGGATGTTACCCTTGCATCACTGTTTCTTGTATGCCAGTGAAGACAAGATATTGGAATTCTTACTTGATGTATTCCCCGAAGCTTTGTCGGTTATGGATGACAAGGGTAGGCTCCCATTGGGATGCACGCCCAAAGACGGGGGCGAGAATGAACGAAGGAGTAACATACTAGTGATGTTCAGCAATTTTCAAGTTGAGATGGCAAAGAAAGTGGATGCTACTCCAGTTGGCGCTGATGCTGGTGCCACTTCATCAAAATCACATCAGCCGCAAAGAACTAGTAACACAGAAGCAGATGTGGACAATGCACTAATTGGTGCAGCTCCGAGGTATACCTCAGACACTGACTTTAATCAGGTCCTTTTCAATCCAACCATCATCAAGCCCTCTCGTACCAAAGAGAAGGAGGATGTCACGCCTACTTTGAAACTTCAACCAATAACGGAGGAGGTAGATGACAGCGTATATGATCGCTATGCTACTGAAGAGAGTGAAAATATTTGTCTGAATGGCAGATTATCGGCTATTCCCGAGGATTGTGAAATAATGTCACCAAAGGAGAGAGCAAGCAATCTAATTCTTAAGTCGGAGTTGTTGGCACTTAGCGAAAAGAATAAGAGGAAGGGGTTGAAGAAATTATTTGGTGGCAAGAAGAGGTCTTGAGGATATCGTAGTATATAATTAGATTGTCAGTGAAGTTGAATGACTCTCAAAGGAAACCATTCACGTTAGTATCAACTTCATAAGTATTAAGATGTCGGGAGTATGATTTAAGATATTAACATAGCTCTTCCTTTTTCAAATAGTAAACTTTTGCGTTGGCGTTTCATCTATGATGAATGTTTTTACGACATTCTCGCCAACTTTTACATTCCACTGATGAGATTTAAATGTGTTAACATTCAGCGGAGGATCACCAAAACCAAGTTTGCCCCAGAATGTATCCTGAAAGAAAAGCTCAGCATTCTTCATCGTTTCATCTGTTTGCATATTTGCGAACGATGCTTTTATCTGCTTAGTTTCTGATGCTACACCGGCTGCCTTGTTCTTGTCCACAATATGCTGATTCACAGGACTGCCTGGGAAACCCCCTCTTGGACCATTCCACACCCAAAGATTGGCAGCCCACTTGGGAGCATCTGTAATGACCGGGCAACCACCATGTAAAGAATTTTGGTCAGGTGTACCATCCGGATTCTGTGAATAGAAGAGGACGGCACGACTTGAGTGTGGTCGTATGGCCAGGCGAGAACGACAACGTGCAACCATATTCTCCTGCCATGAATCCTCCTCGAGGATGCCGACTACGTCACCAGACTCGCGTAATGCCTTCTTCGCATCATCAAATTCTATCCGTTCGTTTACAGGCACGTTTGGTGGCCAACCCTTAGCAAATACGGTTTCACCACCATCACCTTCATTCAAATCCGTCATGTATAGTAGGATAGTAGCAAAACGGTTCGTACCCAAATGCTCAGAATCAAAATCATGTTCATTGAGTTTGCTGTAATCATCAATCCAATCTAAATGTGGCACGTACGCCGTCGTTTTGTTATATCGTAAGACCTGGAGTCCATCGGTCAAACTTTCTTCATACTCATCAAATCCAAGTACATTCATACACCGTCGTTTTACAGCCTGCGCCTGTTTCCCATGTGTATCGAACCCGTTCTCACTCGTGCGTTGTGAATTCACAGTATACCCACTGGCACCCGTACTAGAACGTTTCATTTTATGTGTTTCACTCGTCTCTTTTAATGCCTTATCGACAATGGCTTGACTTTCGGCCCTGTCAAAGAAGTTGTACACATCAAAGACACGTGGCGAAAGGGATATAACCTCTAAACTTACGGGTAAGTCATGTACTGATCGGATGTGGGGTAAGTGAAATATCTCACCAATGTACTTGGGTGCAAACATGAATACACGTCCAGCCGGAACAGCATACAGATGTAATTCTTTCGAGGATAGCGTCGCATCATTATTCGAGCATGATGTGTTCCCATTATTATTGTTGTTCTCGTTATTCGCACCATTCTCACACTGTCCATCCTCCATGGCCTTGCTGGCCTCTTTGGCAAGATTTGCAAGCTGTTCCAAATTGGTTACTCGCACACCCTCCCGTGTATGGAAGTGACATGGATTCAATCCCACACCTGGTACTTGGATCAGATATGCATGATCTAATTGTCTCGTCGTCCTTTTTTCGCCCATATCACAAAATTGTAACATTGACGATACATCCATATTATGTGACATTTTATCATTGTATTGATCGTTCTTCCACGTTGGACCACAATTCATACCACCATCACTAAGCATTGCTGTTGTTTTCGTTATTCCACCCGTCAATGCACGCGTGAGCATGGCATCGAATGAATACTTCGTATACATTTCCAAAGGCACCTGCTCTCCGGTGGGTAAGATGATTGCCGAATGAAGGAGGGCACGTGATGTCGCACTCAATCCGTCAACATTCTCCTTGGAGGGCGTTGTTCGTTGACGGGAGCATGGATCTGATTCACCATTGCGATGGATCACGAATTCTACACCCGCGAAGGGATCTTTGCCACCATCGGTCGCCGCACCAAGGATCAATGATCTGTACGACTCCTCAAGCGTCGTCGTCGATAATATTGTCGTCTTCGAGGAGGAATCGTCGCGTGGACCTCGAGGATTGGTAGCACTCGCAGCTGGAGTTGCCACACCACGACGAGTATCGGTAGGAGGAGGATATTGCGCGATGGACTTTGCGCCATCATAATATTGGAAAACGTATGGAGAGAGCGCGATGCCAATGGCATACGCAATGACACAGACGATCGCTGTCTTTATCGTGAGGGTCGTACCGCGTGAGGAGCCCCCGGCACCATCAACGTTCTTCGACATCGACATCGTCGATTTATGAAGTATGTACTACGTAAGTAACTACCACCTTAAATTTTGTTTGGAGTCTCTTGCTCCGATACTATGAACGTGAATGCAGTGCTCTTTCTGATCTGGAAGATGGCATCGACAAAGACTAGTACTCCTAACAACAAGAACAATGGTGGGGGCACGGCAGGAGATATTAATCCGTCACCGGAATGGTCCGCGGTTGCACCATTAATATTTCTTATCCTAGGAGCCATGGTACTATCGCGTTACATGGAATCAATCAAATCATTTCTCACCATCGTAGTGCCACTAGTAGCAGCCGCCGCGGTTGGGTACTATTTGTATACTATTGCCTCGTCACAACCAACAACAACAGCAGCAGCAGCAGCAGCTAAGAGCGTTGATGTGAAGAACGACAAATCGATGGTGAGAAAAGGATTTCATTGATTGTTTCTGTTGTTATTATAAATTAGTTAAAGCTCTAAACAACGCTGTTCTTGCATCTCCAATCTCCGGCTTTTCATTTTGCAAAGAGTGTCTTGGGGAAGGCAATAGCTAAAGTCAGTGCATCCATAGATAAAGTGAGTATATCAATGGATGCAAAGAAGAAATGATGCAGTATCTCCCGTCAATCTAGCAACAAAAAGAAGGGGAAAAAAGTTTGATTATACATTACATGTGTATTGTTAGAATGAAAGAATTGAGTGTAAAAGAATGAAAATGAATTTGTTTGGTGTGGAAAGCAATCAATTGCATTAAATGTGGATTTCCAGGCATGCACAGTCATGGTGGGATGGGCGGATGAGGTGTGCAAAGCAATCAAAAACAAAATGTATCATTAGTGTCAGTAGGAGGATAAGTCTTGCCGTTACTGTCGCTGTCAAATTAATCACCGTATATGTTCGTCTGTTGTGACCAATTACAGAGCCACACCATCATTTCAAACTCTTAGTGTAAGTACCATACTATAGAGCTTAATCTCATGGTTATACGGGTCGTCCGTATGATGATCTATCGTAATTTAATCCATAGTCCAAGTAAAGCTCTTGTCCTGCATCAACGTCTCTTGTTATTTCAAACACCACCTCCCTCTTAAGTAAATCCTCACGTGCAGTTACTGAACATCCTCCCACACCGAGTGGTGGTTCATTAATCCGACACAATTCAGTACTCACAGTCCATGAATGAAATAATGTACCATAGATAAAAGTTGATATTGCATCACTCCCACCATAACACACATCATGCAGCTCACCATATGAATCAGTTGGGTCAATTACATATTCATTATCTGTAAATCGCCATGAATATCCAATCGCATGAGGATATAGACGACATTTACCATCATAGAATTGACGTGCTGGACGTAGTACACCAGGATATGTCCCAAGGATTGTACCACTGGTCATGCTTCGTGTGGTGAATAAGCCAAGTCCACCATTAGGGACATTACTTGGTTGGATGGACAGTGACAGTTTAGGTTGAGAGATGGCTAATGAACCACGTGGTCGATCATAGTACGCAATGAGAGAAAGGTATGTTATGATGGATGATGACGATGCAGCTAAGATTTGTGGAGAGAGGAATATAGTTTCATGCGATGCTGATGATGATGATGAAGATGGTGCGAGAAGAGATGATACTTCAGCAAATAACTTTGTCCGTATAGCTCTATTATCGCTTCGTCTTCCATCTGAGTTGATCACATGATCGAAATAATGACAAGGAAATCTTCGTCTTCTATTCCTGGTGAATGATGCAGTTTCAAATGCGGTCGTCATCACCGCGAATGCAATGGTCAGGACGGTGGCTGTGACGATGGTCATTGTTATTCCTCTTTTCACTCATCTCTCTTCCCCGCCCCCTATTCTTCCTCCATGAATTCCCGCTCGCGGGAACAGAAATAAAAAAACATCGGACCGGCCTCTCGCTCGGCTCGATTCTTTTTGCCCACATTACCTTCTCGACATTGTTGATGTGGTGATATCATTCGCTTATTCGTCGTAGTCTTCGCGTAATCGTCGTCGTCGTCGTCTTTGCTCATTGATACTGGGGAAACAATGACAATAATGTCGGAGGAGAAGGACTCATCGGTTACGAAATATTATTTAGAGTACTCGAATATTGAACCACAATTTCGACACCTTCTACAACGCAGAATTGAACGAGGCAATGGGACAATATCATCACCATCATCATCATTGGCAGAAAGACTTGAATATTTTCAATCTCCAATTCCAAATATATTACCACCCACTCTTCAAAATCAAATATCACATATTCTTGATAGTAAACTCAACGATGCATTAATGAACGGACTACACAACGTAGGTATACTACTGATTTGGTGGTTCTGCATCATGTCTGTTATTGGTATAAGCATGCGTTGTTATCTTTGCTGTAATAAGGTTCGGTCTGGTGTGTACCATCCAAGAATGTTGTATGATGCATTTGCGGATGGAGATTGGTCATCTGAAGATCCATTATCATCAAATAATGAAGAAGAGGAGGATGAAGAGGAGCAGGGGATTGCATTAAATATCACCAGATAATAAAAACAAAGGTGTTTGTCCAAGCAGAGATGTCTATCGATATCGATTGTTGTGCTCTCTCATCACCACAGCGGATCCCCTATCGGCTTGTGACCCAGCCCTCTCAAACCTTCACTTCTGCATGAAGCGTCGTCGTCGAGATATTGCCCGTCTCGCACTGGCATCGCGCATCATTGTCCTTGTCGCAATGTCCTTGTCTAACGTTATCCTACCGGACTTTAACCCCGGTGATGACGTTTTGCGATTCGATCTTCGGCTCCTCCTCGTCGAGAATGAAGATGGTACTTTATCGTCACTTACTAGTCGGTTCTGCCTTCGGGGTCACGCGTGTGATCCCGAATGGAAGGTGAACGAACAAAAAGTAATCAGTAGAGAAAGTATCGATAACGTCGATGAAGCTTTACCTACATCATCATTGTCATCAACATGCACGTCGTCGGTTATTAACGAAGACGAAGTTTTGTCATCGTCTTGCTCATCCTCGAAAATCAACAATAGCAACTCAAAATGGAGGCGCATTACGTGGATAGATGAGGGATATAAAATTATACTACCTTCAGTGACAAAATGGGATGCGGCACGATTTCTATCACTGAGCGTTGATCCTCACATGAGACATCCTCGTCGTCGTCGTCATCATCATCGTAATACGAAGAAAAGTGATATCGAGGAGGAAGATCCGGAGCAGGACTATGTTACGTCAGAAATGTCACACGCTTTCCTACCACTGTGGCCACTCGTTTTACGAACAGTGACAAATCTATTGATTACGATACTGCCTGATGATTCCGTGGTATTACCCCCAACGTACGAGGCGACTACAGCCTTGGTAGCAATAATTATCAACATATTCGCGTTCGTCATTGCGGCGGTAGCATTGTACGATATGACATATTACATGTCGAAGAGGTGGGAGTTGGAGCAACGGATATCAGTCATCGACAATGGTGAAAGGAAGAGGAATTATGACGTCAAACTGCGGGAGGAGGACGTGAGTGACGCGATAAGGCAATGCGAGGATGATTGTGATGATGATGATGACCTTGAAGCACTGTATGCGGCACGTCTCTTCTGTGTCAATCCCGCGTCAGTCTTCTTCACGGCCGCATATAGCGAATCGCTCTTCGCTATGCTAACGTTTGTAGGACACTCGGTCGTTGCCAGAAGATATTACTACGCTTATAGTTACCAATGCGAGCTGAAAAATGCAAATGGAGAACAACGGAGAGTGAGGAGGCGTTTGTGGAGGCGATATAATTGGACATCATTTTACTGGGCCCAATCCACGGTTTTATGGATGCTGGCAACCCTAACTCGATCGAATGGAACTTTCATGTCCATCTGGTGGATGCTGATCGGATTGTCAAAGTGCTGCTTTTGCATTCGACGTGCGAGGATCAAAGGTATTGACAATATTGTGAATGCGGTGTTTTCCCTCCCATTTCACTTCGCCCTGGCATGTTGCGTGGCATATCCGGTATTATATCACGATCGTTGGGGGTACAACTTTCATTGCGTGGGTCAGACGATATGCCAATCAACTCCTCCTGCGTGGTGCGAAGGTGACAGTACAAAAAGTCGCTTCTCACTCTATGCATATGTCCAACGAAAGTATTGGAATGTAGGACTCTTTCGATACTATGAAATGAAGCAAATACCGAATTTCATCCTTGCCTTGCCGGTGTTGGCGATTGGTTATGCTGCAGTCTTCATGTGGATTTATCATAGCTACGTTCGCCACGGTGTCGCGAGTCAAGCATTAACGAATGATAAAAAGAAGAACACGAGCTTCTGTGCCGTCGCTCACAATGTCCTCTCATGGGCATTCGTTGCATTGGATGCGTCTTGTGAAGATGAATTTCTTTTGGGGAGTGTCACGAACGGATCATCATCGTCGTCGTATGAAACGAGACCGCTCCTTGGTCCCAAACTTCTTTCACACTATGCCATCCTTGCCGGTTTCGCACTTGTTGGATCATTCGTCGCACATGTGCAGGTATCAACCAGATTGATTTTCTCCTCATGTCCGGCGATATATTGGTTCCTCTCTGATCTACTGCTTGTACAAACTGACAACCAAAACGCCATCAACGTTCGAAAAGGCAGCTTTTGGTATTCTGCAGCAATATCTCCCCCCTTGCTTATCTACTCATACTTCGCACTGTACAATATTCTCGGCGTTATCATGCATGTGAATTGGCTTCCATGGACGTAGCCTTGCGACAAATGATATGCTCATTAGTTCATACCTTCTTAACACATAAACTTATTTTAATCTTAGAACACTATCTCATACAGTATGAACATCACATCATTGGTCGTATGCGGATCCTTTCCAAAAGGATCCAGAGGCAGCCTGGAAAGTAATGTCATTAATAGTTCAATATATCTCCCCATAAGCTCTCGGGATCAGTTCCCGACAAACACCTTTCCTCGGCTGGATCAAAAGTGCCACCATCCTCTTCCTCCCATGGTAATTTACTCTCCAGCAAATCATTCATTGCGTACAACCCAAGTGTACCTTCCCCAAAATCATCATCTAGATGCACACTACACATCATCTCCAAACAGTGCTTCTCATGCCGGTCAAGGACCAGTCGATCACGTTCATCATCTTCTTTCTTCCGTAGATCTACCGCCTCATCACGAAGCTTTGTCACCATGAACAATTCATCCTTAGGTATGCCTGTTGATACAAAGGGCGATCTGATTTCGGTGCATACGTCCACCTCATCGGACCATCGTGTCGTAACAGGGATTGGTTCGACTACATTTGCTTTAATGATCGTCTCACTTCCTCCAAGTCGAGTCCTGCTGGTACCACTCTTGCCCTCGGCGAATGGCGTCTTGGGCAAAACAATACCCTTTTTACTGTTACCCCCGCCCAACTTGGACGTTGGTTTCAATGCAACCGTCGCATCGCCTCCTCCCTTACTAACGCCAACATCCCCTCCTCCTCCTCCACCACCGATTTGACCACGATTGGCACGACTCTTGGCTTCGTGATCAGAAATATCACGACCAAAGGCACGACGGCGTCGTTGGGAGGGTTGCTGCTGCTGTTGTCCACCACCGCCACCAATTTTGCCAATCGTGGCTTCCCTATTGCTCCGATGCGGAGTTTTCGCGGCATTATTTTCGTCATGGAATGTCGCCTTCTTTGTCGTTAGCCCACCACCACCCTTTGAATGATGATGTACCGTTGCCGATGCGTTCTCATTATTCCCGAGGGAGAATACGCCAATCGATGACGACATCGTCCGCTCTCCCTAAAGTCGTTGAAAAAATGAAAAACTTGATGCCAAAAAAAATGGCTCCAATTGATCTCAAACACAGGCGCGCCCGATCATCTTCAAAGCCGTAGCCGTCGTTACTATTTCACTACTATCCACCTATCCTCCTTCGCCTCCTCCCTCCTAGACTCCTATCCTAAGTCATGTCACATCCCTACGCAGTCGAGGTGACGCCAGATTTGGCTCTGCAATTTACCATCACTCGAGATCCCACCGCCGATCCTGAGGGATCACGATGTGTCATGACGATTCGCCACCCAGGATTAACTAATCAGCATTTAGCGTTCAAGGTGCGTGCGTGCGGTTTATGCCGTGATATCTTTGTATTATTTGTTGCTGCGTTGCGTTGAATTATTTTACAACTCACACCCCCTATATTTGCATTCTCCGCCCACCACTCAGGTGAAAACCACACAACCTCGCAGATATTTGGTCCGCCCGAACCAGGGTATAGTTGCTCCAGGATGTACAGAGACTGTATCAATCCTACTCGTTGACAAGGATAGGCAGGTCCTATGGTCAACATTTGAACGTCTCGGCCAATCAGCACTCGATCATTCGAAGGATAAATTCCTCGTACAAAGCTGTGAGGTTGATGACAAATTCTCATCTCAATTCTGTAATGAACAAAGGGGAGAGGGTGGACAATATAAGAAGGAACTGGCCGAGGCGCTTACGGGTATGTGGAATTCGGTCACATCAGTCACAAATGTCCAACTCTTCAACAAGAAGCTTCATGTACGACACGTGGTAGAACCAACAGATGCTCAGGGGGTGGTAACGGGAGGAGCATCATCGGCTGGCGTTGGAGTGGCAGTGGGTTCCTCTCCTCCCCTACCCTCTACACTTCAGGCTGGTGGTAAGACGAGTAACACTGAAAATATGAGTTCGGAGCAATTGTTTGATGAGGTAGCATCACTACGGCGCAAATATGACGAATTGGTAGCATTCTCCGTCAATTTGACTGCCGAGCGGGATATTCTAAACAATACGTTAGAACAAACAAAACGCGATTTGAATAGGGAGATGGCAACACGTACGGCATTGGAAAAGCAAGGGTTGAGGGGGGGATCGCGGTCACTTGATGCCAAGTCGAGTAAATCGGGAAGTAGTGGGACAATGTCAACGAAAACTCTTTTGGTTGTCGTGGTCCTTACGTTTCTTTTGGCAGTGCGTGCTACCAACTCTGGATCTGTCAATATGTTAAAGAACGTACCGTTGGTGGGTGGTCTACTAGGGTTTAAATGTTGTCCAAAGCACAATAAGAAACATGGGACAAAGGATGCTGTGAACAGTGAAGAATTGTAAATGTATACATAAAAGTTCAAGAGGATTATACCCGTTAGGAATCAGAGAAAATTCATCAGTTGAGATTGTCCCTAATCACACACAGTAACGAAACGCGGGGAGAAGGGATTTGAATTTCAGCATCTGTTGATGAAAAGAAAAATGATTGTCAATATTATTCTCTATTATACAGTAAAAAATCATTATATGGTATCAGGTATCAGGTTGTGTTCGTCTTCTTCACTCGGAAAATCAATTAGATATCGCTCCAACGCAGCTTCTGAAGCAACAATTGCCTTCTCGGCGCGGATCTCAATTTCATCGGCTAGTCGAGTAACTCTTTTTACTCTATCTAGTAGCGCTCCCAAGAGTGATAAATTTTGAGAAGAGACTATTGCTTCCTCTAGTTTAGATTCGGAGACCGAAAGTTGAATTGCCTCCGTTGCAATTACTGCGATAGATTCAGCTTCTCGTCCGAGAGATTCTGCTTGCATTGATAGATCTTTAGCTTCGCTGCGTAATTTTTCCATCTTGGACCAGAGTTCTTCAGCATTATCAACGAGCGTATTCACATCTTCCTCGGTCACCAGCTGCAGTAATGAACTAGTGTAAGCGGAGGGCCGAAGATGAGCATCACGTAGTTGCGGCGGACAAAACGCCGTCGACGACGTCGCTGCAACAACCATCATGCAGAGTACCGGTAGGCACGCCATGGGTCTGTTGATGAGTGTTGTTGTTTGAGTGTTTCGTCTTCACGATGATCGTCGCTGTTGGACCACTCGAGGGAGGTACGACTTTGTCTCCATGCTGTTAACATGATCCTCCCAACTCACTAGAGAGTTAG
>Ga0247833_1003611_pt1 | contig 20407 bp, 13 predicted proteins | sample LaCruzMarch2015__7_FD_187117 | JGI IMG/M metagenome (GOLD analysis project Ga0247833, IMG submission 187117) | Freshwater microbial communities from meromictic Lake La Cruz, Castile-La Mancha, Spain - LaCruzMarch2015_8m | ecosystem: Environmental > Aquatic > Freshwater > Lake | place: Spain... | reverse complement strand
CCCGTCATGCTTAAATCAATACTTCCATCCGCTCCTCCAAAACATGAGATATTATTCACATTGGCTGATATCGCCATCCCATTGGAGGGGTCGGCTAGTGGGACCGTAAAAGGAATTTGACATCCATTGCTATCGCTTACTTGTACTACGTATATTCCTGAGGCAAGGGTGTCGATGTCTTGGGTTGTTTCCCCATTATTCCATTGATAGGTATAGCCAGGAACTCCACCAGTAACGCTTAGGTTAATACTTCCAGAAACCCCACCGATACATGATGGATTGATGTGTGTTTCTGTAATAATGAGCGGCACAAGTGGTTGTGCAATAGTAACAATCAATGTATCTGTACAGAGATTAATATCGGTAACAATTACGGAGTAAATCCCTGCAGTTAATGAGTTGATATCTTGGGTAAATAATCCATTGCTCCAGAAATAATTATAGCCAGGTAATCCCCCTGATACGGAAAGATCAATTGCTCCTGTTGAGAAGCCATTACAAAGGACATCGGTGTGTGTTTCGGTCAAGAAAATAGGAGCTGAAAGCTGAATGAGGGTAATGTTTATGGTATCTTGACATCCGTTAGCATCTTGAATAGTAAGGGAATAGTTACCGCCCGGTAGATTAGTTAAATCTTGTGAAACAAATCCGTTGTTCCAGAAATAGCTAAAGGGCTGTGTGCCACCAATCACCGATACATCAATACTTCCTGTTGCTGCGCCAAAGCAATTAATATCTTGGTGTGTTTCTGAGGTGATTAACGCAGAATCAGGTTGTGTAATGGTATAGGATCCTTGCAGAAGGCAATTATTAAAATCCAATACCGTAACGTTGTATATTCCTGCTGGAATAGCGGAGATATCATCAATTGTTGCACCATTGGACCAGCTGTAGGTATAAGGTGGTGTTCCTCCCGAAACGCCCATGTTAATAGCGCCGGAACTTTGTCCAAAACAACCCACGGGTGTAACCACAGCAGAGTTAGTGAGTGGGGCTGTGGGTTGATTCACGGTGACAGAAAATTGGGTCACACAGGCATTATTATCGGTAACAAAAACGGTGTAAATACCAAACGGTAGATTAGCAATATCTTGTGTGGTAGCACCCGTACTCCAACTGTAGGTATAGCCTGGCGTTCCTCCAATGACAGAAAGATCAATAGACCCCGTGGCATCTCCATAACATCCTACATTAATATGTGTTTCGGACGGTGTGATGGGAATTGGTGGTTGAGTTACAATGGTTGTTAGGGTATTGGTACACCCGTTAATGTCGGTAACAAGTACGTTGTATGTCCCTGCAGTTAAACCCATCACATCGGAAACCGTTGCCCCATTACTCCAGGTATAAGTGTAGGGAAAAGTACCTCCGCTAGTTGTTAAATCTATTGATCCACTAAAGCCACCAAAACAAATGACATTGGTCGGAATAGAACTCATAGCAATCGGAATGGGTTGGTTAAGATTAACCAAAGAGGTAGCAATACATCCGTTGGCATCAGTCACCGTAACCGTTGTTGTTCCAATGTTTAATCCAGTGGCAATCGCCGAGGTCTGCCCATTCGACCATAAATACGAATAAGGTTGTGTACCACCAATCACATTCACTGTTGCTGTTCCATCAGAAGCATTGAAACAACTGATTTGTTGTCCATTGTAATTGGAAGTAACAATCGCATTGGCCACTAACAAATTTGGTTGGGTGATGGTATAAGTCGCGGTAGAATGACAAGTTAAATTGTCATTGACAGTTACCGTGTAATTTCCAGGGGATAAGCTGTTTATTATTGCACTCGTACTTGAATTACTCCAAAGGTAAGTATAGGGTGGGGTACTTGAAGCTGAAACAGAAATACTTCCGTTATTGGCATTAAAACAGCTAATATTTGTTAAATTGACAAGCGTAATTATGGGATTGGGATCAATTACAACGGTATCAATAATGTTGTAATAAGTACATGTACTGCCATTGAAGGTAATATTAAGTGAATAGACGCCAGCATTTGCTGCCACCACATTATTTATTGTTGGATTTGCTAAGTTCGACGAAAAACCATTGGGTCCCGTCCAAAAATAATTGGCATAAAGAGAATTTATCATCGAAAACTGCAAGGTGTCTCCTATACAGACTTGATTGTGCGAAATGGTAATGTCTGGACAAGCAACCGTATTAATAGTTAGTTCATTGTTATTATTTGTGGGACACCCATTGGCGTCATAGACATCAGAAGTACCATTGTTGGTATAAAAATTACTTGATATATTTCCAGTTCCGAAAATATAAGCTTTATTATTAATCGTACTATCACAAGATAAGATAAGGCAATCATTTACCACCACCACTTGGAATTTTATTACGGCACTATCCGCTCCATTGGGGGAATTATTCATGGTGCCACCGTTTAAGGCATTAGCACCAATGTTAACGCGGGTTATAACCACACGATTGATTGGGTCATATTCAGCTTGATCATCACCAAATCCATCAGTTTTAGGACCAATATAGGGGCCATTCATATATTGAATTGAGCCAGGAACAAAATTGGTACGAATGTCCAAGGTATCGGTCATAAAGGTATTTAAGGATACATCGGACCCTATATTTTTTCCAACCACTCTATATTCTAATACATCACCAGGATTAACAGTTCCGCCATTTAAATCTTGCACATATACGGTAGCTCGAAGATCTGGTTCAAAAATATCAATGGCTGAAGTAAAAGCTCTCGCTAGAATATTCTCAGAAGAGGTACTTACCCTAATAATAGCAGAATTTGCATTGTTGCCAATATAGTTTAGACCTGTATTATTGGGGTAGAATATCCCTGCATCATAGCCAAGCGAATTCGAATAATTGGGCAGCCGAAAAGGTGTAAGGACAGCATTATCTGATATTGTACTGTTGAAAAAATTGTTAACGGGATGAAGAGCATCGGAAATATTTACGAAAGTACCAGCACCATTGAATTGTAACTGGTCACCTTGAGAATCCCTGTCGCCGTCAAATGCAATTACACCTAATTCGAAATTCACTGGGCCTGAAAGCGGCGTATTAAAGCCACTAATGGGAATGTCCAAGGAGTTCCCAATTCCAACATTTGCAAAACCATCAAAAACGGTTAGGTTTCTCATCGTTTGCAATACATTTTTGTAGACCACCACAATCGACCAACCTCCCCACATGTTTGAGGTCCCTGTTCTAGTTACCAGATCAGCTACAGTAAAGCGAGCATTTAATCCCGAACTAACAACTAATGGAGTAATGTTTTTAAAACAGAAATAACTAGGGTGACTCCAACTATTCCCATTTATAGTGGGAACGTCTAAGGTTTGGTCGGCAGTAAATGTTTGGTAAGCACCATTTCCGACCTTTACTTTTAATTGGCTTCGTGAACCATAATTAAGTGTTGCAGCATCTATTCTAGCTGACCAATACAAACCTGCCCATAAAATTTCACTGCAATTTGGTAATGTTAAACTATCAGAACTGGAGCTAAAGGTTGTATTGCCAATGGTTCCATCAATATCGACATAAGACTGGGTAAAACTACCGTTTTGCGAGGTTCCCCCTGTGCTGGGAGGAATCTGATTTTGGGCAGAGGTGCAAGTGCCGCCAGAGCCACATGATACAGAAACATTAGATAGAATTTTTATCCCACCTTTTTGATTAACTTGATATCGAATATTAAACGGGGATACGATTTGGGAACTAACTGAAAAAACAAGTAGGAATAAAAAACTAAAGGAAATAAATAAGTTGATACAAGTACCCGAACTATATTTTTGTTTTTTAACTATACTTTTTGTTAAGTCTTTTGTTAATTTCATGTTAATATTTGATACGCAACTATTATCAATTAGTTGCTTTATATACAAGCTGCGCGTTTTAATTACAATTTAATGTTAATACTTACCGGAAGGTGGTCAGAATAGCCACCCAAGTATTTATTTCCACCGTATGTTCTTTTTGGGACAAGTTGTCCTTTATATTCTTCAATTAAAAAAGGAAATGAATGAATTTTTCCGGAATCTTTTATGATAGATGGCTTACCTTTCATCAATCCTTTCGAAATTAAAATATGATCTAAAATTCCCCATTCATTATTGTAATTATAGGTTCCTCCAAATTCGCCACTTGATTTTGTAATCATTGGAGACAATGTTTTATTTAATAGTTGAACAGAATTGTTTTCAGGGTGGTCGTTTAAGTCGCCTAGAAGAATGATTTTTGACTCAGGGTCTAAGGTTAAGAGCGAGTCAATAAAATGTCCTACCGTTTCAGCAGCTTTTACTCGTTTGACATCTGTATCATCTGCCCCGCCTCTTCTACTTGGCCAGTGGTTAACAGTGACGTAAAATATTGATTTTTTACTTTGGTATTTTGCCCATAAAATATCCCGTGTGGTAGCTTTTTGTTCACCTGGTAAGACGAACCTTATTTTTCCGGATTCTAATAAAGTTAATTTAGAGCTATCGTAAATCATAGCTACGTCAATACCTCTTGCATCCGGACTTTCATAATGAACGATACCATAATTTTTAAAATCCTTATGGCTTATAATTTTTCGTACTACGCTATAATTTTCAATTTCACTGAAACCAGTAATGATAGGTTTCTTTAAAGCCAATAACACTTCCCTTATGTGGGTAATTTTCTCATTGAATTTTTGAGTATCCCAACTATTTTTTCCACCGGGTAAAAATTCGGCATCGTCGTTTTCACCATCTATTGTGTCAAATAAATTTTCCACGTTGTAAAAAGCAATTCTAACGCTTTTTTGAGCAATTAGTTGATTGCTCAAAACCAACATGATTGCAACTGTAAAAATCGAAATTTTAGTCATAATTTATTAATTTAGTAAGTGCCCATATACCTTCTTGTAAACCATTCCAATGAAAGTAATATAAGTAAGAGTGCCATTAACCAAGCAAAATCAATTAGCGATAAGAAAACTTTTTCTTCGTATTCAACAGCAGTTATATCGTTTCGTGAGGCAATCTCTGTTAATGTTTTTTCGTAATCTTTGAGGAATCTATATTTTCCGTTAGATTGAATTGATAGTTGTTTCAAGGTACTATGATTCGCACTTGAATTATTTTGTTCTAGCTGAATGTCATCAACAATAAAATAGCCCGACTTTGTGTATGTTTTGCCTTTGAATACAGTACTAACTTGCCACGAATATTTGCCTGGCGCTAATTTTCCTGCATTTAATTTATAATTCGTTCCGACCACACCAAATTGCGATTTAAAAGTCGTTCCCTTTTCATTCTTCATGACCATTGAAATAATTGGAGTCGAAATGGGTTCTAAGGATGCATTGTAAAATGAGGCTGAAACGATAACAGGTTCTTCTTTGGTAAAACGTTTTGGAAAGGAAACGCTTAATCCTTCCCCTTGTCGTTTGAGAAGTAAGTAATTGATAGATTTATTGATGAGTTCATCGAAATTATCATGTGTGCCGGCGCGAATAAAATCGTTTAATTTCCACTTCCAAATCCCTTCTCCGTAAATTACGCCATAATTTTGCTGTGTATTTTTCCCAAAAAAGAAAAGTGGATCTGTTTTGGTAATACTCCCTATTCGTTGGAACAATAAAATATCTGTCGGATTTATGGCTCTTACCGACCCAAACCTAGAAATTAATGGAGGAAAAAATTCAATGGCTTTCTTGCAATTTTCACTTAGCTCGAAGGTGCTAAATGCTGTATTAAATCCACCAAGCACTTCATCGGATTGATTTTTTGAATTCGAAAGGGCTACAATGTTGAGCTTGTTGCTAGTAGTGGCAGGCGTATTTGGTCCAAGAATGTATAATACGGGAATATGGTTGTCATTGAAATAATTTTGAATTTTGGTTTCAAGTAGCACCCCGGGTTCATGCCAAACCACTAAATCTGGCTTTTTAGCGGTGTAGTTAAAGTCTTTTATTGCGACATAGTTCGATTCAATCGTTTCATTTTTATCAATGGCAGATTTGATGGCGGCAATGTCTGGATGTGGTGCCGTACTTATAAAAAGCACGCTACTTCTGCTGTCAACTACTTCAACATAAAGTAGTTGCTCATTATTTTTAATGCTACTTTCACCTTCGATGACATCTATTTTTACTTTGTATGTTTGAAATCCAGGAGTAGTAGCATCTACCAAAAAGGTATGTTGATGAAACTGGTGTTTTTCATTCGAATAATTTATTGTGGTAGCATCCAACATCTTTCCATTTTGCCATAGGCTCAAGCGTGCTGTTTTATTTTGAAGACGATTAGCTTCAATATCTACTTCAATGGGAAATTTGTTTTTCAAAAAGACGACGTCATTGTAAACTGTATTTCGAATAAAATGATCTTTTTTTGGAACTGTATCTCCAATTCCTAAAGTGAAAATCGGCGTTAAGTTTAGTTTTTCTGCCGCATAAATTGGATTCCCTCCAACATTGTAATTTCCATCGGACACAAAAATTAAGGCACCCACATTTCGATTAAAATAGTTGGTGGCTATTGCATCGATCCCCTTTTCGAGTGCGCTTGTTTGTTCAGAAAATTTAAAAATGTTTTTTTCTTTGAATTCACTTCCAATGGAATAGGTGACTAATTCAAATTTATCGCTGAATTTGGTTTTGATTTTTGCTTGAAGCGCGCTAATCTGTTTTTGAATTTGTGCGCTATCATTGTAGGAAAGCATGGATGCGGAATTATCAACTAAGGTAATAAGGACTGGTTTTTCTTTTCGATACGAAGTGTGTTGAAAAATGAGTCCAATTAACAGTAAAAAAAGGATGAATAGTACACTTGTTCGAAGCGCTTTTAATAGTAGTCTAATTGATTTTGATTGTTGCTTAAACCATTCGTTTTTCGAGTAAAGATAGACAGCCGCAAAGTAAGATGCGATTAGACATGGGGGTATGAGCCAGAGTGAATAATCAGAATTAATCGACATTCTTCAAAAATACAAATTTTCACTTTATGTCAGATAAAATTTCTTTAGTTTTTTAAGATTTTTAAAGCATAAAAATGCTAGCTTTGCTCAAAAATTATAGCATGTTAAAAGAAGTATATATTGTTTCAGCTGTTCGAACTCCAATAGGATCCTTTATGGGCGGATTATCAACTATCTCCGCCACTGAATTGGGAAGTGTTGCGATTAAAGGGGCGCTTGATAAAGCAGGTTTGGATTACACCACTGTGGATGAAGTATTTATGGGGAATGTTTTGCAAGCTGGCGTAGGTCAGGCACCTGCCCGTCAGGCTGCATTAGGAGCTGGATTGGGTAAGAATGTTCCTTGTACAACGGTTAATAAAGTTTGTGCTTCAGGTATGAAAGCGATTATGTTAGGTGCTCAATCAATACTTTGTGGTGATAATAACATCGTGGTGGTTGGTGGAATGGAAAGTATGTCACAAACGCCACATTATTTGGATGGAAGAAATGGAACTAAATTCGGAAATATAACGATGCTTGATGGTATATCCAAAGATGGTTTATTGGATGTTTACAGTAAAGTGCCAATGGGAAATTGTGCAGAATTATGTGCGAAAGAACATAGTATTAGTCGTGAAGACCAAGATAATTTTGCCATCACCTCTTATCAAAGAGCTGCTGATGCTTGGGAAAAGGGAAAGTTTAACGATGAAGTTGTTCCAGTAAGCGTACCACAGCGAAAAGGGGACCCAAAAATAGTATCAAAGGATGAAGAATTTACGAATGTAGTTTTAGATAAAATTCCAGGTTTACGTCCTGCGTTTGATAAAGAAGGAACTATAACGGCAGCAAATGCTTCCACCATTAATGATGGCTCATCTGCCTTGCTATTAGCATCAAAAGAAGCGATTGAAAAATATAATCTAACTCCTATTGCAAAGCTTGTTTCATATGCTGATGCCGCTCAATCACCTGAATGGTTCACTACTGCGCCTTCTTTAGCCGTTCCAAAAGCATTAGAAAAAGCAGGCATGGCGATAAGTGATATTGATTTTTGGGAGTTGAATCAAGCATTTTCTGTAGTTGGGATTGCTAACACAAAAATTTTAGGATTAAATCCGGCAAAAGTTGATGTGAATGGTGGAGCTGTTGCTTTAGGGCATCCTCTTGGGAATTCTGGTTCTCGAATAATAGTAACGCTGATCAATGTGTTAAAACAAAACAACGGCCGTTATGGCGGTGCTGCTATTTGTAATGGTGGCGGTGGTGCTTCTGCCATGATTATTGAAAATATTTGATTAAGCTGTAACCATTCACTTGGCTAAGGTTTTAATGAAATAATTCCTGTAGCCATGAATCGAATAGCCCTTCTAATCACATTGATTTTTCCTTTTGTTTCCAACGCGCAAATGTACATGCGTAAAAAACAAAATTTTGGTGTCTATGCCCAATACAATATTGGTTTGGAGGAAAGAAACAACACCTCCTTTAATCTTGGCATCACCAAACAGTTTGGAAGGCACTTTTTACCTGAGTTTGGTTTTAGAAGCAGCACGATTACCAATCTAAATCGTGAAGAATTAGTCACTTCTACCGTTCATAAAAATTATTTGAACTTAGCTCTAATGGCTCGTGTACCGCTATTTACTATTAATGAGCGGAAAAAAGGTCGCTCTTGCCGTGCTGAGATAATTGAAATATTTTTTGCCCCTGAAGCATATTGGAATTTACCACAGACGAGCAGTGCATCCAATAGTTTTTTGTCATTTAAGACAGGCCTTGGATTGTACCATGTTCAAAGTGGCTTTGGTAAAAGAAATAAAGCGTGGACAGTTAAATTAGAGGCGTATTATCGCGGTGTAATTCGTCAACATATTCCGGATAATTCAATCAATAAAGAAGTAGGGTTACAATTGCGGATCATTCATTATAAAACCTATGATTTTGTGAATTAAGCTACCAGCTTCCGCCAGCGCCTCCACCACCAAAACTTCCGCCACCAAATCCGCCAAATCCACCTCCGCCACTGTTGTGGCCACCACCGAATCCACCGCCGAATCCAGTGCCCATAAAAAATCCTGCTCCGCCCATCGTCATGCCATTACCATTTCCACCTTTCCGGAAAATAACCAAAACGATTATGATAATGATGATGACAATGATAATTTTCACAAGCAATGAGCCCTCTGTTTTTTTATTGTAAGTCGCAGAATTATATTCTCCTTTTGATAAGGAAGTTAGTACATCTAGGGCATCGTTAAGTCCTTTAAAATGAGCTTCATTTTTAAAATTAGGAATCAGTTCATTCTCAATAATTCTTTTACAGGTAATATCAGGAATGGCACCTTCAAGTCCTCTACCGACAGAGATAAATATTTTTTTATCTCTCTTTCCACCTGTCGGTTTTATTAAAACGACAATGCCATTTTTTTCTTTTTCTTTCCCTACTTTCCAAAGATTACTAATCTTAATGGCATAATCGGAAACGTCATAATCTCCCAAATCATCAACGATAATCACGGCAATTTCATTGGAGGTTTCCTTTTCAAATTTCTCCAATCGTTTCTCTATCATACTTTCTTCACTTGGTGTTAGAAATCCGATATGATTTAGATCGTTATAAAGTTTGGGTGGGTTGGGAGCACTAGGTATTTGTGACCAACTATTCAGGCAAGTAAAAAGGAGAATAAATAATAGGGTGGGTTTTTTATACATTAATCCAGCGTGATTTCATTACTTAGTTCGTCAATATCGTCGGCTTCGCATGGAAAATGCTCCTTCAACCTGTTTCCAGATTCCTTCACTGCATTGATTATTCCTTGTGTGAATTGATTCTTTTTAAAATCTTCAATAAGTTGATTCTTGGTTCCATCCCAAAAGTGAGCTCCCACTTTTTTGTCAATCCCTACATCCCCAAGGATAGCTAGTTTTCGATCTGTAAAAGACAGGTAAATCAGCACGCCGTTTCTTTCTTTGGTTGCGTGCATTTTCAATTTATTAAATACTTGAATTGCTCGTTTTAGCGGGTCACCGGCACATTTTTTATCAATATGAACCCTTATCTCACCCGAAGTTAGTTGTTCTGCCTCACGAATGGCACCTTGAATGGCCAAGCGATCCGTTTCGTTAATGACTTCATTCGCCATTTTAGAAATCTACTCCTGGTGCCTTATCAGCCCCTTTATCTGCTGTAAAACCTGTTTTTATAGGGAATGTTTCGTGGTTAATAAACATGCTATTGAAAAATCCTCTAATGTGTGTATTGTATTCTTCTGTTGCTTGGTTGTATTCTGTTCTAGCGAAATTAATTCTATTTTCTGTCCCTTCTAATTGTTCTTGTAAAGCCAGGAAATTTTCGGTTGAACGAATTTGGGGATAGGCTTCGAATGTAACGTTTATTGCTTTGTTTATTTTTTCACCCATTAATTGCAAATCTTGTGGTGTTTTGGCTCCCTCAATTCCCTCGCTAATTCCGGCTCTTGCGTTCGTTACTTTTGTCAAAATGTCCTTTTCGTTTGCCGCAGCACCTTTTACTGTTTTTACCAAATTTGGAATTAAATCCAATCGTCGCTGGTAGGCTGACTGTACATCATTCCACTTTTTGTTAACATTTTCTTGGTTTTTTACAGCGCCGCTGTAGGCATTGTAATACATTAGAAATACAATGAGAATTAATCCACCTATTGCGGCAAATATTATATATGATTTTTTCATAATTAGTTATTTTAGCAAAGCTACTTACTTAATTTGTATACAGGAATATTTTTCTACTATATTTATTCAATTCAGCCTACTATTTTGCACAATCTCCTTGGTAATTTTTGTGTTTAAATTGTATCCAATATTCCTTGAATTTTTCTTTGGTGACGTATTTATGCGTTTTTGGTTTGTCAATACTGATCTGGGCTAAATGTAGGACGGTTTCATCAAGCCTCTTTTTTAAAATATCATCCGCTTGACCTCCCCATGATCCACAATGTTCTATGCCTGTACTCGCACCACATTTATCCGTTTTTTTAAAGGCCATGTTGATGCAATAAACGACCGTATCTTTCATGTCCATTCCCTTCGTTGTAATTTTCGTTTTTTTAAAATCGATGCAATAATAGTTGCCCGCTTTATAGGAGGATTTTAGGAATTTCCCCAGTGTGTCTGCCACAAAGTTTGAAAATTGATGTGCCACATCGCTGTACATCAGATTCCCTGTATCTATAAATTCTACTCCTTTGTATGTGCCAGACAAGCCATTTTGATCAATTGTTACGCTGTAATTGGGCTTTCTTTTTATCTCGCTTTTACGTTCTTCTTCTTCTTCTTCTTCTTTTATTTTTCTTTTGTTCTGCTTGTTGTTGGTAGTATTACATTCAACGAATAGCAGTAAGGAGATGAGTGCTATTAAGTAGGTCTTGTATTTCATATTTTATTTTTTTTTGTTTAAAAATTAATCATAATAATGATGAATAACTAATCAATAAGTGGTACTTTTGACTTTACCAAAGATACACAATTCAAGCATACGTTTAATCTTAACTATATTTCTTTATAATGGCTGTTTCACGCTCAATTGTTCACATGGACTTAGATACTTTTTTTGTTTCTTGCGAGCGTTTATTGGATAACCGTTTACTTGGAAGGCCTATATTAATTGGTGGTACAAGTGATCGAGGTGTTGTTGCATCGTGTAGTTATGAGGCGAGGCGTTATGGAATTCATTCGGCCATGCCTATGAAAATGGCGAAAGAACGTTGCCCAGAAGCAGTTGTCATTAAAGGGAATTCAGCTACTTATTCTAAGTATTCGCACATGGTTACGGATATAATTAGTGAGGCGGTCCCCTTGTATGAAAAATCATCTATTGATGAATTTTATATTGATTTTACAGGAATGGATCGTTTTTTTGGAGCCTTTAATTATGCCTCCGAATTGAGGCAGCGTATTTTGCGTGAAACAGGATTGCCTATTTCTTTTGGTTTGTCGCAAAATAAAACGGTCTCAAAAATTGCAACTGGAGAAGCGAAACCCAACAATCAGCTACATGTTGATCTTGGTACTGAGCGTGATTTTTTAGCGCCTTTATCTATTCGTAAAATTCCAATGGTCGGTATAAAAACCTATCAATCCTTATGTAACTTAGGTGTCCGGAAAATTAAAACGATTCAAGAAATGCCCATTGAAATGATGCAAAGTGCTTTAGGTGAAAATGGGGTAAGTATTTGGAAAAAAGCGCAGGGGCTAGATGATTCTCCGGTTGAGCAATATAGTGAACGGAAATCTATTTCCAAGGAGCGTACTTTTGATCAAGATACGATTGATGTGGTAATGCTTCGAGGTGTTTTAGTTGCCATGGTTGAAAATATGGCCTTGCAATTGCGCAGGGAAAATAAATTGACTGGGTGCGTAACTGTTAAAATTCGTTACGCTGATTTTCAAACGCAAACGTTACAAAAAAGCATTCCTTATACAGCTGCTGATCATGATTTATTTCCCATTGCTAAGGATTTGTTTGAACGAATATTTCAGCGGCGTATATTGATTCGCTTAATTGGTTTGAGGTATAGCGCACTTGTTGCGGGCAATCACCAACTTAGCTTGTTTGATGAATCAATTGATTATGCGAGTTTGTACAGGTCTTTGGATCATATACGCAATCGCTATGGCGATCGTGCGGTGATGCGTGCGATTGGTATGGATGCTAGTAGAATGGATTAAGCTATTTCCGCTTTTTCACTTCGCTATATTGATAAATAGTTAACATTTCTTTATTCAGATTTTTTTAATCGTATGAAAACCTATTCTTACTTCAGTTTAAAATATGGGGTAATCTCTCCTGATGCAATCGTGGAATGGGCTGTGGATAATGGGTATTCTACCGTTTGCCTTACGGATATTAACACTACAGGCTCGATTTTGTCTTTTGTGCGTGCGGCTCAACGGTGTGGAATTAAGCCAATCGTTGGGGCAGAGATCAGAAATGGGATGACCATTCAAGCGACTGTAATCGCTAAAAATAACGATGGTTTCAATGAAATAAATCTTTTTTTGTCCGAACACATTCATAAAAATAAATCCTTTCCAGATCGCCTTCCTGCTTTAGCTAATTGCTATATTTTTTATCCTTTACGAACTGATTTTACAGATTTAGGGCCGAATGAGTTTTTTCAAATACAGCATGCCGATCTTACGAATATCCCCCTAAAATTTAAGCATATATCAGCTGAAAAAATGCATTCGTTGGAGCCCATGCTTTTTCGGAACAAACGCGATTTTAATACCCATCGATTACTTCGAGCCATCCACCATAATACGCTATTATCCAAATTAGATAAAATGGAACAGGCCAATGAAAAGGAAAAGTTTCTGTCGGCAAGTGATTTAGTAAAGATGTACGGAGACGAAGTGCAATACCTGGATAGAACGCAAAAGTTGTTGGCATCTTGTCAGGTAAATTTTGAGTTTGGAGATCATGCAACTCCACAAAATCCAGTTTCCTATACCGGCAGTGTGCAAGAAGATGAGGAAATGTTACGTCAGCTTTGCGCGGATGGTTTGGCGTATCGTTATCCAACCATAACAGATGAAATAATTGCGCGAATTGAGATGGAAATTGATATAATTGCTCAGAAAGATTTCCTGTCTTATTTTTTGATGGCTTGGGATTTCACTTCTTTTGCGAGGTCTCAGCATTTTTTCTATGTGGGAAGAGGAAGTGGTGCCAACAGTATCGTCGCTTATTTATTGAGAATAACGGATGTTGATCCCTTGGAATTAGATCTCTATTTTGAACGCTTTATCAACCTTTATCGGAAAAATCCACCCGATTTTGATATTGATTTTTCATGGCGCGATCGCGATAAAGTGATTGATTATATTTTTAAGCGTTATCCCAATGCAGCTTGGTTATGCACCTATAATACCTTTCAATATCGCGCTACTATTCGTGAGCTTGGAAAAGTTTTTGGCTTACCTAAAACGGAAATTGATAAGCTGAGTCGCCATAAAATTCCCGAATCAAATTTAGATACCATCTCAAAATTGGTTATTCGTTATAGTTCGTATCTTCATGGTATTCCTTCTCACTTGAGCGTGCATTCAGGAGGAATTGTAGTAAGTGAAAAACCAATAACTTCGTATTCAGCGACTTTTTTGCCACCAAAAGGCTACCCAACAACACAATTTTCGATGTTAGAAGCGGAAGATGTTGGCTTGTATAAATTTGATGTGTTGAGTCAGCGTGGCTTAGGAAAAATAAGGGAATGTTTGGATATTATCGCTTATAATCAAGCGGAAAATCCGCCGCATGACATCCATGATATTGCCTATTTTAAGGAGGATGAAGCCATTAAGTCTTTGTTGCTTGAAGCGAAAGCATTGGGTTGTTTTTATGTGGAGTCACCAGCCATGCGTATGTTGATGATAAAATTAAAAGTTAGCACGTATTTGGAATTAGTTGCTGCGAGTTCAATTATCCGCCCGGGTGTTTCGCAATCTGGTATGATGCGCGAATATATACTACGTCATCGGAATCCTTCGCGTCGAAATGAAGCGCACCCAGTTTTATTGGAAATTATGCCTGAAACGTATGGGGTAATGGTGTATCAAGAAGATGTGATTAAGGTGGCTCATTATTTTGCTGGATTAAGCCTTGCAGAATCAGATGTGTTGCGCAGGGGGATGTCGGGAAAGTTTCGGTCAAGGGATGAATTTCAAGGAGTTCGCGATTTGTTTTTTAGTAATTGTACCATAAAAGGGTATGATGAATCGCTCATAGCTACTATTTGGCAGCAAATAGAAAGTTTTGCTGGTTATGCTTTTTCAAAAGGTCATTCGGCTTCTTATGCTGTTGAAAGTTACCAAAGTCTTTATTTGAAAGCGCATTATCCCTTGGAATATATGACCGCAACGATTAATAATTTCGGGGGGTTTTACAGCACTGAAATGTATGTCCATGAAGCACGTCGTTTTGGTGCTGTAATAGAAGCCCCATCGATTAACGAGGGTGATTACACCTCTATTTTAATTGGAAATCGTTTGATTCTTGGATTCGTTTTAGTAGCAGGAATTGAAGCAAATTGTGTACGAGCTATTTTGAAAGAACGCCTTGAAAATGGTGTTTTTCTTGATTTTGATCAATTGATGCAACGCATTTACATTCCCTTGGAACAACTCTCGCTGCTCATTCGCATTGGTGCATTACGTGATTTTTCAGAGGAGCGCAAAACATTGTTGTGGAAGTCCCATTTTTACTTAACTAAAATGGCTCCCAAATCGAAACAACATACCCTTTTTAACACGCCTGCCGTTTCTTTCCAGTTGCCTGAATTAGAAGAACAAGTATTAGATGAAACGTTTGAGCAAATGGAGTTAATGGGCTTTCCGCTATGTAATCCATTCGAATTGTTAGCGAAACCATTACCACAGCATACACTGGCACGTCAAATCCCACAATCATTGGGTTTAATTATTGAGCTTTATGGCTATTTAGTAGCCGTAAAATATTCCAAAACCTTGAAAGGAAGTGTCATGAATTTTGGTACATTAATCGACGTGGAAGGAGATACAATCGATACCGTTCATTTCCCGGAATCACTACGGAAATATCCATTTATGGGAAAAGGGATTTATCACATGAAAGGGCGTGTTACAGAGGAATTTGGTTATTATTCACTCGAGGTTGGGCAAATGGAAAAATTGCGCTTTGTTGATGATGTGAGATTTGGATGAAACCAAGGAGTCTTGAGCAAATAAAAAAAAGTCGCAAACATTTTTTAATATTGCTTGTTTAAAAGTACATGTATCAATTGAAAAGCACACAAATTGTAAAGACCGACATTAAAACATGTTGGGAATTTTTCTCCTCACCAAACAATTTGGCGAAAATAACACCTGCATCAATGGGGTTTATCGTTAGAACGGAAATCCCAGCGAAAATGTACGAAGGTTTAATGATAGAATATACGGTTAAACCAATTCTTGGCATACCTATTCGTTGGGTTACAGAGATAAAAACAGTTAAAGATGAAGTCTTTTTTGTAGATGAACAACGCATAGGACCGTATAAAATTTGGCACCATGAACATCATTTTAAAGAAGTTGAAGGTGGCGTAGAAATGAATGATATTGTTAGTTATGTATTGCCTCTTGGAATAATAGGCAAAGCTATGCACGCTCTTTTTATTAAAAATAAAGTCAAGGAAATATTTAGTTTTCGTTATCAAAAGGTAGAAGAATTATTCAATAAATAATACGTCTTAAATTGCGTATCTTTGTCACATGAAATTTAAGGATTACCCTATTTCTTCATTGATAAAAGGACAACTCGAAAAGTTAGGATTTACACGTCCAACAGATATTCAACATCGTGCTATCAAGCATATTTTAGATGGGGAAGATGTAATGGCTGTAGCACAAACGGGAACTGGAAAAACAGCTGCTTTTGTGATTCCTGTGATTCACCATCTATTGAATCCAAAGGATCTAAAGAAAAAACAAATTAGGTGTTTGGTAATGGTGCCTACCCGCGAACTAGCCAAGCAAATTTCAGAAGTTTTTATTCAAATTGGTGCCGCTACAAAATTAAAAACACTAGGGCTTTATGGCGGTGTAGAACAAGAAAATCAAATTCATCAATTAGAACATAAGGTCGACATTTTGGTGACAACTCCTGGTCGTATGTTTGACCTCGTTTCACAAGGATTTATCGATTTATCGAAAGTGGAAATCTTAGTACTTGATGAGGCTGACTTAATGCTAGACTTGGGCTTTACAAAGGACATAACAGATGTACTGCGCTTACTTCCCAATAAGCGACAAACCTTGTTCTTTACGGCCACAATTTCTAAAAAAATAAAATCCTTAGCCTACGATGTCGTTCGTGATGCCATTCGGATACAAATTTCACCCAAGAATCCGGTTGCTAAAAATGTAACTCATGCGGTGGCTTTTATTGAAATGGATGACAAGCGTTTTTTTCTTGAAAACATCCTAACTGAATTTGAAACCCAAAAATTTATTGTCTTTGTTAGGACGAAAGTACGAGCTGAAAGGGTTGTGGCGGCTATGCAACGCGTAGAAATTGTTACAGAAGCACTGCATGGAGGAATTGAGCAAGATAAGCGTTTTGATATTTTAGAGCGTTTTCGAAAAGGGGAAAGTAGGGTGCTAATTACTACGGATGTCGCTTGTAGAGGAATTGATATTCCCGATATGGATTACGTAATAAATTATGACATCCCGGAAAATCCAGAGAATTATGTGCATCGTTGTGGAAGAACGGGAAGAGGAGAGGCTAATGGCCAAGCTTTGTCATTTTGTAGTCCGGAAGAAAAATCACTTATTGAGGCAATTGAAGTGTATACAGGGGAAGAAATTTTGCATTATGAAATTACGTCAGCTGAATACAAGGACATACTAATCGACACCACAGATCCAACCTATAATTGGAAGAAATTAATGGATGAGTTTGATCATGAAAACGACGATTGGGACTAAGGTTTTGTTGGTACGACAAGCTTAAGATGTCCCTCCACTTTTTCTTTTGTTAAGGCTAAATCAATCACTTCTTTCATTGTATCCACATAATGAATAGTTAAACCTTTTATATAATCAGCTTTGATTTCATCCACATCTTGCTTGTTCTTGGAGCAAAGAATTAATTCTTTAATTCCCGCTCGTCTAGCGGCTAATATTTTTTCCTTAATTCCCCCAACAGGAAGTACATCACCTCGTAATGTTATTTCTCCTGTCATAGCGAGTCCTTTTTTGACTTTTAATTGAGAAAACAAGGAAGCTAATGAACATAACATGGTTATTCCAGCACTCGGACCGTCTTTTGGCGTGGCTCCTTCAGGCACATGGACATGTACATTATAGTGATCGAAAACTTCTTGGGAAAGACCAATCCATTGACTATGTGCTTTCAAAAATTCGAGTGCAATGATGGCACTTTCTTTCATGACATCTCCAAGATTTCCCGTTAGTGTTAATTTGCCTTTTCCTTGCGTCAAAGAAGATTCAATAAACAAAATATCACCTCCAACACTTGTCCATGCAAGTCCAGTAACTACACCGGCGACTTTATTGTTTGCATACTTAGTGCGTGACCGGCCAGCTCCTAAAAACTTAAATAAATCTTCTTCTGTGATCTTCGGTGTAAATTTTTCATCACTCGCAATCTGTAATGCTCTACTGCGAACTAATTTGGCCATTAGTTTATCAAGGCTTCTTACACCTGATTCATTGGTGTGCTCTTCAATTAGTTTTTCCAGTAGTTTATTGTCGATGGAAATATCTTTCTTTTGGATACCATGTTCAGTAATTTGCTTACCGATTAAGTGACGCTTAGCAATTTCAATTTTCTCTTCGATGGTATACCCGTTGACTTCAATAATTTCCATTCTGTCTCGCAAAGGACCTTGCACTTCCGCTAAACTATTCGCTGTAGCAATGAAAAGCACTTTCGATAAATCGAATTCAGATTCAACGTAATTATCATAAAAAGCAATGTTTTGCTCAGGATCTAATACTTCAAGAAGCGCCGATGAAGGATCGCCATGATTACTACGACCTAATTTATCGATTTCATCCAATACAAAAACAGGATTGGCACTTTCTGCTTTCTTAATATTTTGGATAATTCTACCCGGCATCGCTCCAATGTAGGTTTTTCGATGACCGCGAATTTCCGCTTCATCGTGTACACCACCAAGTGACATTCGCACGTATTTGCGACCTAGCGCCTCAGCAATTGATTTCCCTAAAGAAGTTTTTCCCACCCCTGGAGGGCCATAAAAACAAAGAATAGGCGATTTCATGTTACCACGTAATTTTAATACGGCAAGGTACTCCAAGATGCGTTCTTTTACTTTTTCTAAGCCAAAATGGTCCCGTTCCAGTATTTTTTTAGCTCGTTTCAGATCTAAATTGTCTTTCGTATAACTGTTCCACGGTAAATCCAGTAATAAATCTAAAAAGTTAAGTTGAACAGTGTATTCAGCCCCCTGGGGGTTCATCCGTTGCAGTTTATCTAACTCTTTGTAAAAAGTTTTTGCAACCGATTCAGACCATTTCTTTTTCGTTCCTCTTTCGCGTAATTCTAAGATGTCTTGTTCTTGTGGGTTATCTCCTAATTCATCTTGAATGGTTCGCATTTGCTGATGTAAGAAAAACTCTCTTTGTTGACGATCCAAGTCTTTTTTAACGCGATTTTGGATTTCGTTTTTCATTTCGAGCATTTGTACTTCTAGGGTCAGGTGCTCAAGTACCATCATCACCCTTTTTTCCATGTCCATTTCGGCCAGCATCTCTTGTTTTTTCGAGACATCAGCATTCATATTCGAAGAGATGAAATTTACCAAAAAGGTTGGGCTATCTATATTTCCAATTGCAAATTGTGCTTCAGATGGGATATTTGGACTGTCTCGTATAATTTGCAAGGCCAATTCTTTGATAGTTTTAAACATCATGGCCAATTCCTTGTCCTTTTTATCGATTGGTTTCTCTTGTAGAATTTTAACCGTTGCACGCATGTAAGGGTCCGATTGTACCGGCGTTTCAATTTCAAAGCGGCGTTTCCCCTGAATAATTACGGTTGAACTGCCATCAGGCATTTTTAGTAAACGAATAATTTGTGCCACGGTGCCAACAGCATGCAAATCAGTAAAATTGGGTGATTCTTCGTCTTGATTTTTTTGCGAAACCACCCCAATGATTTTATTTCCTTTATTGGCCTCTTGAATTAATCGAATTGATTTATCGCGACCAACCGTAATTGGGATGACAACTCCAGGAAAAAGTACGTTATTTCTTAAGGGTAAGATAGGAAGCTCACTTGGAAAAATTTGTTTGTTTACAGAATCTTCTTCTTCTGCGGTAATTAATGGGATGAATTCAGCATCGTTTTCGATGCCACTAAATCCAAAAAAGTCATTCTCAAAATTATTACTCATTCTTTGTTTTGAAGTTTATTTTTGTTGCGACACAATGTCAGTTTTCAATAAAACAAAATTGTTTAATGCTGTTATTTTATTGAATGTGTTCTTAGCCAATTGTTATGCCATCCTAAAAGTAGCTGAAAAAATGACATATTTTACTAGTCATGTTTTTTCGGTTTTAGCAAAATTTATGTAAAGCAATTATTACTTTTTAGTTAAATTGTTTTGTACTTTTATCGTTCAAATTATAGTTTAAATTATGAAAAAAATTCTACTTTTTACTTTTGTCTCTTTTCTTTTCTTAAATGAGCTAAAGGCTCAAGACACAACATGGGTTCAAACTTTTACCTATGATTCCATTACCACAAGAAGAGCGAATTTCGTTTTTCCACCTGAATTAAATACAACAAGGTTCGAGAAAGTCTTGATGTACTATAAATTAAAATGTAGTCCATTAACAACATGGGATCAGTACAATTGTGGCGAGTGGGATTATTTAACCTACACGAGAGTTTTCGATCACACTGGGAATTTCGATTCTGTGGTAAAAAATAGCAGTA
>Ga0247833_1003598_pt1 | contig 20445 bp, 20 predicted proteins | sample LaCruzMarch2015__7_FD_187117 | JGI IMG/M metagenome (GOLD analysis project Ga0247833, IMG submission 187117) | Freshwater microbial communities from meromictic Lake La Cruz, Castile-La Mancha, Spain - LaCruzMarch2015_8m | ecosystem: Environmental > Aquatic > Freshwater > Lake | place: Spain... | reverse complement strand
TGGGATACTCGAAGAGAAGAGATTATCTACTTCTTCCCCAGACGACGCTTACTCTCAAAGAACTCAGTTAGCATTTGACCGCACTCTAAGGCCAAGACACCGCCGCGCACATCGCACTGATGATTTAACCGCGAGTCGGTAAGCAAATGATATAGGGATTCAACGGCTCCCGCCTTGGAATCAGCCGCCCCGTAGATCACCCTAGGTATTCGCGACTGAAGGATCGCCCCAGCACACATAGGGCATGGTTCGAGCGTAACATACAATTCGCAATCGATAAGCCGCCACGACTTCAAATGCGCTGCCGCCTGAGTGATCGCGATCATTTCCGCGTGTGCGGTCGGGTCGGCAAGATTCTCACGCTGGTTGTAAGCCGCCGCGATGATGTTGTGTTTATAGACTATCACGGCCCCAACAGGCACTTCGTCTTCAGTAGCCGCTTGCTGCCCCAATTCAATCGCCCGTCTCATGAAATGCTCGGCACCAAAAAGCAAAAGCGATGCGCCATCACGATCGATGTTATCGTCCCTGAAGTCGTCTTCTTCCAAGTTCATTTGCGTTTCCTAATCGTGACCCTGCCTAGGAATAAGAGTCACGGCAGGGTTTTGTTCAGTATCAGTTTATCGGCTTTTCTCGCTTTTCCGTACTTGTGTCTCAGAACTTAAGGGGTTGAGTCACTCTTGCCATGACCCCTGGGGTCGTGTTGTCTGGAATCGAGGAAGAGTCCATGATGACTGGTGGCACCATCTCCTGCGAATCCGTGGGCTGCCCCCATTCCAATGGTCCTTCCTGCGACATGATCATATCGGTGGTTGGCTGAAATCCATACGCCTCGGAAGTAATCGGTCCTGGATCGACCCATATGTTGTCGGAATCGACTCGGATCGTTCCCAAGTCTTGATCAAGGTTTCTACGCTGTGCCTCGTAGAATACCCACACACCAAGGAATGTGTTTTGAGCGGTTAGCAGATCCTGCAAAGCGGACACACTATCCCGAGCTGCGGTCGGGCCTGAAGCAAGACTCAGCGTTTCCCGAATCTGGCGAAGATCTTCATTAATGGTGATCTGCTGCGCTGCGATACGAACCGCATAACGTTGCAATTCAAAATTGTACTGGTTGTACCGTATGTTGCGCAATTCGGAACGCAAAGTCTGCCAAACACCATCTTCGAACCGGTAGTAGTTTCGTTTCGCTTGCTGGTACTCGATAAGCACTTGCCGATACTGGTTGCGTTCTTGCATTCTGGTCAACGGAGAATCCCATTGGAAGCCAGCTCGCAGTCGCCCGGTTCGGTTGTTCAACGAGAACGGATTGTCATTAGCGTTTTGAATATCGCCCGAGAAAACAAGATCGAGCGAACTTTCTAAATTGTCCGCGACCACTTCGATGGCTCGCCAGGAGTCGACCAAGGACGCACGGCTGTTCATCCAGTCCAAGCGATTGACACGAGCGATCTCAACAGCCTCTTCTGGCTGAATGTCGACTTGTGGCAACATCACGCTTTCGATTCTCGCTCTCGCTTGCAGAACTTGCAGAGCTAGAACATCCTCTGCAAATTCGGCCAACAAACTTTGGCTTGGAAGAATCGCTTTATCCCTCATCGTTTCGAATAAATCACGAGGGTTCGTATCTCCCTTTTGCGCTAAGATACCCTCCAAGTTCATATCCAGCGTTTTAAGCTTCTCTTCTTTCTCTCGAAAGCGATTTTCGATCTTGTCCAGCTCAGCAGTTAGCACTGATGGCAATGACTTGATCTGTCCGGAATCAAGAAGCGCGATGTCAAGCGACTCCGTCGGAAGCAAAGAACAAACCTGCCCACGTTCTTTTTGATAAACTTCACGAAGCCGACTTAGCTCCTGCTCGCGTTGCCCAACAACACTGGATAGCTTTACGACGTCCGCACGAACCTCGGAAAAATCGCGTCCTAACAAAGTACGGCGCAACGACTCAATGCTATCGATCCGATTGCGAATCTCGCTAACCGAATCTGCAACCTCTGCGTTCCATGGCAGCTCGCGAAACTTGCTTCCCGATTGCTCGTCGAGCTTAGGAGGACTAAGCTCCAGCAGTTTTCCATTGCTGTTACCGATCGAGTCGCGTAGCTCACTCACTCTCGCGCGACGATCCCTTAAGTCTTGACTGATCAAATTGAATTGATCCAAAATCGGGTCCTTGATCTCCACACAAACATAGGGTGGCAACCCGAGCGTTCCTTTGAAGTTATCCAATGTTTGTTCGTAGTTGAATCTTAGCTGAAGGAGCGTTGCTTGCGATGAAATCAATGCCTGCCTCGCCTGAGCCACTTGCAACTGCTGACTTGGAATAGAATCCTGAGTCGCAGGAATGATCGTCAGCTGTTCTCGAAGTGTATCTTCAAATCGCGCGAGATTGTCTTTCAATCGAGCTACGTTCTCTTCGGCGTTTCGAATCTGCAATTGATTTTGAACCAAGCCAAGGAACCCGCCCACGGAAGGCACTCCTCCTCCACCGCCAAAGCCAGCAGCATTGTTGGATTGCACATTGCCAACGGTTCCGAATCCACCACCCAGTCCAGTAAAGCCTTGCAATCCAGCACCACCAAACAAACCACCTCGTCGAGTTGGCCCCGGTTCGGCGTTTCGACCCACCGTTACCGTAGTGTAGAAACCTGTCCGATAGCGCTCGAAAGCACGAACGTTATACAACAGGGTACGTTCGGCTAGGGTCAAACGTTCCATGATAATATCTCGTCCGCCGCCCCGAAGCAGCGGCTGGATCAGACTAAAGTCGATCAGAGTAGAAGCAGTTTGAGTATCGGGACCTGCAAGCTGCCATGTCATGGAGTTCGCAAACCCCACAATCATCTCGGCCCCGTTGGTGAATTGACGCTCCAAGGCGACACCGCGTGCGCCTCGGGAGAAGGTCCCGGAGTTGATGGTGGATCGGCTTGTACCGCCTGCTCCACGACGCAGGGCTCCATCGGACGTGTAGGCGGCGCTGTAACCCGCAAATAGCTGATTTCCAAGGAAGAATCGCTCGGTGCTGACGTCCAGCGCGGAGAGATAAAGCGTTTCTATTTCGCTTTGATAGTTGGTGTTGTGCAGAACAGCGGTTCTTACGGCCATGTCCGCATCAAGAACCAAGACACCTCGCGCATCCAACGGCAAGTACTGCCACCAGACAGGGTTTTCCGCGGTATTTGTTTTTCCATTCACGTCCCAAAGTGGATAATGTTTCTTCCCATTCAGTACCTTCATGTACTCGTGTGACACGCCGTCGTCTTCTGGCATGGGAGGCCGGTCAGGATTGAAAGGGTCGAACATACGAGATGCCCGATCCATTTGCACACTCGGGACGGCAGGCGCGCATGCATCTTGTACCTTCTCACCGATCAGATTCGTAACCTCCTGATCCGCTCGATTTCGGTAATGAGCTCGATTGCATCCGGATTCGCTTGCCAGGACCTGAATGGTTAAAGCGCTTAGGCAAGAAATACGCAAAAGGTTGCGAAAACGGTTACGTCGCTTATTCGAAGCTTGCATATCTGAATCACCGCTTAACGAAAGATGCTCAATAGAAACGAGTTCTATCTGTCTTTCGGCTTTTGCCGATCCTGTCGATGATTCCCGTAATACCAGCTCTGCACGAATTACGGATTCTTCCTGGGTTGACTGTCTTTCCAGCAACACCAAAACGCCCCAGACTAACAGGCGGGATTAGAAAGCTAAAACGGATTGAATCAATCGTTACTGGCTTCTTTGATCGGAATTGACAGTCGAAAAAGCATGGATTGCATTCAGCGGAAGTTCGTGATTGGCCCCAATCCCATGAGCCTCAATGCTGATGGCCCCTTGTTCCCGGGCTTGAAGAATCGTGGGCTTGTTGATCGGATAATCTAAAGAGTCGTCATCGGCGATCTGAGGCCCGGTGCCGATTGGTAGGACAAGCCATTTTAAATTCAAAAAACACAAGTGGCCATAAAGGTTTTGGTTGCGATACTCTTCAGCCATCTCTAGATGGTCGTTCTCATCGCACAATCTTTGGATCGGTCCAATTCCTCGACGGCCTGCTTGTTTGCAGCCATTGTCGACGCGGTGGATACCTTCACTCCCTTCCGATGAAACTCAGGGGGATGAGCGTCCACCAGAGCCGTTTGGCCAACGGCTATCAACAAGAAGACAATCGCTTGAAATCCAAGACTACATTGCGTCATTTTTCCAATTTTCACTTCTAGAGTTGACCGACCCCAATAACTACCAAATACGGTCAATACCATATGCGTCCAAAGAAGCATCAGTGCTTACGACCGGAAAGGATTCTTGAAGTGCTTGTGAAACAATCAAGCGGTCAAATGGGTCTCGATGGTTAAATGGCAGTACAGAAAGCTTGGCCAAATGATCCATGGTTCCATTCAAGGTGCTGAATTTATTGCAAAGGATTTCTCGACTGAGAAATTCGGAAACCGGATCAGCAAGATTTAGCTTGCCTATGCTGACTTTGATCGTGATCTCCCAAAGGCTTGCGATGCTAATCCATTTCCGGTTTGTTGAGTCTTCGATTGCTGTTCTTGCATCGATCGAAAGTTTCAAGTCGTCGGCGACGAACCATAGAAACGCATGACTATCTAGAAGAATATTCACTTTGAATACTCTGAAAAATCGTCTAAAGGAGCGTCGAAGTCAGCCGCCATATGCAGGATCTTGCCAACTGCCGATCCTGCTTTACAGGAATAGTCTTCATCAAGATCACGGCGAATGACAGCTACTCGTCTACCATTATCAATTACCGATGCTTCTTCACCAGGTTTCAATTGCGCAATGATCTGCATTAAGGCTTGATTGGCATTGGTCAGTAATACGTCAGACATAACATTTGCTCCTTTTTTTCCATGTTATAACCCTCCATCAAACGATCCGCTTTCGTCCGCTAATTTTTTGTCATTTTCCAAGTACTTTGAATGTCACAAGCACATCGCTTCGAAATCCCAGGTCTTGAGTACCCTGGCCTGCGTTAAAGTTCAGGATCGCGGTTCGGATTCCTGAATCGCGACTCTTGATTCGCAGCGTTCGGATTTCAGTGTACTCCCCTGAAAGCGGCCGATCAGGTTGCAGTTCGATCTGAAGCCAGCGATCTCGCGATGAATCTTGAGCGTCCGCAAGCAACTGCTCGGACTCAATGACCAACGGCCCTGTGATTCCAGCTGCATTCTCAATCTCGATTGAATAATCCTTCCATGCGCCTTGAACCAGTTCCATCGGGATCTCTTCGGCTGCGGCCTTGACTCTGGATTCCGGCGATATTGTCACCGTAATCAAAATAGGCGGCCTTCCTTGCTCTGTAAGGTTGCCTGCGGCATTGCTGCTCATGTTGCCCGAGGAGGCATCCGATGAGACCACGGTAGTAGACGATCCCTGTGGAACGCAGCCCATCGCATTGCAAACCAAGAGCACCGAAAAGGCAAGCCATCGATTACCGGCTTGCGATGAACGCTTATTCTTTGGTTTCATTGAGAATCCTTTGATAGGTCTTTCTCGCATGTTCGTAATCCTTGCGAGCTTGAGCTTGTTCGTCGGGCGCATACGTTTTCTGTTTCTCAAGCCAGCATTGCTCCAAAGCGGCCAAACACCACTGGGCACTCGAGCGGATTTGGACGGGTTTATCATCGATGCTGATCCAAATGGGATTGGTGTGAGCGGATGGGAAAATACGAGCTGCAACCCAACTGCTTCGATCGACGTATAGGCTTTCAAAACGAAGTTCGTTCTGCTTGCCATCTGCTTTGATCTTTTGGATAGCGACCGGATAGCCATTGACGATCAATTCGACATCCACGTCGGACCCGTCGGGCTTGAAGGATGCTGCCGTAAGCGAAAACGATCCATCCTCCTGTTTGTCAAAGTCCATCAAGTGGCTTGTGCCATCGCTTACGTAGCTTTCACCCCGCCGAAGCGCTTCGACCCAGTTATCATATTCCAAAACTCCGTCCAGTTTGACGTAAACGCGTCCGATGCCCAGCCGTTCGCCCGTCAGGCATGGGAAGTCGGTTTCACCGCTGGCAACGACGCGCGTTCCGCAATTGAGAACGTGGTACCAGATGTTCCATTCCGAGTCGCGAGGTGTGTTCATGGTCGCAATAAAGTCCAGGGCTGGTTGCTTCTTACCGTCTGGACCATCGACTTCGTGAGTCACCTGCATAATGAACTCATTGGCCCCGATACCATCAAACGCAGGGATGTCAAAATTGGGTAAGCGGTGAGGTCCCTCTTGTCCTTCGATTCGCCCAATGCTTCGCGTCAGCCCAGCACCGCTATGCGCGGTTCCCGTAACGGCTCCCTGCTGTTTAGCCCAACGCAGCGTGTTCATTCCAAGAGTTGGCCAATGATGCTTCGAAGTCCCTCCTTCGGGAATCTGCTGACGTAATTTAAGAAGGTTTAAGTGACCTGATTGATGCGAACCAAATCCGCTGACTTCAATGTCATACCGTAAAATATAAGGATAGCGGCTGACATCATCCGGCTTGCCACGGAAAAACTGCTTTTGAAAATCGAAGCAGGGGCCCCAGGTAAGACAACAGCCAACCTTCACATCTTCGCCCATGATGTGTCGGAGCATATCTTTGGGCAAAACGCCTTGCATCGGATTCTCATAGTGCAAGCATCCAGCTGCATGAATATGATGATCGCCGCTCCAATAGCCATGTTGCGCCGTGTCGATCCATCGCTCTACTTGGTAGTTCAGCGTAACGGGCTGGTCGCCAACGTGCAGCGTTTGCATTTGAACGAAACTTTCAGGGCCATGCGAACACTTGACCGTGTACGTTCCCTGAGGCAATCGGATGCTCTCGCCCGTTTCGCGATAGATTTGAGTTTGAAAGAAAAAATCAGGAGCTTGTCGTTTGGATTGATAAGGGTAAACCCGGCCCTGAGTATCGCGAATTTCAAATGCGGCCATACAGGGTGAGCCATCTGCATCGGTGACCGCGAATCGCACCTCCGTGCTAGGGACCGTCCGCAGTTCTATTTCCGAGCCGCTCCAAGTGCCGCTTTCGCCGGCAGCGTATTCCAGATTGATCCAATCGATACGGAATTTTCCGGGGCCTTGCAGTGGATCGATGCGAATTCCCCTCAAATCCCCTTCGACAGGGAATTCAACGGCATATTCTCGGTCACTACCCGGATCGAGCTGGAACACCATCTGGCGACCACCGTCCGGTTGTGGCATGGATTCGGTCCACCAAAAGACTTGGCCCACACCGGGTCCATCAGGGCGTCCCCAAAATCGAAGGACCATCCGTCCACCACGAGCTGATACCGGAGCCGAGAAAAACGGATCGTCTCCGGTAGCCACCAAGTTCAGCGACTGATCGCGCACGTTCATCTCGAGATCGTTGAGTTTACCCCATCCGTCGGAATCTTGATCGAATCGCCATTGCCGAATGACAGATGAGCTTGAGGAACCTGTTACCCCTGCGCTGAACTCCAGTCGAGCCTTTCGATTTCCGACCGTGGTAGAAGATATCTGGACGATGCGGTACTCCAGTTCCAAGCCGCTCAGATTCGCATGGAGCGGCCGACCATCGTACATCGATAATGCCATCCAGCGGTTTTCGATGTCATCCTGGGGCCCATGAGGGATGGGGCGAGCGTTGGGGCTGTCCACACGGAGCTTGGCTTGAAGGCCTGCTCGGTTGACGACTTTCACCAACATCGCTCGCCAACCATTTTCAGCCACTTCCATGGGGGCGGCGGGGCTGACTATCATTTCACCGTCGGTTTGAATTTCTACGGCGGCAATGCACATCGGATCGAGCATGCGCTGCACGCCAGCTGTGATTTCCGAATCGTTGGACTTACTTTTCAGGGAAGCAAGCGTTGTCAATTGCTCCGCTGTGAAAGGCGATCCCAGGGACTGCATGGCCTCCGCCAGTCGACCCGTAATTAATAGCAACGGCTGCGCGTCCACGCGATTCACAACCGGCAGATCAATACCTTGAGCGAACACAGGGGCTGCCCCCAGTATCGCAGCAATGCCAAAAACAAGCGACAAAAAGTACGCATTCATGACCTTGGTCATCGGATAACTTCCTTTGGGATATTGCAAACGAGATTTCGAACAGCGGATATTCATGTCAATTGCAATCAGCTTGGGTTAATGCTTCTCTGTGTTTCCAACTCCGGACTGAATTTAGTAACCATTGGCTATCCTGGGAACACCATCGACCACAGGGACTGGTTTTACTCTGTGTTTGAATGTTTGTAAGGATCATGAGTTCCACTGCTGCAATTCGTCGACGGTTACTCACAGCGACCATAGTACGGCAGCTTGTTTACGATTACAACTCGCGGTCGAGACATTGTTTGGATGCGATCAGCACTAAGTTGTCAGGAACCTTTTGTCTTTCGAACCAGCCCAATTCTTTCTCAAGAAAAAGAGTAGTGTTTCGCATGAAGGTGCTAGAAATCTTCTCGCGCTTACAACTGATGCAAACCTGGATCGCTCTATTCCGCGGAATCAATGTCGGCGGCCGAAACAAGATACCGATGGCAGTTCTTGCTAGGACGCTCGAATCTGTAGGCTGCTTTTACGTACGAACTTACCATCAGAGCTGCAATATCGACTCGTATGGCGGTATAATTCGATGGTTTCATAGAATGTCCGAGCGGGTATGATTTGGGCAACTATTACGAGCACGAGCAACGCGATACTGAGCACGAGCACGCAAAAGAGCCAAACCAATCGATGTCTATGATGCAGCCCAGCGGCCGTTTTTCTGCTTATCGTCCGAGTACGAAATTGCTCGATAACCACTTGATTTTCGCAGGAAGGACTACTTGATGAACGCTGTAATTGTTGCGTTCGATCGGTTCACTGATGTGGATGTGTTTTTGCCATGGGACCTACTGAATCGCGTTCGTTTCCGCGACAAAGAGTTTAGCGTCAGAATTGTCGGACCATCGAAGACTCACAGATCCATTTGTGGTCTTGAGTTGCCGATGCACGGCGGTATCGAAGAATGCAATAACGCTGAGATCGTTTACTTCGCCAGTGGACCAGGGACTCGCGATCTCATCAAGGACGATCATTTCTTGAAGCAGTTACGACTCAATCCTGATCGCCAAATCATTTGTTCTATGTGTTCAGGTGCTTTGATTCTGGCGGCGCTGGGAATTTTGGAAGGTGTTTCTGCGACCACTTATCCCACGGCCGTTGAAGAATTGAGGGGCTTTGGGGTTGAAGTAGAGACGACGAAGCACTTGGTCACTCATGGCAACATTGGTACTGCCGCCGGATGTCTCGCTGCGGTTGACCTCATGGGATGGGCAATCGAAAAACTATATGGTCCAGATATACGGAAGGATGTTATTGCGTCGGTTTTGCCCGTGGGGCAAGGTCAGGCTTGCATTTACTGAAATGCCAATAAAGCAATCCACCTTCAAGCTGGAGAGAAAAATGTCTCGTTTCATGACAGCGGTCGCATTTCTTGTTTTGCTTTTCGGTGTTTCTCGATTGTTTGCCATTGATGGATGCTTGGTCAATGACTCCAAGCGAACGGCCGTCATTACCGTGATCGCTGGCTCGGATCGCTTTGAAAAAAGTTTAGAGCCGAAATCACATGCATTTGTTGTCCTCGCTGAACGAAACAAAGATTAGTAGAACGTTACACATGGCGAAAAATTGATGCCGTCAACATTTTCATTTTGCCGAGAGATGGCGAGCGCGTTTATCCGGTGCGCTACAATGGCCTTACTTTTGTCGGCAAGCTCCGTGGCGGACGAACCGAAGCTCGACGATCCTTCTGCCGAGCAGATCCTCGATCGAATGGTGAAAGCGTATGCCGATTGCAAGACGTACCGGGATTCTGGGGTCGTCAAAACGGTTTTTATTGAGGCCAATGGAACGCGCACTGTTGAGAAACCCTTCGCAACGGCGATGGTGCGTCCTGATCGTTTTCGTTTTGAATACAAGGAAACGGGCGACCAACGGGATCGTTATATCATCTGGTCTAGCGGGAAGGATGTGAAAACTTGGTGGGGAGTCAAACCAGGCATTAAGATATCCGATTCACTTGATTTGGCATTGGCTGGCGCGACAGGCGTGTCTGGTGGTTCGGCCCACACGATTCCTGCGCTGTTATTGCCCGACAAGGTGAGTGGACTAAAGCTTACAGAAATCACCGGCACGAAGCGTGCCGAAGACGGCAAACTCGACAATGTTGAATGCTATCGTATTGAAGGTAAGTTCTTGGATTCGCCACACACTTTATGGATCGATAAGACTTTGTATCTTGTTCGAAGGATTGATGAACAACGGACGTTTGACAGCTTTCGTACAGAGGACACTACGACCTACGATCCAGTGATCGATGCAAAGATTGAAGACAAAATGCTCGAGTTTGCCCCACCTGGTCGAAAATGACATCGAACACCAAAGGGAAAAAACAAGAATGAATGAATCTGCATCCTTAGCGTCATTGACTGTGAACACCAAGCCGCTTCTGAATCGAACTCGGAGATTCAATTTCTGGCGGTACTTCTGGTTAACGTTCCTTGTTGTCTCGGTTGCTTACGCTTGGTATTGTTTTTACGCTCCCGCCAACAACATCGTTTGGGCTGATAACTTTGTTTCCGCCCAGAAACAGTCTGCCGTTACTGGGAAGCCGATCATTCTGTACTTTACCGGCAAATGGTGTGTTCCGTGCCGAATCATGAAACGCCAAGTTTGGGCCGACAAAGAAGTGGAGGAGTTGGTGAATGCCCAATTCATCCCTCTGTCTATCGACTTGGATAGTCCCGATAATGCTGAGTTGTTGACTCGATACAACGTCCGAGGCGCACCCGTGGTTATTGTTACCGATCCTCTGGGAAATGCTATGCGATGGCGAGCAGGTGGAATGGGGAAATCGGAGTTCCTGGACTTGCTACGGGAACCGAAACTTTAGGAAAGCGATTGAATAGTCGCGTGTTGCTGGATGGGTTTTCAAACGCTGGGGGATTCGCGAATCTTGTCCATCAAGAGTTCGCAGTCCAAGCGAAGCTTCTGCATCTGGTCCGAGCTCCAGCGTTGTCCAATGCGACTTGCAATGTGGAGGGCTGCGATGCCCGCTATAGCTAAAATAGGAACAACGCTCATCCACGTGGATTGCTTCAAAAGCGAAACTGCATAAACATAGATCATCGCAAAAAATGCAGTAAAACCTAGCGCCAAGTAGACCACCCAAACGAACGTCCAAACCTCTTGCCTAGGTTCAAATCGCGCATGGATACGTGTCCCGTTGGCTCCGTCGTCATCCAGCGTTAGCGACAAATGAGGAGTCCAGTAACGCAGTTCCGTTTTCGGAACATGCAATTCGGCAAATCGTTCAAAGGCCAAGCAGTTCTGACTCCACGGTTCCCTTGACAGTATCTCGCGAATTTTCTGATCTACCGTCGATACGGGCAGTGGTAGATGCATGTCAAATGCGGGAGTTAGATCGGATATCGACATCAACGGCCCCTTCGAAGGATGAGAGAAAGCGTCGTTTCGTCGACGCTAGCGAGGCTGACCCGGGCCTTCCAAACCAAATGGTGTTAGGAAACGACCGCAGGGGCGGAGTCTACTAAGAGCTGGGTTCCCGATTGAAAGTGACTTCGTTTGATAAAGGCTAGAGCCACGACTTGTGTTGCGTTTCCAGATTCATCGAGCGTTGCGCTTCGGATCGATCCCACTTCCTTCTCCTCAGCATAAACCGTCGCCAGGGAAATTGGAACAGATGCTGTTGAAACCGAAAGCATGACCAGTTTTTTTTGCACTTGTCCAAGAGCATCGAGTCTTGCAATCGTCTCTTGCCCCAGATAACACCCTTTGTTGAATGAAATAGCCAACTGATCTCGATCCAGCTCTTGAGGCAAGTTGCGATCATCAAAATCCAAACCGTACCATGGCCATTTGGCGCGGATGCGGAGGTGTTCCCAGCCTGATCGAGTTTCTAGGTCGCTGGTCAAGCAATCACTTCCAAGCCGATCATGGATCGCGTTTTGATTTGCATCGGATGGGACCAGACACAAGAAAGACTCGGGATCGATCCAAGCGGCATGAACCAGCATGCACTCCACACCTCCGATCTCCAGTCGCACGGCCGATCCTGCGCTAGGGGCCTGATCTATATTCAAGCCAAATACCGATGCAACGGTGGCTCGATCTTGCAACAACCAAAAAACAAAGTGTTGGCTTTGATCCGACACAATTGCATCTTCGCGAATGATGTACCGGTCGAAGTGGGGAACAAGACGTTCGGCTTGCCCTGGAACCGTGAGAAAGTAAACGCAGTCGTCCAAGCCGAAAGCGATTCCGTGGCCAAACGTTCTACCCTTCACGTCGGTGACAAAAGTCTCGGTCGCTTGTCCGTGGCTCAGCTTGCGTAAGTCTTGCGTGCAGAGATTGTTGAAGACGCGACAGCGGTCGCTACCTTGAAAGCCAATGATCGTCCCGGAGCCTAGCGAAAATCCTTTCGACACTTGGTTGGTTATTCCTTTTCGTGCAAAGCTTCTTCGATCACCGTCAGGAAAACCTGAGAAACGCTTTTCTCGAAAGGTTCCTTCGGAATCACCAACTTGTCGGACATGGTCGAAAGTCTTCGTTGGAATTCTCGAAGTCGTTCGTCGTTCACATCGTCGCGAATTGTCAGACGTCCCGATCGCTGATCTTTCGTAGCTACATTTTGTACTGCAAATTCCATGTCTTGGATTGACAGTTTGCCTTCCGAAGCGGCCCGCAGCCATCGATCACAAGCCGAAGTGAATTCGGCTTTTTCTTCTTCGATAAACCCGTCCGATTGCTTGGCTGCCGCCACGAGTTGCTCGACAACACCCCATTGTAGGACTGGGCTATCGGTCATGCGGATCACCAAGCGCGAAAGTTGTCGAGTCGTAAGTTCTTCGCGTTCCATGTCTGCGGACAGGTCGGTCATGCGTTCGATGATGGCTTGCTTGTCAGTTGTGCTTAAGGACGACTGTTCGACCCAGGGGATCAACTGTTCGCGGACCGAGTAGGCTGCGCGGCGGCCTTGGCTGCCCGTTATCATTGCGGCCATGGCGATCATTCCAAGACTCAGGCAAATCGCCCCAATCACAGCAACGACAAGGCAAGCGGGACCTAAAGAGACATCTTTCTGAGGTCCACCGGATCCGCGTTCGACTGGTTGTCCGTTCTCTTTTGCCATAGTTTAAGCATCTCTAAGATTGAGTGTATGACGTCAGCCTCGGGGCGGGGGGCCAGCCGGGATCGACCGGCCTGAGTTACCCAGCTGACTAGTCTTTGAATTCGATGGAAAGGATTTCGTATTTGAGCGTTCCACGTGGGGCTTGGATTTCGACTTTTTCACCCACTTTTTTGCCCATCAATGCGACCCCGAATGGGCTGCTGGACAGGATCCTACCAACTTCGTAGTCCTCGTCACCCGCACCAACCAGTGTGTATTCTTCTTCGTCGTCCCATCGATCCTTTACCCGTACCGTTGCGCCAAACCCAACCTGATCTTTTGGCAAAGTTGCACTATCGATAATGTGCGCGTTGCTGAGCTTGGTTTTGAGCGCATTGATTTTCGACTGGGTTAGTCCTTGGTTTTCGCGCTGAGCATGGTACTCGGCGTTTTCTTTCAAGTCCCCTTCGGCCCGTGCTTCGGCTATCTTCTCGGAAATGCGTGGCATTTCTACATTTTCGAGCCGATCAATCTCTGCTCGAATTCGGTTGTAACCGTCACGAGTCATCGGCACGTAATCACTCATCTTCCAAACTCCTATGCATCCTAATGCACTTAAAAAAAGATGCGACCTGACTTCGAAGACGAAGAAAAGTCGCATCGTGATTCACGGTTGTCATTCTATCACCCAGCGGGCGCGCCCGCTCAACCTACCATCATTCCGCCAAGATTACGATTGTCAAGTTCAATCGGCTGTCGCTTCATAGATCGGGAGGTGCCGGTAGTATACCTCTAACGACAAAAGATTGAGCGTTGTAACGTAAAGACGGCCTCCAAAACGTCCCCATGCGTCTGGAATTTGTCCATTTGGCTCCCATGATCCGTCGAAATCGCCACTTTGCAATTGGCTTCGAATCAGAATGGGGTACAGGCTTTCGTACCATGTTTTCCAGCGACTTCCACCCATGTGGAACAGAACTTGGGTGGAATAATACCAGTAATAGGTGTCGCGTTGCGGGTTTTCTGCGGTCCCTTCTGAGGGAAGTCGCTGCAACAGCCAGTCCGCCCCTTGGGTCATGTTGGCATTGTCCCGACGCCACCCCAGGTACAATCGCATGAGTAAACCCACGCTTGTCATGACCGGAGTGGGCACCCGGCCGTGCCGCGTGGTGGGGGTGTCCGGAGCTTGCCAATTGTAACGATAAAGAAATTTTTCTCGCTCGCTCGCTTGTGATCCATTAAGCCATTTTTCGATTTTGGCATAGGACTCTTTGGGGACATCGAGCCCCGATAGTTCTGCGCTCTTGAGAGCCATCATGCACCAACCCGTCACGCTCGTATCCGATCCAATCTTGGGTTGGTAACGCCATCCCCCAGATTGTGGATCTTGGCTTTGAATCAAAAAGTTAATCGCACGTTGAGCGTTGTCTTTGATTTCCGGATCTTGGGTCATGCCGAATGATTCGCACAACGCAAGGGTTGCAATCGAGTGGCTGTAGAGCCAAGCATTGCTGTCGGATTTCGCATCCGTTGGTACATACAAATCGCCGTTGGATTTCTGGTTGCTACGGAACCATTGCAACGCTCCTTTGCAGTTCGCCTCGTACTTGAATTGTTGGTGCGTGTAGCCAGCACCTTGAAACGCCAGCAAGGCCAGCGCGGTGGCAGCGGTCGGGCTTTGAATTTCCACTCGTTCCTTGAAGTCGTCTAAGCTCCATGAACCGTCGGGCCGTTGGTACTTGGCAAGAAACTGCAAACCGCGTTCAATCGCAGCTTCCGTTTGCGGCCCCAGAGGTCCAAGTTCGTTGGAGGATTCGTCTTCGGATTCCCGATTGCGGCTCATACGCTTTGAAAACGCGGGGGCAGGAATTGGAACGGCGGATCTCGCAATCTTGGGGCCTCCTGCGTCCGGACGTTTGAAACGGTCTGTCGTAAGTTCCACATCTTTGATCTCTGGTAAGGCGATATCACGCTTGACGGAATCGAGCCCTTTGCGAGCGATTTCCACCCTCGCTGCCGACGAGCTATCGCGAACGATATTCAACGCAGGCGAACCGATGCTGGGGTTTAGCGCCGACTCGCGACCTGACTTGGCCGTTCCATTGGTATCCACCACGCGATTTGAGTTCAACTCGGACCGGCTTAGTTGTGTCATTGCACCTAACGATGGTGCTAGGTCCTCGTTTCCGTCCCCTTGCGATTGAGACTGCGATCGAGACGGTGAATCCAGCGGACCTGTCGCAATCGGTTGACTTGCGGCGGGTGGGCTTGTGGCAAGATTGGATTCGCGAGTCCTCGCTCCCTGGAGCTGACCCTGCTGTGCAAATCGCGGATCGGTCAAAAACGAATTCTCATTTGGCACTCCAGATGAATTGTTTTTGGAACGTTGTTGGGTCCCAAGTTCCGACGTTCGGCGGACGTTGGGTTCAAGCTGCAGGGGCGACATGGTTGGAACCGTGCGGGTCCTGCTGCTTCCTGCCTTGGTAAAATCTCTGGATCGCTCTTGCATTCCCGTGTCTCGTTCGCCGGACAAATCACTTGGTTGATCTGCGATCGCCGACCTTGATGGCAGCTGCGGGACTGGAACGCTAGATCCGGCAAGCTCCGATACCGACGATTGGGTACGTTCCAGTAGCTGTTTCGCATCAGGCCGTATAGGTAGTGCCTCGGAAATCCTATCCAAAGCTCTTTCCATTTCCTTCTCATTCGAACTCGGCTTAGCCAAAGATCGCCCCCCAAGCTTCGGTGCAACATTAAGTTTTTCTGACTGGCCTGGGAGCGGGCTGTTCATGAACGCGCTGTCGGCGATCGAGCCTTGTTGAATATCCTGCCGAGATGGATCAAGCTCGATGCGATCGGGCTGGAGATCGGCGGGCCTCAAGGCTTGCGGTTCGGGCTCTTTTTGGACTTCTGTTTCGGGGACTTCGATGATAGATGTTAAATTGTCTGCGGTCTTGGTTGGATCGGGGCGATCCAATTGTTTCGCGGTAGATGTGATTGCAGGCTGGCTGGGTGCTGCTTCCTTTCTAGGTTGCTCGAACGGCTTTTCGGCAAGGGCCGGCTCCAAATTGTCTTTGGTTGCCATGGCGTCCAGCTTAGCGGGCTCGTCCGGTCGCTTATCAGGATCGACCGCTTTCTCTGCTTTGGTCGAGTCTGTTTTGACGGGCTGCAGGTAGTCTGGGCGCGCATCGCTTTGAGGGTTTGTCTGCTCAAAGTACTTTGGCATTTTGACCGGGCTCGTGGCCTCGGCCGCAACTTGATTCGCCTTCGAAGGCCATGGTTCTTGAAACAGAACCACATTGATCGCAAACACAGTAAGAAACAAATGAACGAGCACGCTCATGAGAAAACCCAACTGAACCGATTTCTCAACGAGATCGTTTGCAAGAACTCGCGTCAGCATGGAGGTTGCGATAAGAACGGTCGGTATTGCAAGCAAGTAGGTCCATGCATTGTAGAATGGGCTTGGGTCATCGAAGCTTAGAAGTCGTACGACCAGAACCAGCACCAGCACCCCCAGCAGCATCAAGGCAGCATCCAGGGCAATCAAGCCGGAGTTGGGTTTGGCTCGCGTGGCAGGCAAGTTCATGATTCCTCCCGTGGTTCGGTGGAAATCTTGTAGGACGGCACTTTTAGTTTGGTGCAAAGATCCATGATCGCAACGACAGCTTGAAAGGCGACTGTTCGATCGCCTCGAATGATAACCATTTGATTGATAGGATTGTCGACGACGGCTTGCGTCACGACCTCTTCAACACGATCGATCGACATCCGCTCGCCACGAACCATGTATTGGCCAGAGGCATCCACATTGATCACAAGTTCATTCGGCTCCATCGTCATGGGGACGGCGCTCGACGCGGATGGCAATTGAACAGGAAGTTCGCGATCGTCCTGAGCGAATCGGGTGGCTACCAAAAAGAAAATCAGCAGCAGGAAGACGACATCGATCAGGGGTGTCAAACTGAGCGAATCAAGGGCTCTTCCTTTTTTGAGTTGAATCGGCATTTGGCATCCTAAGCGATTGCGAGTTCTAAACGATCGCGAGATTGTCTCGATGAATAACCTCTTCGTAGGGGCATTGTCCCAAAATCTGCTCGATCCGATCCGATCGGCATCCTCGTATTTGCTTTACCTGGGTCGAATTGTAGTTGATCAGCCCGCGAGCAATCTCCGTAGCGTGTTCGTTGATGATGGAAACGACATCTCCCTTTCCAAAATCCCCTTCTACCGTTTTGATCCCGATGGCCAGCAAGCTTCTTCCATCCTCGCACATCGCTTTTGCTGCCCCTTGGTCCACCGACAATTGTCCAGCTGGTTGAGCTGAAAAGCCAATCCAGCGTTTGCGTGGCGAAATAGTTTTCGACTGAGGCACAAACAAGGTACCAATCGATTCGCCCCGGGCCAACCGAACCAACACATCTGGTCCTCGCCCCCAACCGATGATAACACTTTGGCCACTGTTCGTCACGAATTTGGCAGTGGCGAGTTTGCTAGCCATGCCACCTTTGCTAACCCCCGTTTTTCGATCGCGAACCATTTCTTCAATCGATTCATCGATTCGTTCGACGGTCGGAACCACCTGTGCATTGGGATCGCTGGGGTCACGATCGTATAGGCCCTGCACGTCGCTTAGAATTACCAAAAGACTTCCTTCCAGAAGCCCAGCAACCATCCCGGCAAGTCGATCATTGTCGCCGAAGGTGGTTTTCAATTCGTCAACAGCAACGGTGTCGTTTTCATTAATGATTGGAATAGCGCCCAGTTCCAAAAGCCTTCGTAGTGTGTTGCGAACATTTAAATAAGCTACGCGATCGTCCAGTTCGGATGCGGTCAAGAGAACTTGAGCGGCAAGTCGACCATGCTTGGCGAATGTTTGTTCGTAAACATGGATGAGATGCGTTTGGCCGATCGCCGCGACTGCTTGTAGAGTTGCGAGGTCGGATGGTCGACTGGCCAGTCCCAGTTTCCCGACTCCGCTGGCAACCGCGCCGCTGGAGACCAAAACGACCCGCTTACCCATTTCAACCAGCATGATCAATTGCCTTGCCAAGTTAGCAACTTGAGCTTGATCAAGCAGTCCATCGTCTCCGGTCAAGGATCGTGATCCCACCTTGACGATCCAGGTCGATGATTCAGAAACCAGTTGCCGATTGTTTGACACGTTGATCCTAGGCGAGAGGTTTGTTCAGGTTGAAAGTACAATGGATTAGGTTGTTATGCTGTGGCCGAGCTTCCCTGTTTCTTGGTCAGGATCAATCGATCGAGTTCTTCGCGAAGCTTCGGTAGAATTTCATCATAGGGGTAGGCACCGATCGCTTCCCCGCCGCGCTTGAGATTGACTTTGGCAGGCCCGCACCAAAGTCCAAGATCGGCATCATCGGTTTCACCAGGTCCGTTCACTCGGCAACCCATGACAGCAATCGTGATGGCATAGTCTTTTGCATATTGCGTCATTGCTTTGACGTCTTGAGCCAGCTCGACGAATGCTTCGTTTTCTACTCGAGAGCAACTTGGGCAGGAGATGATATTGAGCTTGGTTGGGTCGAGAGCCACCACGGATCGCAGCCGACCATTGCGAATATCATCGATGATTTGGCGACCTGCTTCGATCTCCATCGACTTTTTGGAGTTTGGCACCGTTAAGCTGACGCGAACGGTGTCGCCGATACCACGCCCGATCAATTGCTCGAAAGCGATTCGTGTCTTGATGATTCCATCCGGTGGAAGCCCAGCTTCGGTAACTCCCAGGTGCAATGGAATATCAGGACGAAGTTCTGCAAAGCGTTGATTGACTGTAACCACATTGGATGGGTCGCTATCTTTAAGTGAAACAACGTAGCGGGTGAAGCCGATCGAGTCGAGCAGCTGGCAATGCTCCGTCGCAGAGGCTAGCATGGGGCCTAGTGAGTCCTTGCTATCGAACAGTTCCTTTTGGTTTGGGTCGACACTTCCGCAGTTCACTCCGACTCGCAATGCACAATCGTTGGCGCCTGCCACGTCGGCCAAAAACTTGACTTTGTCTTGCCAGGGGCGTGATTTCTCGTGGTGATACAGATGGCCTGGGTTGTATCGCACTTTGTCAACATGCGGAGCGACCTTTTCGACCAATCGATAATTTTCCTGAAGATCCACCGACAGATTGGCGGTCGTTTGGCGACGAATCTCTGCCAACGCTTCGGCGTCCTTGTCGCTGTCGACCGCGATGCGAACGACATCGGCACCCGCTTTTTGCAGATCGTTCACAAGAGCAACGGTGGCATCGATATTGGTGGTGGCGGTTGCCGTCATGCTCTGGACGGCGATGGGATGTTCTGCACCGACGGATATCGAACCGATAGAGACGCTTCGTGTTGGATTACGTTTAATTTGCATAAGTTACGCGTGATTGAGAGAAAAATGGGGTGCTAAGCGAACATTCCGTCCGGCCATTCTACCCGGATCGGAATCAACCGAAACTACCATAAATCCGTCACGCGGCTTGCACCTTTCGAAGTTGCGTCCATCGAAATTCAGGAGTTTGAGCCCATGAAAAGTCAGGTGACGCAACTTCAAGCTTAGCTTTCTTGGCTTAGCTTTAGGCGGATACCGTGGACGATTAAGACAATCCGAAGGCCTTTTGCATTTGTTTCCGGACGATGGTCAAACGTTCCAGTCCGCCGCCACCAACTTCGGCCGTTGCCCAGCCCGTGAAGTTGATTTCCTCGAGTCCCTTTCGGACTTCGGACCAAGGAAGATCGTCTTCCTCCGATGTAATATCGACGAATTTGTTTTTGGCGCGGCTGAAACCCTTCACATCCAGCTTGACGGCGCGGCGTCCAAAAGCGTTCAGCCATGCCCTTGGTTGTCCATATTTCCAATGGTTTCCGATGTCGTAATACATTCCGATCCAAGGACTATTGAAACTGTCCACGAACCGAATGAACCGGTCCGGCGACTGCTCGGGGGGAAGGTCGTGATCATAATGCAGTTTGTTCCAAACGTTTTCAAACAAAATAGGTTGTCCGAGCGAGGCGGCCAAAGGAATCAGCTTTTTGATTTCCCCGAAGGCCCTGGCTTCTACCTCTTGTTCCGTACCATCGTCGCCACGTCCTACGACAATCAGAACACCACTGCCGCCGATCGCATGGGAAACTCGTAAGCAATGCTCGATATTAGCAACACCTTTGGCACGATCGGCAGGGTTTCCGCTCGTGAGACGGACCTCCCAGTGCTGATGGTTGATGGCGTTATGGCAAAAAACGCCTGATTCTTGGACTGCGTTTCTCGCTTCATCGACCGTGAAATT
>Ga0247833_1003595_pt1 | contig 20450 bp, 18 predicted proteins | sample LaCruzMarch2015__7_FD_187117 | JGI IMG/M metagenome (GOLD analysis project Ga0247833, IMG submission 187117) | Freshwater microbial communities from meromictic Lake La Cruz, Castile-La Mancha, Spain - LaCruzMarch2015_8m | ecosystem: Environmental > Aquatic > Freshwater > Lake | place: Spain... | reverse complement strand
TTGGGGATTCTTTATTCTTTTAACGATTTCCCTCAAAAACTAATTCCTTTCCGAAATCGAAGACAGAATTCACATAACTTTGATCGCTTATAACTTCTTAACCAGCGATGCGTACATAACGTTCTCTGCACCAATCGTTTTTGTCTTGATCTCAGCTCTCCACAGAGCCACTAAACGTCAAAATCGGCCAAGAATTGAGAAAAAAAGTTTCTAAGCAAAGCAAACATACGGTATCTCCCAACTGCGTACCAATCAAACACCATACGTACGCCGCGAGGTCAAACAACTACTATGCACCTACGAGTCTCCATCTCAGATTATTTCCATTCACATGGAGGGACGTCGTTTGCCGAGTCATGTCATGGATTTAGGGGACGATGGAGGAGTGGGGGGACTCACTAGCGCGATTTCGGCCATGTCCGTGGATAAAGAGCAGCCGCCGTCGCGATCGTCATCATCGTCGTCGCAACACCATGGAGGCGGATCGTCGTCGACGCAGTATACGGACGAGGAAATACAGCACCTGGCATCGCTCGAACTCGCGCTCGTATCGACATTGTCGCCCGAAATGCAAATGGCGTACGACGAACTCGAGCACGAACAACGATTGCAGGCGTTGGATATGTTACTGCGACAGCATCATCAACCGCCTCTTGCCGCTGCTGGGGCTGCCGACAAGGACGACGACGACGAGGAGGAGGAGGAGGAGCACTTGAGACTGCACCGCCAACAACAACAACCACAACAACAACCACAACAACAACAACAACAACAACAACAAGTTAGAATGCCAGAGGAGCACTTTTTAACTATTGCTATTAATGGTAAGTTTTACTCTGATGATGATGATGATGATCTAGACACTGTTTTAATATTATTGAGTGTATATTGGGGCTGCTGCTGCTGCTGCTGCTGCTGATGCTGTATCATATTGTGGCCAAGGGTGGAATATGAGGGAGGGTATATACACAAATGGGGAGAGAAGGGATTGCACACACAAAATATCTCAAAATGTTTGCATCACAAATACTCACAACTCACGCATCATAATGTTTCTCTCTTTCCTCTAATATATATTATTTGACCAATTGGATAATGTTAATATAACCATACATACAAACAAACAAACAAACAAACAAACTAACAAACAATAACAAAAATAGGAACGATTTTGGGTGCTACAGAAATGATCACGGGCCATCCTCCAGCAACATTATTAATGACATCGATATATGATACTATACACGATGAGGATGTATTAGGGTTACATGCTATAAAAACACAATTTTGGGAATGTGATCAACCAGATGTAGAGGTATATATCCGACGTAGACAATGTCATGATAATAATATCAATAGCAGCAGCAGCAGCAGCAGCAGCAGCAATAGCAATAGTAACTACAACAACAGCAACAATTTAGACTCCTCGGAATGGATATGGTTAATGGTAAAAGTAGTCTCTTACTTTGTTTCACCTGTTCCCGGGATGATTATACACGAAACGTTAGTTACTAATACTAATATTCATACGGCAATTATGGTGAATCGTGTAACAAGAATTGCTAGTTTGTTACTTGGTGCTGTCGAGGCTAGTTGGTCTACACCCACGGCAGCAGTTGCAACATCAGCAACCACAGGTATTGCAACAGCCGCAGCCGCGGCCACAGTAGTAGTACAACAACAGGGGGAGGAGAGTGCTACAACTACTAATCATCTTACCCCGTCTACTATTACGGCGGATGATGATTCAACTACTATGAGATTATCGATTAATAGTAGTGCTAATAGTATTAGTGGTGGGATTGGGAGAGGAGGAGTACCTACTACTACCACCTCGTCAACAGTATTATCATCATCTCTTACCATCGATGATGGTGATACCGCATATATACATGCCATGCTTTCGGAGGCAGCCAAATCATTGGGCTTGGATTTAACAGATGTAGATAATCCATTAAAAGAATTAATGACTGCGGCTCGTGCCGTATCAGGCGTAGGAGGAGGAGGACTTGGTGGACAGGACACTCATATCATGGTGCAACAACAGCAACAACAACAACAAATGATGATGGATGCTCATCAAAATAGTATGGATGTCAAGTCTTCATTTACTGGTGGTAATAGTGGAAACGCTGCAGTGAATGAATCATCGTCACATCGTATATTGAATGTGAGGGATCCATTAGAATACTTAAAAATTGGTCCCACACTGGATTTATCCAAGATTATACTATCAGTGGGCGAGGTGAAGTTAATAGCACTAGTATTAACTGGACGGTTACAACTGGAACATGTTGGTCCATTGCTATATCTAGCATTGAACTCACCAGAAATGGACCTTGATGGTGCAATGGATGAATTTTATCGATTAAGTGTGGCACAATTACGTCCTATAGACGACGATACCAACACCAACATTGATAATAATATACAATCGTCATCAACATCATCATCCTGTGAGTTGGTCATGGGGCCATCACTAAATCCACCCCCTCTTGCTGTGATTAACCTATCATATACCGAAATTGGTAATGCTGGGATGGAGGCATTAAGTGAATACATATATTTGGGCAATACGTCTCTCAAAACATTGGATATAAGCTTTTGTAATATGACGAGTAAAGGACTGTTAGCATTATGTGATGGACTTGACAAACGTAATAGTCAAGGTTTGTCGCCCTTACAGGCATTATCGTTGACGGGGAATACGATCAAAATGGACGCCGCGAAAAGGTTGGGGAAGGCATTGTGCTCATCGTCATCACCATCATCTTTGGATGATACGATGCATGTTAGGACGAAGCGAAAAAGTGCGAATGATAATTTTTTCACGCCATCATTGTCATTGTCGTCGTCGTCAACTTTCTCATTGTCCAAGGGTCTCAAGCTATTACATTTGGGCAGTACGTCAATTTCTCCTCGTTGTCTCATCGAATTATTGACAGGATTAGGTCCGACATGTCCCCTTGAGGAATTAAAACTACATTCTAATAGAATAGGACCTGCAGGCGCATCGATTTTGGTTGCCTTTCTGGATCAAAAATCCTCCGTTAATCGTAATGAACTTGTATTGCCAAAGTTGAATCGAATAGACATGTCATACAATCAACTCGGTGATCATGGTACGACGCAGTTGACTAAGGCAATATCGAAACGAGCAAAGAATAGTATGACAGAAGTATCTCTATCGGGGAATGATATGGCATCGAAGGGTATTGAAAGTATAATGAACAAACTACTCCAGCACAAGTTGATAACACTGAATCTTGATAATAATTGCATCGGCGATCAAGGATGTCAACTAGTGGCAGCGTCACTGCCTAGTATCCCATCACTCGCAAGGCTTAACCTTGCATTTAATGAAATTGGCTGTCGAGGCATGGCCACACTCATGCGATCGCTGGTTGGTTGTGAATCGATAACAAGTCTTGGTTTGTCTGGCAATGTAATGAAAATATCAGGTGCAATTGCCATGGGGTTTACATTAGCACATCATCCTCGTCTATCAATACTTGAACTTGACAACTGCTGTCTTAGTCAGGTGGCACAATGTCACATTGTCGCGGGTATAATATCAAATCGGTGGGTCCCAATGAAGGTTATGCATGGCTTCCGTGCTGGTCCGCCGATGGTTGCCATTGGTGCATTAGACATTGGCGCTCAGCACATGGGCAACAAGGAATGCTTTCGACTGCGACGAGACATACAAATGAGGACTTTGCTACAGTGGATGGAGAACAATCGCAACAATCTAGCAGCCGGGAGTAGTAGTAGTAGTTGTAGGAGTAGTAGTAGTAGTGGTGGTGATCATCCCAACCATCATTCAACAAATGATGTATTGTCTAATGCAGATAATGCATTAGATGCACCCTCGCAGAGTGCATACTTACGAATGCTTGATTGGCTTGGTCGTATCCCATTCGATGAATCAGAATTAATGGACCTTCGGAAATATTTTTATGATGTAAGTGGTAGCGAAAGTGAAGAGAAGAGTCAGAGTAATCTGAGACATCGTGGAGATATCCTCGCCGCTCTTGCGAGTGATGTTGTGGAAGAGATTTTAGAATCTGAGCCTCTCGTATACTTCAACAGTAATAAGTCTGTTGGTTTAGATTTGAATAAATTGTATGATGAACCCACGAAGGAGGATGGTTCATCAAGTAGTTCGTACGCACTGAGCCAAAGCTGTCTACCCAAACCCGCCGAGGAAGTGGGGGAAATGTCAGGCAAAGAAATAGAATTCCCATCCTGTAAATCATCCGACGCTGCAATTGGTGGTTCAGACACCATGGTTAGCAGAAATACCATGTCAACCATTACATTCAATATTGGCCAATCTGACTCCCATTCCCAAACTAGTCGAAGTACAACTTCCATGCGCTCCCAATATTCTCGAGTTGACAGTATGCAATTGAAGGCAAGGATTACCATGTTCCCAAAATTTGCATCCAAATTAGATAACTTAAAGTCTGTGGCACAGGAAATGATGGATAGTGAGGATGATCCCATCCAGCAGGATGACATTGCACAGCAATTCGCCGAGGCATCATTGACAATATTACGTCAACTACGCTATCACTGTATGGAAAGTGGACTCGATGGATGGAGACAGGGCAAATTACGACGGAAGGTGCTAATTGTCGATGATAGTATAGTAACAAGGAAGCTAGTAGCGCGTGCTTTTGAACGTGCCAACTTTATTGTAGATACTGCCGAGGATGGTGTAAAGGGTGTTGAGAAGATGAAGGAATCAATATATGACATAGCATTTATGGACATTGATATGCCCGTGATGAATGGCTTCGATGCTACCAAGGCATTACGTATGTGGGAGGATTGTGTCCGTCCTGGTGCACGACAACCAATATGTGCCTTAACGGCTGCGCATGTCGAAGACTTTGATAGGACAGAACTTATGCGATTTAAGGAGGCGGGATTGGACGTTATGGAGAGTAAGCCTTGTAACATACCCCGATTACTCAAGGTGGTAGATGATGTGTCACCGATGTTTAGTGATTTGAGCATTAATGCAATTCAATTCGATGGCAAGCAGATAGGATAACTAAGTCTATGATTTATGTGCAGTCTGACTCGGAGAGAGGAACAAGATTATGATAGAGCTAACTTTGAAAACAATTAGACTTTGGATACTAGAATGCAAAGTTCATTATTATTATTTTTAGTGTCAGTACATCATATTCATCATTCTTTTCTCTCCACCTATTACACCTCCATGTCAGTCATCCAAGTTATATATAATATAGATTATTCAAAAGAAGCATCGCTTTCGTTGTGGCGACACCGGAACAGCAATATCTGTCGTCGACGTAATAATAGTAGTCGACACGGCAATAGCAGTCGTCAACAACTGCTGTTCAATGGTACTAATTTTTGGTGACATGGCCGTCTTTCTCTTCTCTAACAACCACGGCATATCCTTCAACTCGCGGTATATTACACTCACGTCGGCATGATTCGTCAACCAACCAACGATATGCGGCACTAGCTTTTCGTCCATCCCCTCGACGAATTCGCGATACTCCGTCCTAGTATCATCTTCCTTGACATAATGTCGCAATATCTTATATGCGGCGATCCGGCTGGATATTTTACGCACCAATCGTGCGGAAATATGACGATAGATTGGCATGGAATAATAATATCGATTCATCGCCAATATTTCGCGTAATTGTTGTGCCAATCGTTTATTCGTGACCGTTTCGGGGAACGTGCGGCTGTGTATCGGCCTGGGTCCGAAGAACGAACGTAACGTATGATTACTATCCCACAGGCTGTGCATATTGGAGGTATCGTAGATGCATTTTGTCAATGCATACATTCCGACGCTGGTAATATTGTTCCCATCGAGGTTGAGGTATCGTAACGTCGTGTTGTGCTTTAGCGCGTGAGCGAGCATGAGGATGCCATCGTCGTCTATATTGCAGTAGCTCAGGTCGAGTCGTTCAAGACATGGGTTCTGTTCGAGTGCTGATGCGATGCTCATGATGCCAACACTTCCGACTGTTTGTTTGTTTGTTTGTTTGTTTGTTTGTTTGTTTGTTTGTTGATGTGTTGTCAGAGCGTCATTGGTACACACAGAAATCGGAACAAGCGAGACGAAGAAGTCGTGTTAGTGTTTGGTTGGTTGATATTTGAAATAGTAAAACAAGTGCGAGCTAAGCCAGGCGCATGTGTGTGTAGTGCGTGGCCGAAAGGTAGAAACTCGACGACTACACAATGATACATCGCCTCCAGACACACACACTAGACGCCCTTACCGGGATTATTGGCCAAACTAACATCCTTCAAATATCGTGCACTCGCGATGATCTTGGCGATCGCCGTCGACCCCTCCACTCCGATCTGATTGCCCTCCAGGTACAATTCCGTCACTCGAGTGTGGCCGCTAATTAGGGGGATGCTGAACAATCGTATGTCGTGCGTGTCGACCCCCAGCCTGTTCAGGTCGAGACGGGTTATCGAGGTGTCGAAATTGCGGAGCGCGCGGAGATATCTCGGGATCAACGACATCATGCGCTTGCGTTCGCGGGTTTCTTGGCGCTTGGTCGTGACGTTGTCGCTGAGCGTCATGCCCACTTCGATGAAGGAGATGGCGACATTCCCCATGATAATGTTGAAGAGGAAACGATGGATGACGATGGATGCCGATGAATGACGATGAATGACGATGGATGACGAGCAGTGATGGAGGAGGAGAGATTGGCAGAGACGATGTGTACTCCTACTACTTTTTGCGGACTCGTGCCGAGCGTTTATTTCATTGGTGGTTATGAACGCATGGTTGACATCGGGCACGATCGAATCCGACATCACGTGACACCGAGAACAAAGGCTTTCTTTCTTTAGCATGCATGGAGTTCCGATAAAACGAGTCTTGGATACCGGCCACATCTTCTCGTTTCTTTTAAACTCGAGAAATCCTTCAACTGACTCACATAACAAACTCGTACATATCCTCGGTACGAATGGTTTTGTCACAATATTAGATATATAATTCAGATAACAAAGTGCAAGCCATGGTTGGTTTGGAGGAAACATTATGTAGAAGCGAGCGCTGGTGTGTTACATGTTAGTAGAAGGCGAATGATGGTGTTGCATAATATTAGTGAAGGCGAATAAAGTAACATAACAATGACGATGACAAACGATGGTGATGTGTACTGGCTGGCAAATAATAATCATGAGATAAAATACAAGAGTGGCATAGCCAGTTATTTTGGACGCAGATGACAAATCCGACGCATGCCTACTCTTCCTCGTTCTTTCAGTAGCGGCGACAGTAAGAACATTTGCATTGCTTCATCCTTCATCCAATGCTGCAGCTGCTTTGACAATGGTCAGTAATTTGTCTGACATTAAACAACGAAGTACAAACCGCCGTAGTTGACTACTTAGACTCAAATTCAATCGAGCTGTCAGACGGTCATCTTTGCCAGGAGGGAAGATAATCTGCTTGATAGTAGTAGTTTATCGAACATTCACGGAGCACCATCGACTCCATTCAATTGAGCTGTCAGAAAATAATCTGATGTGCCAAGAAAGATAATCTCGGTAGTAGTGTGATCTATGCCAACAATGAAGAGCGTCTTGATAGTACTGCCTACCAAAATCATGCAATCAAGCTGTCAGAAGATGATATGTTGCTATGCAAATGAAAATAATCTGCTTGATAATAAAATATCAACTCTTCAATCTGCAATAAAAATAATTACCAACGACTCTTCAATCTGCAAGGAAGGTAATCGATACTACAATCGACTCTTCAATCTTCAATCTGCGATGCCAAGGAAGATAATCTTGATAATACTTTCGACTCTTCAATCGTCTATGCCAAAGAAGATTATCTTGATAGTACTTTGGACTCTTTGTTGACATACAATGATAACGTAGATTGGACAAATGCTTGTACTCTGTGTGGGCACAGCGAATCTCTTGCGGCAACAATCATAAACTCAGTCGTTGGGTCGTGTATCAGCCTGAGAGAGACGTCTCAAAGTGGAATGAAGACTTGCGACAATGAGCTATGTAGTATGAAAGAGATGGCAGCTATAAAGATTCAATCATGGGCTCGTGGTACGAGCTGCAGAAGGACGGTCTTGCTTCTTGAAGAGTCTCTTGCGGCAGTAATCATCAATACATTTGTTAGGTCATATATCAGCCGGAGAAAAATGTCTCGATATGGAGTGGAGCAAGACTTTTCTTGGGGATGAATTACCAAATGATACTTACTTTCAATCCATTCTGTTGATTCAACGCCTATTTCAAGAATATTTATTCAGAGCACAATATTTGGAGGCACTATGTGCTATTGAAGAGGTGGCAGCAATTAAGATTCATCTTGGTATCGTATGTTGTGTGCCCATGCAAATGTCAAGAAAATTCAAGAACATCGTGCAGCGACGAAAATTAGAGCTGTGTACCTTGATTATATTGCTAATATGAAATACATTTTTACGGTCCTAGATATCACCTAAGGAAGAATTTACTTCATATGATTAAGAGTGGTGTCAGCCTAGTGTTCTGTGCGTCAAATGATAGCAAAGAGAGAGGTAGGGTCTAAGGAGACCATACGATACGAAAGAAGAAGTTGCCTAATGTCAAGTTCAGACAGCATCGTGTGATGATTGATTACACAATGATGAGGCACTTACGTAATGACAAGGCTGCTACACTTATTCAAAGTAGTTGGCGAGGTTACAGGGCGCTGACAGATTATGCCTGTCTGATTTATGGCATCATCTCTCTCCAAGCCAACTTCAGACAGAATCGCGCGATGATTGATTACACACGAAGGAGATACTTACGCAATGACAAGGCTGCTACCTTATCCAAAGCTCTTGGCACAGTTTCAGGTTGTTTACAGATTATGCCTGTAATCTATGGCGTGATTTCTCTCCATGCCAATTTCAGACAGCGTCATGCGATGATCGAATACACAAAACAAAGGCACTTGCTTGAAGTCAACAATAGCGCTGATAGAATTCATTGATAAGTATAATGATAAAAATAGGTGCCTAGGACACTATTTATTATTCTATGCTCCATTCTCTTAGTTTTAGTCGTCCAACAATGTCACATATGTTGCACGTTCTTGTGCCATATGACAAGCAATGTTGGATGTATGTTGTAGTCTCTCACGCAACCTCTCGGCCATTGCAAAGAATGGATCACTATCATCAGCATCATCCTGTCCTTGTTCTTGTCGTTGATGTTGTACGACCGACTTTAACGCATATCGATGATGTAGTTTTAAATTCTCACGTGCACCCTTTTGTCCATATAACAGTTGTTCTATACCAATAATTTCTTGTGGACTTGCCAAATATTCTTTGAGGACATATGGTGACGTCAATCCCGTAGCGGAATTATATGTTGATTCATTTTTCGAGGCGTAAATCATCATCCGATTCACATTCGAGGCACGTGCATTGGTATCATTCAAAAATAGTTCATTGTCAGTTTCACTGTACCATCTTGTCGTTGTGTCATAGTCATCGCCGGAGTAGTCTTGAATGTGAGTAGTATCCTTTGACATGTCAAATGTAACGGAGGGTGTCGTTTCCTTAACTTTGCCTACATCTGTCGTAGTCGAAACGCACATGTTCGTTGGGACGATAGCGTCATTTTGCGCGTCGTCTTTATCATCCGCACTTGCTTCGCCAACTAAATCATCGGACGATTGCTTGTCATTGTTTAAATTGTTCGTCGAGTTGGTCACTTGCGAGCGCGTAGCAGCTGCCGAGGCCGCTGCCACTTGCAGTAAACTCGGACCAGTTCTATATTTTCTATTTGTAGTTCTGTTTATGCTTGTGTTGATTTTATCGTTGTCGAGCTCCTCCCAAGTCTCGTTTTTTTTTAGAGTTGCGTCTCGCAAGTAGGCCGAGCGCGTTTTGACGCCGATGGTTGGCATGGACGCATGTTTGCTCTTAGCGTTGAGTGTCACAGCTGCATTCCGCTTCCTCTCGCTAGGACCGCGATGTCGGTCCAGACTGTTGGTTGTTATCGGGGTCGAGCTGAAACTGGTGAACGAACGCTTCACAAGTTTGCTTTCGCCGTCCTCGTAGTTCGACGATATGGACGAGGAGGCCGAGGTGGCCGAAGGACGACGAAGACTGCATCCGCCATCCATCGACTCGTTATCGACAGCACTATCACTGCCTGCCATCGCAACCTGCTCGAATAATGGAGGTGGTGAGGCAGCTGTAATGGGTCGCCACAGCCATGGTTAGTGAACTTGTACGTGTTAGGAAAGGAAACGTGTGCAAACTCAACTTGAACTTCAATAGAATGTTGAGGTGTGGTCACCACGTCCACACCACGGAATGTTGTGCACGCACAAATCCCAAACATTGAACTACAAGTTAAATATTATTTAATGCTCCTATTTCATAACACTCATAATTCACATATCATCTTGTACAACTAAGCATTTTAACTTCCTGCCGTTCGCTGAATTGCCCCGCCTGCCCAATTACCTGTCAGCTTGCCACGATCAGTTGTGAGAGGTTCTGCTACGGGCTCGGCTGAAACTCTGAGGTGACGTTCCCCAATCTGAAATTCTCCATCATCCATCACAATCCTATTATCGTCCAATTGTAGCAGACCTTGAGAAATATATAGTCCTAAGTTCTTCTTAATCAGATTCATAAAATCCTCCAGCTTCGTGGGTTTCGCCAAGATGCCTGAGCTTCCAACCTCCAAGAATAATAACTTGTCAGCCTCAAGGATATTCCCTGTCAAATTAAAAACGAGAATATGAGGACGCTTCTCTGCAATGAATTCAGCTCTAATCAACTTTATAGCCTCGTGACCGAGCAAGGTGCCATCCCCAGGCTGGATATCGTGGATCCACTTATCATTCTTAAAGTAGGCTTGTCGAAGCTTGGCATTCGCTATCTTGTCCGAGCCTGAGTGTCGAGGGAATGAGTGGAATCAAAGAGTTAGAAAGCAAATTAAGAGTTTCAACAGTCATTCAAGAGTGTACTACTGCCTTACCAAATCGAACAAATAGAGGGATCTCTTCTTCTGGCCTGTCGGAAGCCTCGGCCACTTCATCCATCAAGCTGTTACAATAATCGACGCTTAACTGCTGATCCATTGTGATGATATGGAAGCGATGCTCTCTGCACATCCGCAGTGCCTGCTCGCCACTAAGGGCGGTATAACAGTCAATTGTCACCCCCGGAAAATCGACAGCAATTTTCTGGTAGATCATCGCCACCATTTGTCTCATAGTTCTCTGATCGTCAATAACTAAAACTTTCATCCTACCTGAAAACTCTACGGTGTAGACATAAGCGCCAAAGTCAATTTCTTGAAACGTTTCGCCCGAAGGATTTTCGCGATGACGAGCAATTGCATCCTCGGACGCCCTTTGAATGGCACTTTGGAAGAAGATGAACGCGCCCGGGCCACCATTCGATACGTAGTGCTCATGACCTTCGTTAATAGGACTTTCGATTCTCAATCCTATATCGCTATCTTTCTCTGTGATTTGCAAAGAACTCTCACCAAGCGTTCCTGCTTCAACTCCTGTCAAAACTAGAGGACCGTCTCCGCGTGGTTTCAAGCTAGGCTCAGTTATGGTATGCGCAATGAGATCGGCCAAGCGAAGCCCAATGCCGGTACTTTTTGTTCCTCCTTTGTGTGGTTTGTTTTTGTTGTTGATTGATTAAAACATCATGTTGAGAAAATGCAATGAAGAGGAATAATGGCAACAATAATATTATGACCCCCGAAACATTTACCCCCCCCCCAAATGCATGCAAATCGGATCTACTTCATCAGCGAATTACAAACCGCATCCGAAAAATAAACTCACCAATTGTGTCTTCCTGAGGGAGAGCATCGCCTGTGGTAAACGCACGCATAACATGGCGTTGTGACTGTTTGGCAATACCTGGACCACTGTCTGCAACACCTAATGTCACGTCAAGCCAGTGAGGACCTGCCTCGCGAACCGTACAAACTAATACCACACCTCCTGCAGAAGTGAATTTCGCTGCGTTACTCAGCAAGTTTGAGAGATACTGTAGTAAAAGTACAGAGTCACTGATGACAAATGAAGTATTGGGAGGTGGCACATTCAATTCAAGTACTACTCTTGGTCTCATCCTCGGCGACTGAAGAGCAGCAGCCTTACGGCAAATTTCCCCAAGATCAATTACTTCATGCTTTGGTGTGTAGGTGCCATTTTCCATTTTGGCCACGTCAAGCATATCATTCAGTGTATCAACTGCATGCTGACACACAAGGCGTTGATGATCAGTCAACTCACGCACCCTCGTAGGTAATTCGCGTAGACCGTTTTCGCCACTATCCTCAATGAGGGCAAGATCGACTGCCTCTGTTGCTCTATCTGCTAGTGCCAATACCGAACCTACGACATTGCGGATTTCGTGGTAGACATGCGCAGATATTGTGGCCTGTGCAGCTGTGGCTGCCTCAGCTGCACGTTGCTTCATTTCAGCATCACGCTTCGCACGGGCATCTGTGATATCTTGACCGATACCAACAACACCGATAACATTATCTTGAGCGTCGCGTCGACTAGTAGCATTCAGCAAAACTTCCACGACGTGGTCGCCTGATGTGAGCAATGGGAACTCAAAGTTAGCAGTCTCAATGCCCTTAAGCGCATTCTTAAGTATTTCGGTGACGGAGTCTTTGTAATCATCTCGCACGAAATCATCGACAAGACTTCGACCGTGAACTTCCAACATGGAGAATCCTGTAAGAGAAGAAACACATTGGTTCCAAACGTTGACGCGGCCTAATGCATCCACACCGAATATTGGGGCGTTGGCAGAGTCGATGAGTTTGGAGAATTCTCTCTCTTGCGCTATTCGCTCTGTAATATCTTGACCTATTCCCACCATCCCGATGATATTGCCGTGCTCATTTCTTCTCGTAGTAGCGTTCAGCAAGATTTCGATGCGGTAGCCACCCTTGGTCGCTGAGGGAAAGCACAGAGGAAAGTAGTATTATAAGCTGCGAAAGTCGAGAATGCGAAATCAATCTTGCAACCTTGAAAGAACTTACTAAGAGGAAAGTCAAAGTTGGCAGTCTCCTCGCCATGAAATGTTTGGTCGATAACGTCTTGTACTTTTTCTTGATGCTCTTTTCGAATAAACTCTTTCACAAGTGAATGCCCCATCACCTCTTCTGCTGGGTAGCCAGTTAATCTCATCGCACATTTGTTCCACACGTTCACCCTGCCATGAGTATCCACGCCAAAGATGGGAGCGTTGGCTGTATCAATTAGACGTGTGTATTCTCTTTCTTGTGCGAGTCGACCTGTTATATCTTGCCCAATCCCAACTACACCAATAACATTTCCTTGTTCATCGCGACGCGTCGTTGCATTAAGTAAAACTTCCAAGCGTATTCCCGCCTTTGTCATGAGTGGGAACTCGAAATTCGCTTGGAGTGGCATATCAAGGATTCAAAGAATTATCACGGCAAATTTAGTTAAGTTCAACACAATAGATAAAGTTTCATATGGTTCACACATTAACACACCTGTCTCCTCGCCTTCTAGGGCTTGATCAATCACACTCTGAACCCTTGCTCGGTGTTCAGGGGTTATGAAATGTTCGACCAGGTTACGACCCATGACCTCAACGGATGGGTAGCCAACAAGCTTCTGAGCATTCTTATTCCAAATCGTTACCTTACCAAAATTGTCAACACCGAAAATGGGAGCATTTGCAGAGTCAATAAGCCGTGTGTACTCTCGTTCCTGAGCTAATCGTCCCGTAATGTCCTGCCCAATACCCACGACACCGATGACGTTCCCCTGCTCGTCTCGTCTAGTCGTCGCATTAAGTAAGACGTCGAGACGAACGCCCCCCTTTGTCATAAGTGGGAACTCGAAGTTTGCTAGGAGTGCAAAGTTGTGAAAATCAACACATTAAATAAAATTTCATACAGTTTACATACAATCACTCACCTGTCTCCTCGCCATGTAATGCCTGGTCGAGCACAGCTTGGACCGCCGTCTTAAACTCATCAGTAATAAACTCCTGCACAAGATTCTTCCCCATGACCTCCTCTGGAGTATAACCCACCAGTGAGCGGGCGCACTTATTCCATACATTGACTTTACCCCCAGCATCGACTCCAAAAATAGGCGCATTAGCAGTGTCAATCAGCTTGGCATACTCTCTTTCTTGTGCAATTCTTCCAGTGATATCCTGGCCGATCCCTACCACCCCAATAACCTTGCCGTGTTCATTTCGCCTCGTCGTAGCATTCAAAAGTACTTCAATTCGTGCACCAGCCTTGGTAATTAAGGGGAACTCAAAGTTGGCTTTATACAGAATGAGAAACAATAGACCGATGTTAAGCTTCTAGAGAATACTCATGTTGCATGGGAATAATCACACATACACTAACCTGTTTCAACTCCATCTAATGCCTTGTCCAAAACAGCCTGCACTGAAGCTTGGTAGTCCTTGGTAATAAATTCTTGGACCAGCGAATGTCCCATCACTTCCTCTGTTGAGTAGCCGACAAGATTGCGAGCACAAATATTCCAAACATTGACCCTCCCAAGAGTATCTACTCCAAAAATAGGAGCGTTTGCAGAGTCAATGAGCTTACTATATTCTCTCTCTTGCGCTATCCTACCGGTAATGTCCTGGCCAATACCCACAACACCAATCACATTCCCTTGCTCGTCTCGCCTTGTAGTGGCATTGAGCAACACTTCAATTCGGACGCCTTGCTTTGTAATCAATGGGAACTCAAAGTTGGCAGTTTCTTCGCCTCGCAAAGCCTTCTCCAGTACGGTGCTCACAGCATATTTATACTCTTTTGTAATGAATTCTCCAACCAAATTATGACCCATGACCTCTTCAAGAGTGTATCCAACAATTTTCCTGGCACACTTGTTCCAAACATTAACTCGACCTTGCGTGTCAACGCCGAAAATGGGTGCGTTCGCGTTGTCAATCAACTTCGAGTACTCTTTCTCTTGCGCTAATCGAGCTGTGATATCTTGTCCTATTCCTACGACACCTATCACATTGCCGTGCTCATTCCGCCTTGTTGTGGCATTAAGGAGAACTTCAATTCGAGACCCACTCTTAGTAATCAAAGGAAAATCAAAGTTGGCTTTAAAACGGAAAGAGAGGCAACGGACCCATGATAAGTTCTGGACAATACTCAGGTTTTAAGAGAATAATCACACAATCACTCACCTGTTTCAATACCAAGAAGAGCCTGATCAAGAACAGATTGTACGGAAGCCTGATAGTCATGAGTGATGAATTCCTGGACCAGTGAGTGACCCATCACTTCTTCTGTTGAGTATCCAACCAAACGCATTGCGCATTGATTCCATACATTAACACGGCCGAGCGTATCCACTCCAAAAATAGGAGCGTTAGCTGTATCTATCAGCTTCGAGTACTCGACCTCCTGCGCAAGCCTTGCAGTAATGTCTTGTCCGATACCTACTACACCAATCACATTCCCTTGTTCATCTCGCCTTGTCGTAGCATTCAGGAGAAGCTCAATACGTGCGCCGCTCTTAGTAATCAACGGGAACTCAAAGTTATCGGTCTCATCGCATGCTAGCGCTTTGTCCAGCACAGCTTGAACAGCTGTTTTGAAATCATCAGTAATGAAGTCCTGGACGAGGGACCGACCCATGACTTCCTCTGTTCCATACCCAATTAATCGACTCGCAGATTTGTTCCACACATTGACGCGTCCAAGAGTATCTACACCAAAAATGGGGGCGTTGGCGGTATCAATTAGTCTTGAGTATTCTCGTTCCTGAGCTAACCGTCCCGTAATGTCCTGACCAATACCGACAACTCCAGATATATTACCCTGTTCATCTCGTCTGGTTGTCGCATTAAGTAGGACGTCAAGGCGAACACCTCCCTTCGTCAAGAGTGGAAACTCAAAATTCGCTATGGACAACAAAGGATTCAAGTGATGCATGTATGTTGATGTACTTCGAATAGAAAAAATTAATGAGGTTCAATCTAAAACTCACCTGTCTCCTCGCCTTGGAGTGCCTGGTCCAATACAGCATGGACCGCCGTCTTGAACTCGTCCGTAATGAACTCCTCCACGAGATTCTTTCCCATGACCTCCTCTGTTGAGTATCCAACCAAACGCATAGCACATTGATTCCAAATGTTTACAGCCCCAAGTGTATCCACTCCAAAGATGGGAGCGTTGGCAGTGTCAATCAGCTTTGAATATTCTCGCTCTTGCGCCAGCCTCGCCGTGATATCTTGTCCAATACCTACGACGCCAATCACATTCCCCTCTGCATCACGCCTTGTCGTAGCATTCAGCAGGACTTCGATATGCGCTCCTGCCTTGGTAATCAATGGGAACTCAAAGTTATCGGTCTCAGCTCCTGTAAGTGCTCCGTCAAGCACGGCCTGCACTGAAGCTTGATAATCATTTGTAATGAATTCTTGAACGAGTGAATGTCCCATCACTTCCTCTGTTGAGTATCCAATAAGGCGCATCGCACATTTGTTCCATACGTTGACCCTCCCGAATGTATCAACACCAAATATGGGGGCGTTGGCGGTATCGATGAGCCTTGAGTACTCACGTTCCTGAGCTAATCGTCCCGTAACATCCTGCCCAATACCCACGACACCAATGATATTTCCTTGAGCGTCTCGACGGGTTGTAGCATTAAGTAGGACATCAAGGCGAACTCCTCCCTTTGTCATGAGTGGGAACTCAAAGTTGGCTAAGAGTACCATACAGAGGATTTAGAGTGTGATGCAATAGCCGGATGTTAGCTTCAAGTGAAAAATTAGTAACATTGTAAATCACATATTAACACGCACCTGTCTCCTCGCCTTGCAATGCCTGGTCTAGTACAGCCTGGACAGCAGTTTTGAATTCATCGGTAATAAACGCCTTCACCAAAATCTTCCCCATCACTTCCCCGGGGGCATAGCCCACAAGCTTCTGAGCATTCTTATTCCAAACATTCACAGCACCCAATGTATCCACTCCAAAAATAGGTGCATTCGCCGTGTCGATCAGCTTCGAGTATTCTCGTTCTTGTGCCAGACGATCAGTGATATCCTGTCCTATACCCACGACACCAATCACGTTCCCCTGCTCATCTCGCCTACTTGTCGCATTCAGCAGCACTTCCATGCGATATCCACTCTTAGTTATCAATGGAAACTCAAAGTTGTCGGTCTCGTCACCGGCAAGGGCCTGATCAAGTATAGTTTGGACTGGAGTCTTGAAATCATCAGTAATGAAGTCCTGGACGAGGGACCGACCCATGACCTCGTCGGCAGAATAGCCGATCAATCGACTCGCGCACTTGTTCCACACATTGACCCTCCCGAGTGTGTCAACACCAAATATGGGAGCGTTGGCGGTGTCAATTAGTCTTGAGTATTCTCTTTCCTGAGCTAAACGTCCGGTAATGTCCTGACCAATACCCACAACACCTATGATATTCCCTTGCTCGTCTCGACGGGTCGTCGCATTAAGTAGGACATCAAGGCGAACACCTCCCTTCGTCAAGAGTGGAAACTCAAAATTCGCTATGGACAACAAAGGATTCAAGTGATGCATGGTCAAAATGGTTAGCTTCAAGATAATAGATGACACATCGTTAATCACACATACACACTCACCTGTCTCCTCGCCATGCAATGCCTGGTCGAGCACAGCTTGAACCGCCGTCTTAAACTCATCAGTAATAAACTCCTGCACGAGATTCTTCCCCATCACTTCCTCAGTTGAGTATCCAACCAAACGCATCGCACATTGATTCCATACATTAACACGGCCAAGCGTATCTACTCCAAAAATAGGAGCGTTTGCAGTGTCAATAAGCTTTGAATATTCTCGCTCTTGAGCCAGCCTCGCCGTGATATCCTGTCCTATTCCTACGACGCCAATAACGTTGCCCTGTTCGTCTCGCCTCGTCGTAGCATTCAACAGGACTTCAATATGAGCTCCTGCCTTGGTAATCAATGGGAACTCAAAATTATCGGTTTCATCACCAGCCAATGCCTGATCAAGGACAGCTTGGACGGATGCCTGATAATCATTAGTGATGAACTCTTGCACTAAAGATCGTCCCATGACCTCATCAGCGCTGTAGCCGATCAATCGACTGGCGCACTTGTTCCATACGTTGACCCTCCCCAGAGTGTTCACGCCAAATATGGGGGCGTTGGCCGTATCGATTAGTCGGGTATATTCACGCTCTTGAGCTAATCGTCCCGTAATGTCCTGTCCAATGCCAACAACTCCAATAATGTTGCCCTGCTCGTCTCGACGCGTAGTGGCATTGAGAAGTACCTCAAGTCTGGTACCTGACTTGGTCATGAGTGGGAACTGGAAATTGGCTGTTTCCTCTCCTTTGAGCGCCTGATCGAGGACACTTTGCACGTCAGCCATGAATTCATCAGTAATGAATTCCGTAACTAAATTCTTCCCCATCACCTCCTCCGTGCTGTACCCGACAAGTTGAATGGCACATTGATTCCAAACATTAACCGAACAGTGTGTGTCAACACCAAAAATAGGAGCATTGGCAGTATCAATAAGACGTGTGTACTCCCGTTCCTGTGCAATTCTTCCAGTAATGTCCTGCCCAATTCCAACTACGCCAATGATCTCCCCCTGTCGATTCCGACGTGCAGTGGCATTTAGTAATATCTCAATCCTTGCCCCCTCCTTGGTCATTAATGGAAACTCAAAGTTGGCAGTCTCATCACCACGTAGAGCACGATCAATGACAGCCACAACCGATGCTTGATAATCCTTCGTAATGAATTGCTCTACCAGGTTCTTTCCCATGACTTCCTCGGGTGTATATCCCACGATACGCATTGCACACTTATTCCAAACATTCACTCGTCCCTGCGAGTCGACGCCAAATATCGGTGCGTTGGCACTGTCAATGAGTGAGCGTGAGTCGATGGAGTTCCCATCTGATTCACGACTGGCAACGGTCGATGGGGATGTTCTGGTGATGGTTTGAGAGAATGAAACCTTCTTCTGACGCAAAGGATTGTCACCGAACGACTCGTTGGAACTTAGCCCGTCGAAATCAGAATCTGCACGTGGCTCACGTACGCCTCCTCCAAGTATTCCACGACTTGCAACTTTTGTCTTCACTTCATCCTCCTCTGCTGCCAATGCGGGAGTGTCACTCTCAACATTTGCAACTACTCTTCCCCCCCCGATGACAACGTCTCCGTTTTGAGCGCGTCCAAGTCCTCGCTTGGCCAGCTCCGGCCCGACCACATAGACCAACAGCCCCGCCAATACTACGGCGTATGCTAATAATGCGCTCGCTTTCGTCAGCACTCCAACGGGGTTAAGAGAGCGGTATGCAAGTAGTGCCGGATACGCCGTTAGGTAGAGCGCCAGGCATTCAATCAAATGGAATTCGCCAAGGTCCGTCGGAAGTCCAAGCGCATGCGTAATACGAGTTGTCATTGGGCGTTGGACCGACGACGACACGTAGTGACATACGAGGGGGAAGGACGACACGATGGTCGTGACCAGGAGGTAGCCGGCGACAGCATCGAGCAGGTAGAGGACCGCCGTCATCGCAGGCAAACTGGAAACGCCGTTCATGATGCCTTCTGTCTTTTCAAGAAATGGGCGGGAGAACACTTCATTTTCTTGGCCGTGTCTTGGACCACTTAGGGTTAATTCCCCTATTTACATTCAATTACACTGCTAATTATGATGGGGTTAATGGCTGGTATTATCAAATTGGTGTGATAAAGTAGATTTTTTTAGATTATGAACGCTATTCTAATAGTCTCTCCAGTGGTTGTTAATTGTCACATTGTTCCAAAAGCAGCTGGGTTAATATATCACTCATCCCATAGTAATTCACTAACATATTCCATGAAATGCCTGCTCCACTCGGTGGGGTAGGTATGACACCTGTCACCCTCATTCTCGCCATTTCATCACGCCAAATCCATCCTAGTATCACCCCCCATCAATTAGTAGCCGTTTGTTGTATCATTTGTTGATTATTTCATGAATTACCTCCCCATTCCTGCCATACCCACTCATTGTCATAGGCAGGGACTACGGCTAGGGCCTACAGTAATCGATACACAGTAGATGTAGCGATGATGTAAAAATGAAAATTATGATCTTTAATCTACATTAAATTAGCGTGGAATGAGCACGCGAGTGCACATCGGCACGCAAAAGAAAGAGGGAAATATACCAATATTACCTCGATGCGTAGGAACTACTCCCACGCATCTTTATCGTCCGATCGGTATTTACAATGCTCCGATCGTCTACGGCATCATCGCAGCGTCCTCGCGACGCTCGACGATTTATCCGGCGCGCCGTTTTCTAGTACAATTTTTATGTATGAGGAATTCCTAGTAAACAGGAAAGTACCCTTTCTAATATCGAGAAGTTATCGAATCTTC
>Ga0247833_1003592_pt1 | contig 20480 bp, 18 predicted proteins | sample LaCruzMarch2015__7_FD_187117 | JGI IMG/M metagenome (GOLD analysis project Ga0247833, IMG submission 187117) | Freshwater microbial communities from meromictic Lake La Cruz, Castile-La Mancha, Spain - LaCruzMarch2015_8m | ecosystem: Environmental > Aquatic > Freshwater > Lake | place: Spain... | reverse complement strand
CATCCCGCCGGGCGTAAAGTTGGTCCTTACCTTTTATAAAGGCAAAAGTTAAAAGAATTAAAGCAGCTCCAGTTGAGCGGATTTGGGTTAGGCGGAAAGCATCCATATCCGCTTCTCTTAACACCTTGGCGGCTACCCCACCGAGTGCAAAACACATGGCGGAAGATATAAGCAAAAACTCAGCGCGGTGTTTCACGCCGTTACTTTACATTACTAAATCAGATTAAAAGGCGCTTTCAGAGATATTCATGATTTCGCCAGTCTCAGATTCAACAACTGCGCGCTCTACTGAGATATGTGGCAAAACTGATCGAACAAAGAATTTTGCAGAAGCAATTTTTCCATTATAAAAATCAGTATCGCGTCCGGCGTTTGCTAACTTGGTTTGCGCAATATCTGCTTGACGAAGTAGTAACCAGGCAATAATTAATTCTCCAGTTGCCATTAACAAGCGTGAGGTGTTTAAACCAACCTTATAAATCTCTTTTGGATTCTTTTGAGATTCCATTGCTACACCAACCATATGCCCAATCATTGCCTGCACATCTTCTAATGCTTTAAGGAGAGCTTTCTTTTCCTCAGGTAGATTGCCACCGGCTGAAGCAAACTTTGCAATCTCTTTACCTAAGATAGTTATGGAGCGACCACGATCTCTCACAATCTTTCGGAAGAAGAAATCTAATCCTTGAATTGCAGTAGTTCCCTCATACAAAGTATCAATCTTGGCATCTCTCACATACTGCTCAAGTGGCCAATCAGTAGTAAAGCCTGAGCCACCAAAGGTTTGCAGTGATTCGGTGCCAAGTAATGTCCAAGATTTCTCGCTGCCATAGCCCTTAACAATTGGTAGCAGTAGGTCATTTACGAGGTGTAAATCCTCAATTTTTTCTTTATCCGCACCCTCTGCTTGCGCTATTGCAAAGGCATCCTGAATAGAAGCGGTGTATAAAACCAATGCTCGCATTCCTTCTGAGTATGACTTTTGCACCATTAAAGAACGGCGCACATCTGGGTGTTTAATAATTTCAACCCGTGGACTGTTTTTATCCTTAGCTACAGTTAAATCTGGACCTTGCACGCGAGTTTTTGCATAAGAAAGAGCTTGTTGGTAGCCAGCACTAAGAGTTGCAATCGCTTTAGTTCCAACCATCATGCGGGCATACTCAATAACTTTAAACATCTGAGCAATACCGTCATGCACCTCACCTAGCAAATAACCGACCGCTGGCTCTTTCTCACCCAAATTCATTTCACAAGTTGTTGAACATTTAATCCCATTTTGTGTTCTAGTTTTGTAACGTAAACACCATTGCGCTTACCTAACTTGCCAGTATCAAAATCAAACATAAACTTTGGAATCATGTAAAGATCTAATCCCTTTGTTCCAGCAACAGCGCCCTCTGGCCTGGCTAATACAAAGTGAATGATATTTTCTGTTAAATCAGAATCACCAGAGGTGATAAATCTTTTTGTACCAGTGATATGCCAAGTGCCATCTGCTTGCTTAACAGCTTTAGAACGACCAGCACCAACATCACTACCTGCATCTGGTTCAGTAAGCATCATGGTTGCACCCCATTGATTATCAACCATTAACTTTGCAATCTTCTTTTGTTCCTCTGTTCCATACGCATAAGCTACATGTGCAAATGCAGTACCGGATGCGTAAATATGAATTGAAGGGTTAGAACCTAAAACCATCTCAGCAATTGCCCACCGAACAGATGGTGGAATTGAAGTGCCACCTAATTCAACTGGTGCATCAATACGCCACCACTCATTATCCATAAATGTTTTATAAGATTTTTTAAATGATTCAGGTAACTTGGCATCCCCAGTTGCTGGATCGAACTGAACTCCCAAGCGATCACCATCAATAAATGAGGCAGCTAAATCATTTTCAGCCATTCGCTTAACCTCTTCAAGCATGCCCATCGCAGTCTCGCGATCTAAATCTTTATAAATAGATTTACCCAATATTGATTCGCGCTCTAATAAATCAAAGAGGCAAAACTCAATATCGCGCAGGTTAGCTATGTAGTGGCCCATGGGATAAGCATGCTACTGATCAGTAACTTAATCAATACCCACCAGTAGGTTTTCCCAGCCACGACCCCTACTTCAGGATAGGGTCAGCGACGTGTTACTAAGTGATCGCGATATCAGAGCGGAAATTACCGCCGGCCGAGTAAAGGTTGAACCCTTTACTGAGGCAATGGTTCAGCCATCCAGTGTTGATGTGCGATTAGATCGATTCTTTCGAGTCTTTGAAAACCATAAGTACTCGGTAATTGATCCATCAACTGAGCAGCCTGATTTAACCCGTGAGGTTGCAGTAACAGCTGATGAGTTTTTTATTTTGCACCCAGGAGAGTTTGTTTTAGCAAGTACTTATGAAGTGATTACTTTGCCAGATGATATTGCTGGCAGATTAGAAGGTAAGTCATCACTCGGAAGGTTGGGATTGTTAACTCACTCAACTGCGGGCTTTATTGATCCAGGATTTTCTGGCCACATAACTCTTGAACTTTCAAACGTTGCTAACCTGCCAGTTAAATTATTTCCGGGCATGAAGATCGGCCAACTTTGTTTAATTAAATTATCATCACCTGCTGAGCATCCATATGGCTCAGCTGTTTATGGATCTAGGTATCAAGGCCAACGTGGCCCAACGCCATCTAAGTCTTGGCTTAATTTTCACAAAAGCAAGATTGAGTAATTAACTACTCCTGATTTAAAAAGTGAAGCGTAAAGGTTGAACCTTCGCCAAGTTTTGATTTAACTGAAACATAACCACCATGAGCACTCATTACCGCGTCCACAATTGATAAGCCAAGACCACTGCCTTCAATACTATTTCTAACTCGAGCTGGATCTGCTCGGTAAAAACGTTCAAATATCTTCTCTTGATCTGCTTGCGATAGGCCAGGTCCATTATCAGAAACTGAAACAGTTGTTTCATTAATGCCTTGCTCTGCCGTAATTACTATTTTTGTGCCGATTGGTGTGTGTGTGCGAGCATTTGCTAATAAGTTTGCAATAACTTGATGGATGCGAAGTGAATCTCCTAATACAACAATTTCACTCTCGCCAAGCTTTACCTCAATTGGGTGATCTGGGCCAGCAGCTCTTGCCGAGGCCACAACTTCGGTTATTAAAGTGTTTAAATCAACTGGATCTGCGGTTAACTCTCTAGATTGATCAAGCCGGGCCAGCAGCAATAAATCCTCTACCAAGCTGGTCATTCGAATAGATTCTTTTTCAATTCGAGTAATTAACTCTTTAGTTTTATCTTCACCAACAACTGCTCCTTGCCGATGCAGTTCAGCAAAGCCACGAATTGCAGTAAGTGGTGTTCTTAATTCATGAGAGGCGTCGGCAACAAATCTTCTTAATTTGTTTTCACTTTCAACTCTAACCTCAAAGGACTCTTCAATTCGGGTAAGCATCGTGTTAAGCGCTGTTGTTAATCGGCCAACTTCAGTATCTGGCTTGGCTGCCGGCAAACGAGCAGATAGATCGCCAGCTGCAATTGCTTCTGCGGTGTCCTCCACCTGCTCTAATGGTTTTAAGCCAAGGGCAATAATCCACCTAGAGGCTAAAGCAATTGCAAGTAATGCAATCACTCCTAAAGTTAAAAACAAAAAGCGAAGCCTACTTAAAGTCTTATCAACCTCTTCAAGTGAATTTGCAACAATTACCGTTCCCATTCCAGTTGGTAAAACTTGGGCGAGGGCTCTGACATCTGGCCCACCATCCTCACCATCAATGGTAAATGGCTTATTTTTGTACTTAGCAACTTCAGAAGTTTTCATGCCAGTTACGGCAAAACTCTTTCCGCCTAATTCACCGCCTACTTGGCCAATCAAATTTCCATCAATATCTAGCAAAGTTACTGAGGTTGCAGTTGGTACACCGCTTAACGGGGCTAATATTTTAAAAGGTGAATCATTCTGATCTATTTCAGCTGGAGCAATACCGGCTCGATCTAATCTAGTTAATGAGCTACTTGAGATATTTATTAATTGGTTATCCACCTGAGAGATTAAATATCCTCTAAGGGCAGCGTTTGCGGCAAAATCTGAAGCCACAATTGCTAAGCCGGCCATAACCACCGCGGATAAGATAAGTCGGTTGCGCAGGCTCCAAAGTGAAAGCGGCGTGCGCACCCGACTTAGCGGTGAATTCATCTACTAATTGTGATCAATTACTTGCTTGCTGGCAAGCGCAGACGATATCCAACTCCGCGAACGGTATGGATTAAGGCTGGCTCGTAAATATCAATCTTCTTGCGTAGGTATGAAACATAGGTTTCAACGATTCCCATATCTCCTCGGAAGTCATACTGCCAAACATGATCAAGAATTTGTGATTTGCTCACAACACGATCAGCATTAATCATTAAGTAGCGAAGCAGTAAAAACTCAGTTGGTGACAGATCAATTAAATTTCCAGCTCTGCGAACCTCATGAGTTGCTTCATCTAATTCAAGATCGGCAAATCTAATTTTTTCATCATCTGGGATTACTTGGGTTGCACCAGTTCTGCGAAGCAATGCGCGAAGTCTGGCAACTAACTCTTCTAGTGAGAATGGCTTGGTCATGTAATCATCGCCACCGATAGTTAGCCCGGCAATTTTATCTTCAGTAGAATCTTTTGCAGTTAAAAATAAAACGCCAACATTATGGCCCTCACTGCGAAGCTGACGGCATACTTCAAAACCATTTTGATCTGGCAACATCACATCAAGAATTAATGCATGAGGTTTAAACTCCTCAGCAACTTGTAGTGCTTGCGCACCAGAGGAAGCGGTACGAACATCAAAGCCCACAAACTTAAGGCTGGTAGCGATTAACTCGCTAATACTGTTCTCATCATCTACAACCAGAATTCTCTGGGTAGCTTGATCTATCTGATCTGTATTGCTTACTCTTTCTTTAAGAGCGGTCATTTGGCATCACCTCGATGTAGATAATTATCTATCAACCTGAGGGTTTCCTGAGAATCAGGTGCGATTTAACCTGATCTTTTGACGCTTCGCAGCATAATCTGAGCAACATCTAGCACCTCAACGGAGCTATCTCTGGCCACCATGCCATCTGAGACCATCACCCGGCAGAAGGGACAGCCAACTGCCACCTCTTCAGCACCGGTTGCAATTGCCTCATCTACGCGATTTAAATTAATTCGGGTACCAATTTTTTCTTCCATCCACATTCGACCGCCACCTGCACCACAACAAAATGAACGCTCTTGATTTCTTGGCATCTCAGAAACTTCAACACCAGCTGACTCTAATAACTCCCGTGGTGGTTCATAAATTTGGTTGTGCCGGCCTAAGTAACAAGGATCATGATAGGTAAGTTTCTTAGCATCAGCTGCGGCTGGTGCGATTGGTTTTAATCTTCCCTCTTTAACTAAAGTATTTAACAGTTGAGTGTGGTGAACCATTTGTAATTCAAAACCTTGTTGTTTGTAATCTCGACCAATTGTTGTAAAGCAATGCGGACAGGTAACAACAACCTTCTTAACACCACGAGTACCAAAGGTCTCTTGCAAAGTTTCAATATTTTCTCTAGAAAGAATTTGATATAAAAATTCATTACCGCTTCTACGTGCGGGATCTCCTGAGCAGGTCTCACGTTTTCCTAATACACCAAAGGTAACACCGGACATATATAAAAGTTCTGCCACTGCTTTAGTGGTTTTCTTAGCCCGCTCTTCATAGGCACCGGCGCAACCAACCCAGAACAAGTACTCAACATCCTCTGGAATAACTGAATCAATTACGGTGATTGGAAAATCAACCTCTTTAATCCAAGCGTCACGATCGGTTCGATTAGCACCCCAAGGATTTCCCGCCTTTTCTAAATTACGGAATGTATTTCCCAATTCAGTTGGAAACTCTGATTCAACTAAAACTTGAAACCTTCGCATATTAACAATGTGATCTACATGTTCAATATCTACTGGACACTCCTCAACACAAGCACCACAAGTGGTGCAGGACCATAAAACATCTAAGGAGATTGCATTCTCATGGGCATTACCAACAATCTTTGTCTGCGCAGCCTCTGTTCCTACCTTAGAAAGTGCGTGATCGCGCATTGCCATAATTAAAAGTTTTGGTGATAGCGGTTTTTCAGTATGCCAGGCTGGGCATTGAGATTGGCACCTGCCGCACTCGGTGCAGGTAGACATATCAAGCAAGCCCTTCCAAGATATATCTGCTGCACTTCCAATTCCAAAAACATCATCCTCTTTTGGATCTTCAAAGTTAATCTCATGACCATGCGAGATCATTATCGGCAGCGGCCCTAAGGCATTTTCTTTACTTGGGTTTCGTTTAAAGTAAATATTAAAAAATGCTAAAAATCTATGCCAGGCCACACCCATAGTTAGGTTTATGCCAACCACAATAAACCAAACCATTGAAACGGTAATTTTTATAAAGGCGATAAGTTGAATTAAGTTTTCAATCTGATTAGTTGAGTAATTACTAAAAAACACTACAGCTGGGTATGAGATTGCGTAATGCCAATTCCAAGATGAAACATTGGCAAGTGCGCCCTCTAAACCACGAAGTGCAATTACACAAAATACAATCACTAAAATAGTTGCTTCAACGTAATAAGCTTTTTTATTACCAGAGCCATAAAATCTAGATGTGCGACTCTTCTTAAATATTATTGTTGCTTGTCTTATTCCAATTAAAGTGACAATTCCAATGCCAGTTAAGATCGCAATTAATTCGGCAAATAGTTCATAGCCAACAAAGTGACCAATTAAGGGAAGTGCCCAAATTGGATTTGTTAATTGACCGTAGGCGGTAATTAATGTGCCAAGCAGTGCGCCAAAACCAATCATCACAAACCAATGCGCAATACCGGTGGCGGTGAAGTTAAGCATCTTGGTGTGAGATAAAACCTCATGCAACATATTTGCTAAGCGTTTGCCTTTATTATTAAAACGAGATGGATCAGATTGCCCTGCTGATATTTTTTTAAATAATTGGAAAGCTCTGAAAGAAAAAATGCCAACTGCGATAACAGTTAATAGGTAGGCAATTAATGCGAGCACGGTGTAAGGGTAGGCGAGGAGATGGTTTTTAAGGGTTAAAAGTTATCCACAACACTTATCCACCGTGTGGAGAATTACAGGTGTGTAATTATTGCCAGCGGGTAGAAAGAGAAAAACCTACGCCCACAAAGCCAAAGCCGACCAACATATTCCAAGCACCGATGCCTGGGATTGGGTAGTTGGTGGAGCTGATGTAGAAGATTACGATCCAGATTAAGCCAATAATGAAGTTAGCCACCATTACTGGGGCAAGCCACTTTGGGCTCTCAGTTTTAGGAGCCGCAACCTCAGGTTTGATCTCAGCAGCAATTTTTCGTTGCTTGCGGACCTTATCGCGCAATTTTGACTTCGGCATAGGGGCAGATTACTACACAATTGGCCAATGAGCACCACTGCCCGCAAAATCTTAGTTGTCGATAACTACGACTCCTTTGTCTTTAATCTGGTCCAGTACCTGCAACAACTTGGCGCAGAGTGCACCGTTGTCCGCAATGATGAAATCAAGGTCAGTGAAGCCGATAAATATGACGGTGTTTTAATCTCACCAGGACCTGGCACACCTGAGGCAGCTGGCATAAGTATTGAATTAGTTAAGTACTGTGCAGAAAAAAAGATTCCACTCCTTGGAGTTTGCTTAGGACATCAAGCTATTGGGGTGGCATATGGCGCAACAGTTTCTAGAGCGCCAGAACTTTTGCACGGCAAGACCTCAGTAGTCACCCACAAAAATAACTCACTCTTAGAAAATATTCCATCTCCATTTACTGCCACCCGTTACCACTCACTTGCAATAGAGAAAAACACATTGCCACCAGAGCTTGAGATAACTGGAGAAACTGATTCAGGGGTTGTAATGGCAGTCCAACATAAAACGCTACCGATTTGTGGTGTGCAGTTTCATCCAGAGTCTGTTCTTACCGAGCATGGTTATCAAATGATTGGCAATTGGTTAGAAATTTGTGGTGATAAGGGCGCTCGCGCAAGATCTGAAGGATTATCTCCAGTTGTAATTAGAGCTTAATTACGATTAATCGTAATTGTTACAACACTGCCAATTGTTTTAGTAGCCCCTGCTTCTGGTGCTTGAGCTAGCACTTCACCGATTTGTTTGCTGGGATCTGAAGCAGTTATCTCTCTAATTAAAAAGCCGGCTTGGGTTAACAACGTTTTAGCATTAATTTCACTTATGCCAACTAAGGCCGGTACTTGCACATTGCCACTAGCAATCTCAAGAGTTACTCCACTACCAGCAGTAATTGTTGTGCCCGGGATTGGATTAACACTTAAAACCACACCAGGTGCTTGATCAGAATCAGTTGCAATAGTTTGTGAAATAAATAAGCCAGCTGCAGTTAATTCATAACGGGCCTCTTCAAGTGATAACCCAATAATTCCAACTGGAACAATGGTATTTCCTGGTCCATCTGAAATTGTTAGCGTCACACTACTGCCAGCTTGAGCATCGCTGGTAGCAAGTGGTAATTGCGATGCAATTCGGTTAACCGGTATTTGCGCATCAGGTGCGCGTTGGATATTTACATTAAAATCTTTCAGCAATGATCTTGCTTCTACTTCAGTTAAACCAACCACATTTGGCACCTTAAGTGGCACCTCACTTGGTGATACGGCAAAGAAGCCAAGGCCAATTACAACTGCAACAACTGCTGCAATTGAAAGTAATCTTCTTCGGGGTACAACTTTTTTAATTTTAGTTGTTACTGGCTCACCTTTAATTACATGTTCTAGATCCGCCAACATAGCTTGCGCATCTTGATATCTATTTTTTGGATCCTTCGCTAATACAACAGCTAGCATGCGATCAAGATTTGTATCAAGGGTTGGTTTAATTTGTGATGCTGGAATTAGTGGCGCAGATACATGTTGGAATGCAACCGAGACTGGTGTGTCACCAGTAAAGGGTGGCTGCCCAGTTAGTAATTCATACATTAAACAACCTAGCGAATAAAGATCACTCCGGCCATCGGCTAACTCACCAGTTGCCTGCTCTGGTGATAAATATTGCGCAGTACCAACCACATTCCAAGTGTTAGTCATGGTGGTGCCCATATCATCAGTAACTCTGGCAATACCAAAATCCATCACTTTAATATCTCCGGTATCGGTAATCATTATGTTTCCAGGCTTTATATCTCGGTGCACGATTCCCTGATTGTGTGAATAATCAAGTGCTTGCAAGATTCCTTTAATTATCTCTAATGATCTAGGAAGTGAAATACTTTGGGTTTGCATCTTCTCTCGAAGAGTTTGCCCATTAACTAACTCCATCACAATATATGGTGAATCATTTTCTTCACCAGAGTCATAAACTGCAACAATTCCTGGATGGTTTAAACCACCGGCCGCCAATGCTTCTTTACGAAATCTGGCAACAAATGCTGGATCTTTTGCTAAATCACGCCGCAAAACTTTAATTGCGACCTGTCGATCTAATCTGGTGTCTAACCCAAGATAAACATCAGCCATTCCGCCGGTGCCAATCATTTGGCTAACTATGTATCGGCCGTCAGCTAATTTCGTAATTGGGCTATTCATTTGCTGCCCCTAGTTTTTTAATCTCACTACTTACCTTTTTATCAGTAACTTGGGCCCAAATAATTGTGATGTTATCTGGTGCTCCTTTAGCTTTAACCTCCGTAATAAGCGCGGTAATTACATCATCACCACTCTTTGATTCAATAATCTTGCCAATCTCATAATCAGATAAAAGATTTGTTAAGCCATCTGAGCAAAGTAAAAATTGATCATCTGCTTTTATTTCATAACTAACTAAAATTGGATCAAGCCCTGAGTCACCCATTAATGCTTGGGTAAGAAGTGATCTTTGAGGATGATCAAATACCTCTTCAGGTGTTAGACGGCCTTGATCTAACAACTCTTGCATAACGGTATGGTCATAACTTAATTGCTCTAATTTGTTATCGCGGTAGCGGTAGCAACGAGAGTCACCAATATGCAGTAATTTAACAGTATCCCCTGAGATATTTAGCGCAGTTAAGGTAGTTCCCATCCCAGCTAGCTCTGGATTTTGTTTACTTTTTTCTAATATTTGTGAATCTATTTCGTAAGTGATGTTTAAAAACAAATCTTCTCTGGAATCAATATCAATCTCTGGATCACTAATTACTGGCAGAAGTTGGGCAAGTGCGTTAATTGCTATTGCGGAGGCAACTTCACCACCGGCGTGACCACCCATGCCATCGGCAACCGCAATTAAATTTGCGCCATAGATCGCAGAATCCTCGTTGCCTTCACGCACTAAACCAAGATCTGTTTGTGCGAAGGAGTTAAACTGCCATTTCATAGACCAATCTCACCACATAATTGAATCTATAAAGAAAGGACGCCAAGCCAATGCTCATCTATGCCCATCGTGGTGCCAGCAGTGATTTTGTTGAGGGCTCTAAAGCTGCCTATCAAGGTGCGATCGCGCAGGGTGCAGATGGTTTTGAGTGTGATGTGCGGCTGACAAAAGATCGGCAGATTATTTGTTACCACGACCGAAATACCACCCGGCTTTCAAAGATAGATCTAGAGATTGCAAAGACCACATACTCAGAGTTAAAAGCAAAGGTAGATCCTTATCGGTTAGATCAATTATTAGATCTAGCGATCGAAAATAAAAAAGATTTAGTAATTGAGTTTAAACACCCAGTGCCAACTGGTGGCTTAGTGGAAAAACTCACTCATAAATTACTTGCTGAAAAAGCTAATGAAATTAAGAAAAGTGAAATTACTATTTCATTGATCTCCTTTTCCTATCTTGCAACTTTGCGAAACTTAAGTAGTGGGCATCAGAGTGCATATCTTGTGCAAAGTAAAATACTTTCAAAAATAAATCCAGCCCCAATCATCGGCCCAAGCATTAAATTAATTCGAGAAAATCCAGAGTTTGTGGCAAGTTCGATAAAAAAAGGGAAAAAGGTATTTGTTTGGACAGTGAATAATGATGAAGATTTACATTTATGTGAAAAGTTAGGGGTTAGCGCGGTGATGAGTGATAACCCGGCGCGTGCTCGAAAGCTACTCGGCTACTCTTAACCCATGTCGATTAAGTATGCCTACCTGGGCCCAGCCGGAACATTTACTGAAGCCGCTCTTTTAAAAATAGCGGCAAGTGATGATCAGTTAATAGCTTATGCAAATGTAACGGCAGCATTGGATGCAGTTCGCAAAGGTGAGGCTAATAAAGCATTAGTACCAATTGAAAACTCAGTTGAAGGTGTAGTTGCTAGAACCTTAGATGAGTTAGCAAGTGGTGAGCCATTAGTAATTACTGCTGAGACCACTCTGCCAGTTACCTTCTCATTAATGACTTTAGAAAATAAAGATCCAAAAGATGTTAAATCAATTGCCACTCATCCCCATGCTGAATCACAATGCCGCTCTTTTATTGCAAAAAACTATCCAAACGCCCAAGTTATTGAAACCGCATCGACGGCGGCTGCTGCAAAAGGATTAAGTAATGGTGATTATGACGCTGCGATTGGAGCTGCAATTGCAGCTAAAAATTATCAATTAAAAATAATTGCCGAAGATATTGGTGATAACACAAGTGCGGTAACTAGGTTTGTGGTGGTAGAAAAGCCAGGTAAATCACCGGCTGCAACTGGTAAGGATCGAACCTCACTGGCTGTCTTTATTGCAATTGATCACGCAGGCGCACTTCTTGAAGTATTAAATGAGTTTGCAAAACATCAGGTGAATTTAAGTTTTATTCAAAGCCGCCCTACTGGTTCACAGCTTGGTCACTATCACTTCATTATTGATGCTGAAGGTCATATTGATGATAAGCCAGTTGCTGCAGCATTGGCTGGGCTTAAAGAAATTTGTGAGGATATTCGTTTTCTAGGTTCCTATCCTCAAGCAAAGTAATCGGTAGGCTACTTTCATATGATCGATTTAAAAGCACTTCGGGAGAACCCAGAAGCATTTAAAGCATCTCAAAAGGTGCGCGGTGAGGATGCGGGCATTGTTGACCAATTACTTAAAGCAGATGATGCACGTCGGGAAGCAATCAGTGAGTTTGAAACTTTAAGAGCAGAACAAAACACTTTATCTAAATCAGTAGGAGCTGCCAAAGGGGATGAAAAGAATGCCCTGCTTGAGAATGCTAAAAAGTTAGCAACCTCCGTAAAAGAAGCAGATAGTAAGCGCGCGGTAGCAGAGGAAGCTGCAAACAAACTGGCATTACTAATTGCAAACTTAATTGATCCAGCCGCCCCCATTGGTGGAGAGGCAGATTTTAAAGTTATTGAAACTGTAGGAAAGCCGCGTGATTTTAAAGCCGAAGGCTTTGAACCAAAGGATCATGTTGAGCTAGGCAAGATAATTAAAGCAATTGATACTGAACGTGGGGCGAAGGTGGCGGGCGCTCGCTCTTATTACTTAACTGGCGTTGGCGCACTACTTGAGTTGGCATTAGTTAACTACGCAATTGCTTCCGCTGTTAAAGCAGGTTTTATTCCAATGATTCCACCAGTTCTAGTTAAACCAGCTGCGATGGAAGGTACTGGATTTTTAGGACAAGCTGCTGAGAATGTTTATCACTTAAAAGAGGATGAACTTTATTTAGTTGGTACCTCAGAGGTTCCACTAGCTGCGTATCACATGGATGAAATCCTAGATAACCTGCCAATTAGATATGCCGGTTACTCACCATGTTTTAGAAGAGAAGCAGGCAGTTATGGAAAAGATACTCGTGGCATTATTCGCGTGCACCAATTTGAAAAGGTTGAGATGTTTACCTTTTGTAAACCAGAGGATGCCGAAGCAGAGCATAAGAAATTATTAAATTGGGAGAAAGAGTTCTTTAACTCATTAGAGATTGCCTACCGTGTTATTGATGTAGCAAGTGGTGACTTAGGAGCAAGTGCGGTTAGAAAATTTGATATCGAAGCTTGGATTCCAACCCAGGATGCATATCGTGAAGTGACTAGCACCTCAAACTGCACTCAGTTCCAAGCCCGCCGATTAAATATTAGGTACAAAGATGAAAAGGGAACAAAGCCAGTTGCTACGTTAAATGGCACATTAGTTGCAGTTCCAAGAACTATTGTGGCGATCTTAGAAAATCATCAACAAAAAGATGGCAGCATCAAAGTGCCAAAGGCATTAATTCCATTTCTTGGAATGGATACTTTGGTTCCAGCGTGAGTGTGTTAAAAACTGTAACTGGTAAGCGGCCAAAATTAATTGGCACAGATCTAGATGGCACAATCGTTGCTCACTATGGATTTATCTCTGAGCGGACAAAAATTGCATTTGCCGCCGCCCACGCAGCCGGGATTGAGATCTACTTTGTTACAGGCCGGCCAATTAGGTGGATGGTTGAGATTAAAAACAACTTTAATTTTGGCTTAGGTATTTGTGCCAATGGCGCAATGCTCTATGACTTTATAAAGGATGAGGTATTAGAGGAGTGGTTATTTTCAGTGGAAGCTCAGTTAGAAACTGTTAAGAGATTGCGGGAAGTAATTCCACCAGTCTCTTTTGCAACTGAGATTGGCGCAAATTTCCACCGTGAAAAAAATTATGTACCAAGGTGGGATATTGGCGCAGATAATGTTGGTGTTAACAAAATAGAAGAAGCAATTACCGCACCAGCTTTAAAAATGTTAGCAAGATGTAGCGATGGTGAGTTTTCATCTGATGAAATGTTAGCTCTTGCAAGTAAAGCATTAGCCGGTATTGCAACTGTTACCCACTCAAACTCAACTGATTCACTATTAGAGATATCAGCTGATGGTGTTAGTAAAGGGGCAACACTTTCAAAGATTGCAGCCCGTCATGGTTTGACTGCTGATGATTGTGTGACATTTGGTGATAACCCAAATGATTTTTCAATGCTCTCTTGGGCCAGCCGTTCATGGGCGATGGCAGATGGACACCCTGATTTAATGAAGTATGCAAAGTTTCAAACAGATGCGCATGAAGAAGATGGTGTGGCAAAGGTAATCGAGCGATTGCTAGAACTCCCCGAATAATTAACGGTTAATTTTGGCGCCACCGCTATTGCAGGTAAGTTTGCCCACGGAGGGCTCGCATAGCGGCCGAGTGCACCGGTCTTGAAAACCGGCAAGGGAAACCTTCGTGGGTTCAAATCCCACGCCCTCCGCCAGAATTAATTAGTTTGTGTTTGATTTCATATCTACTCAGCCCGCTCTCGCCTAGCGCTTGGCAATCACCAAGAGCAAACTTGCCCCATGGCGATGATTGATTCAGGCAAAAAGAAAACAGGTGTTTTCTCCGCCGGACGCGCACTAATTACTGATCGCACCCTACGAACTGACAAGTGGTGGTTACAACCAGCATTAACATTTAGCGTTTTAATTTTGTTCGTTATTTACGCAACCTTTAGAGCTTTTGAAAATAAAAATTACTTTGCCGAACCTTTAATCTCACCTTTCTACTCACCATGTTTATCAACTGCATGTGTGGAAGGTGCCTCTCATCTTGGAACACCAATTGGTTCAATAACTATTTTTGGCTTACTAATATCCCCTGCACTATTTATTTTAATTTTCCCATTAGGTTTTAGAATGACTTGCTATTACTACCGTAAGGCTTACTACCGATCTTTTTGGATGTCACCACCTGCATGTGCTGTAGCAGAGCCTCATAAAACATACACTGGTGAAACTAGAGCGCCATTGATATTACAAAATGGTCATCGATGGTTTTTTTATGCTGGCTTAGTACTTAATGTTTTACTTACCTACGATGCAATTATTGCTTTTAAAAATCCAGAAGGTCAATGGGGACATATGAGTGTTGGCACATTAGTGCTATTGCTTAACGCGAGTCTGCTTTGGCTTTACTCCGCCTCTTGTCACACTTGCCGTCACACCATCGGTGGTCGGTTAAAACATTTCTCAAAGCACCCAGCAAGATATAAAGCTTGGACAGTTGTTTCAAAATTAAATCATTATCACCCAAACTTTGCATGGGTCTCTCTAATTTGGGTTGCGTTTACTGACTTCTATGTCCGCCAGGTCTCAAGTGGGGCCATAACCAACTTTTACTTCTTCTAAGGGTTATTAATAATGAGTGAAAAAATACAGATGGAACGCCACAACTATGACGTGGTAGTAATTGGTGCAGGTGGTGCTGGATTACGTGCTGCAGTTGAAGCACGAACTGCAGGTCTAAGGGTGGCAATCATTTGTAAATCATTATTTGGTAAAGCCCACACTGTTATGGCCGAGGGTGGTGTGGCAGCATCAATGGGAAATGTGAATGAAAATGATGGGTGGAAGGTTCACTTTAGAGACACCATGCGAGGTGGAAAGTTTTTAAATCACTACCGAATGGCAGAGCTTCACGCTAAAGAAGCACCTGATCGAGTTTGGGAGCTAGAACTTTGGGGCGCACTATTTGATAGAACTTCCGAAGGAAAAATTTCACAACGTAACTTTGGTGGACATGAGTATCCACGGCTTGCCCACGTTGGGGATCGAACTGGTCTTGAGTTAATTAGAACAATGCAACAAAAGATTGTGGCAATGCAACAGCAAGATAAAAAAGATCATGGTGACGCCGAAAGCTTTATTAAAGTATTTGCCGAGGTAACAGTTACTGAAGTATTAAAAGAAAGTGGAAAAGTATCTGGTGTTTATGGATATAAACGCGAAAATGGTGTTGAGGTTTTATTTGAAGCTCAAGCGGTAATTCTGGCAACTGGTGGCGTTGGTAAAACTTTTAAAATTACCTCTAACTCTTGGGAGGGCACTGGCGATGGCCATGCGCTCGCGCTAAAAGCTGGCGGCAACTTAGTTGATATGGAGTTTTTACAATTTCATCCAACTGGCATGGTTTGGCCACCATCTGTGCGCGGTATTTTAGTAACCGAATCAGTGCGTGGTGAAGGTGGAGTTCTTACCAATAATAAAGGTGAGCGCTTCATGTTTAAATATATTCCAGATGTATTTAAAGATAAGTATGCCGATAATGAGGCAGAGGCAGATCGTTGGTATGTGGATCAAGATAACAACCGCCGCCCGCCTGAGTTATTACCAAGAGATGAAGTAGCGCGCGCAATTAACAGCGAGGTAAAGGCCGGACGCGGAACTGAACACGGCGGTGTTTTCTTAGATGTTTCAAAGCGTTTGACTGCAGAGGTAATTAAAAAACGTCTGCCATCGATGTGGCATCAATTTTATGAATTAGCAGGTGTTGATATAACTAAGGAAGCAATGGAGGTTGGTCCAACCTGTCACTATGTAATGGGTGGCGTTGAGGTTGATCCAGATACCGCTGCAGCTGTTGGAGTTCCTGGTTTATTTGCAGCTGGTGAGGTTGCTGGTGGAATGCATGGTTCAAACAGATTAGGTGGTAACTCACTCTCTGATTTATTAGTTTTCGGACGCCGTGCCGGTGCTGGCGCTGCTGAATATTTTAAACAATCACAACCAGCAAAAGTTTCTGAAGGTGCAATTAAAAATGCCCAAGAGAAGATTGCAGCACCGTTTAAGCGCACCGGAGGAGAGAATCCATACTCACTTCACCAAGAGTTACAAGAGATTACCCATAACCTAGTTGGAATTATTAGAACAAAAACTGAGTTGGCAGATGCGATAAATAAAATTGCCGATATTAGAAAACGAATTGAAAATGTTTCAGTAGCAGGCGATCGCTTATTTAACCCAGGCTTTCACCTTTCATTTGATCTAGACAACATGTTGTTAGTTGCCGAGAGCACCGCTAAATCTGCAATTGTCAGAGAAGAATCCCGCGGCGGTCACACCAGAGATGATTTCCCATCAATGGATGCCAAGTGGCGCACCTTAAATAACATCACATCTTTTAATGGTAAAGAGGTGGTTGTTAAACAACAAGGGCTACCATCAATGCCTAAAGAGCTGTTTGACCTATTTGATATCCATGAATTAGAAAAATATATGAGCAAAGAAGAGACAACGAAGGGCGGCAGATAATGGCCAAAAATATTAAATTACGTATCTGGCGCGGTGATGCTAATACCGGAAAGTTAGAAGATGTTTCAGTGGAGGCTAATGAAGGTGAAGTTGTCTTAGATGTAATTCACCGGGTGCAGGCAACTCAAATGGGTGACTTAGCTGTTCGCTGGAATTGCAAAGCTGGTAAGTGTGGTTCATGTTCAATGGAGATCAACGGTAAGCCACGGCTTGCTTGTATGACTCAGGTTGCAAACTTCGCCGATGATGAAACCATCACCATCACACCACTTCGGGCATTCCCAGTAATTAAAGATTTAGTAACAGATGTTTCATTTAATTATAAGAAAGCGATGGAGGTTGAATCCTTTACTCCGCCAGCTGATCTAAAGCCAGGACAAGCCCGCATGCAACAAATTGATGTTGAGCGAAGCCAAGAGTTTAGAAAATGTATCGAGTGCTTCCTATGCCAAGACACCTGCCATGTTATTCGCGACCACGAAGAGAACAAGAAATCATTTGCCGGTCCAAGATTTTTCATCCGCATTGCTGAGCTAGATATGCACCCACTTGATATGTTGAAAAACCGTAAGAAAAAGGCGCAAGAAGAGCATGGCCTGGGAATGTGTAACATTACAAAGTGCTGCACTGAGGTTTGCCCAGAGCACATTCGAATTACCGATAACGCAATCATCCCGATGAAAGAGCGCGTAGTAGATATTAAATATGATCCAGTTAGATGGCTTGGATCAAAAATTCGCAAACGTGAGGGTATTGTTTAATACATGAATTTGCTGGTTCGTCTGGCCGCTGGCGCTTTAGGATTTTGGGCAGCGACCTCACTAATCTCTGGCGTAGTAGTTAATGGCGGACCATGGAGTTATCTCTGGGTGGCATTGTTATTTGGATTAATTAATGGCTTTATTGGTTCAGTAGTAAAACTTCTAACCCTGCCAGCAATCTTGCTTTCACTTGGTTTATTTGCATTTGTAATTAACGCAGCGATGTTGATGTTAACTGCCAGGTGGAGTGATTCACTTGATGTGAGTAACTTTTGGTCAGCACTGGCTGCTTCATTAATGATTTCAATCATTACCACAATTATTAGCAGAGCATTTAAATCACCTAAGAATTAACTCAATGGGTGCAAATAACCAGATGCCGTGTGATTTTTGCGGCGCTCCATATGATCCAGTATCAACTAGATGGCTTTGCCCAAATTGCCATATGAAAACAAATTGCTGCGATGGCGCACCGTGTGAGATTGTGGAAGTGAAAGAAAAGCGAAGCAGCTAAATTATTTAAGCAGCTTTGCCATGTATGCCTCAACCTCATCTGGGTGACGAGGAAGTGCGTTACTTAATATTTTCGCGCCAGATTCCGTAACCAAAATATCATCTTCAATTCGAATGCCAATTCCGCGATACTCCTCTGGGAATAATGTGTCATCAGGCTGAATATAAAAACCTGGCTCAACCGTTAAAATCATTCCAGCTTCAAGAACTGCTTCGGCATACTGTTCTTTTCTAGCATGTGCGCAATCATGAACATCAATACCTAAATGATGACCTGAACCATGGAATTGCCATCTTCTATGCAATCCACTTTCTGGTTTTAATGATTCTTCAACTGAAACTGGCAATACGCCAAGCTCTGCTGCACCACGTGCAATCTCAACCATACAGGCGTTATGGAAATCTTTAAACTTTGCTCCTGGTTTCACTGCTGCAATTCCAGCTTGTTGCGCCTTATAAACGATCATATAGATCTTGCGTTGGGCTTCAGTGAAGGTTCCATTTACTGGAAATGTTCTAGTGATATCTGCGGTGTAGTGGGATTCAACCTCAACGCCAGCATCAATTAAAACTAAATCACCAGGTAAGACATCGCCATCATTTTTAATCCAGTGCAAAACACAGGCATGCGCGCCAGAGGCAACAATGCTTGGGTAACCAGTCTCATTTCCTTCAAGCCGGGCCCGGCCATAAAAAGCAGATTCAATTACCCGCTCACCTCTAACAACTGAGGTAGCAGCTGGGAAAACTCTGACCATGTCAGCAAAACCACGAACTGATGCATCAACGGCTTTTTGCATCTCATCAATCTCATATTGATCTTTAACAATTCTCATTAAAGAGGTGAAGTTAAGAAACTCCTTCTCCTTCTCTTCACTCTCAGTAACTAATTGATCAAGTTTTTTATCTTCACCGCGAATAATTAATGTCTCTTTTTTATTAGCTAAAAACTCTTCGATCGATTCAATCTGGTGAACTTTTAGCTCATATTTAGTTTCAGTCTCCTCTAATGTCATGCGCCGGCCAATCCAAAACTCACCATGGCGGGTATTTTTATAAAACTCATCACTGTCTCGTGGAGATCTTGGATGAATAAATAACAAAGCGTCATGGCCTGCGCCATTTGGTTCCATTACAAAGAGTGAATCTGGCACACAATCTGATGCAACTATGCCAGTAAACCAGCTGTATGCAGAGTGAGCACGGAATGGATAATCAGAATCATTACTGCGGACTTTTAGCCAACCGGATGGAAAAATTAATCTAGAGCCTGGATATTGTTTTGATAATTTCTCGCGGCGAATTTTTGTAAATGGAATTGATGGATGTGGATTAACTCCAGTAAGTGGTGATGGCGCCCAACCCTCTTTCATAAACTCTGTCATCGCATCTGCGATCGGAATATCGTGAGTTCTCACCTCAAGCGCCTTTTCATTATTGTTGGAGTTATTCGCCGAATTCATACCGTTAGCCTACTTTGCGGGGATAAATTGGCTACCCCTGCAAATGGCGATAACCTTTACTCGTTGGAGACGTCGCATAGCCCGGTCTAGTGCGCCTCACTGCTAATGAGGTTAACCCCTAAAGGGTTTCGGAGGTTCAAATCCTCTCGTCTCCGCCAGATTTGAATAAGTTATTAACTCTAGAAATTGGGGGGAAGTTGCCAACTTTTAAGATCGCAATCGTTGGTGCCGGACCTGCCGGTTACTTCACCGCGCAAGCATTTCAAAATGCACAAGATGAAGATTTAACCTTTGCGATCGACATGATTGAACGGCTTCCTACCCCATGGGGGTTGGTAAGAAGTGGAGTGGCACCTGATCATCCAAAGATTAAAACTGTTTCCAAGGTCTTTGAAAAGATCGCTAAAGAGGGAAAATTTAGATTATTTGCCAATGTTGAGTTAGGCAAAGACATCTCGCTAAAAGATCTGCGCGAGCAGTATGACGCAGTGGTCTTATCAACCGGTAGTAGTGTTGGTCGAAAGTTAAATATTCCAGGTGAAGATCTACCTAACTCACTATCTGCTGCTGAGTTTGTCCCTTGGTATAACGCACACCCTGATTATGTAAACACCGAGGTTGATTTAAGTTCTGACACAGCAGTAGTAATCGGTGCTGGAAATGTGGCAATGGATGTGGCCAGAATGTTGGCAATCACGCCAGGTGAATTA